>Ga0256404_1006999_pt1 | contig 18160 bp, 7 predicted proteins | sample RumenRJG_01DNA_FD_185990 | JGI IMG/M metagenome (GOLD analysis project Ga0256404, IMG submission 185990) | Bovine rumen microbial communities from Lethbridge, Alberta, Canada - RJG_01 | ecosystem: Host-associated > Mammals > Digestive system > Stomach > Rumen | place: Canada: Alberta | collected...
AAAAGCCGTCCTGCGAATCAGAACGGCTTTCTTGTTCAGTTGATACGGAGAATTTCACGCCGTCGCCACGGTCTTGCTGACGAATGGCATCGACGAGCGGAGACGCGGCTTTGGAGAATCCATCAACCGCGCCTGCAGTCTTTACGCCGATGGTTCTGCCATCACGCGCTCCTTGTGCAATCTGCGCACTTCGAGCTTGTATGCTTTTTCTAAGAGCGCTTCCTTCTGTTGCGGACTGTCTGACAGCACGGCTTTGGATAGCAGCTCTGTAAATTTGTCCTCCTGCATTGAAATCACTCCTTGTCTCGTCTACGAGGCCGATGAAGTAGGCTGCCATGTTGAGGCGTGCCTTGCGCCCTTCTTCGGTCGTCTCCGTGCGGTACTTGTTCAGTTGCTGCTCGGCGGCTTCCTTCATAGGGGCTACGATCTTGTCGGCGATCGTGTCAACGTCGTCACGGCTGGAAATGCGGCTTGCGAATCTCGGATTGGAAACAATGTCTTTCGCCATCGCAAGAGCGCGATGCGGAATGTCATTGAATGCCCTTGTTACCTTAGTTTCATTATCGCCTTGTGCCGTCCCATTGTCAATGGGATTTTCTGCCGCTTCAGCACGGGAGAAAAGGCTGAACTTCCGCGAGGACGTTTCGCCTTTCGTGCCGCGCTCCCATGCCTTGCCGTTTGCGAGTTCGCGGAACGCGCGGCGGGCGATGTCGGCTTCCGTCATGCTGCCCGTGAGTTCCTTGAAATGGTCGCGGAGGCTTGCGAAGAAGTCGCTGATGCGCTGGAAGAGCTTGCCGAATGGGACATGCGCCCCACGCTCGCGGGCGATCTTGTAGCGGCGGTACGCGTCGGCGATGCGTTCCTCTGTCGCGGGCTTGCCGTCCTTGCCGAATTTCTTCGCGAGGGCGGCTTTCTCTTTGTCGTTGAACAAAAGTTCATACGCGACGTGGAGCGCTTCGTGGTACGCCGTGCCGGGGTCTCCGTTCTTCGCGAGCGCGATGACGGCATCACGTCCGATCGTGTACTCGTAGCCGTTGACACGGATGTGCACGCCGTCCTGGATGTCATGGTCGCGGCGGGCGCGGGCCGCTTCCTCGGGCGACACGTCGATGCTGTCCTCGATGAGGATTTCGATGTGCGAGCCATTCGGCATGTCAAATGTCACGCGGTCGCCCTCGTCCTTGACGTTCTTCGCGTCAGGGAAGGCGGCGGCGATTTCGCGCTTGAGGTCTTCCGTCGCGCGGGCGACGCGCTCTTTCGCTTCGCTCACGCTGTAATGCGCGTGGCTCGTATTTCTGTTGATGAAGTCGGTAGCGGTTTTTACAAACTCGTCACGGCTCTTTGCTTCTGGGAAGAAGAAGCGTTTGCCCTGCTCTTCGTAATATCCACGGCGGCCGTTGTTTCGTGCTAGCGTCTTGAGTGCATTCATCACGAAATCGTCCACTTCAATACCGAGCTTCGCGTTCGGCATCATCTTTCCTTCCGCGGGATTCCAGATGGCCGTGCTACGGAACACGTCGGCGGCTTCGTAGTGCGTCGGCTTGCTTGGCTGATTGCTCGTCTCCGCTTTTGTTTCTCGCGAGTGCTTCGGGTATTCCTTGTCTATGGCTTCTTTGATTCTCATCATCAAACTGTAGTTGTTTGAGATGTAGTATTGGAACTTCGGCTGCACGCCGAGCATCTTCGAGCCGCCGACAGCTTTGAGGGAACGCGCTTGCCCTTGCGCAAGATCTTCGAGCATCCCGCGCATATTGCGGATTTGCGCGTGGCCAAGTCCTTCGCCGTCGAGGTAAAGGAACGGGCCGTTGATTTTCACGCGGCTGTCTGGCTCTTCGTATACCTCCTTCAATTCGCGCCGCTTCTTCTCCGTCTCCGTTTCGGCATTGACTTCCGTCTGTTTCCTGTAGTGCGCGTCTGGAATCCCTGCGACATGGACGTGTTCGTCAAACCACTTGCGATTGTCCGCCGTCGCGACGTGGAGGCTGTTGTCGAGGTTGTAGGGCTTCTTTGCTTCTTCGTACTTGCCAAACTGCCACTCGCCATTGACTTCGCGTACAACACCGTCGCTGATTTCCTTGTATGTGGCGAGTGATGAAACATGATATGTTCCGTCAGCGTTGACGCCTCCAATCGTCAGATACCTTGACTTCAAATGTTTCCTGATTTTTTCCGCAAGTTCATTTTTCGTCGGCGCGGAAAGAATCTCACGCCACGTGTTCGATGTAGCTGGTGCTTCTTGCGCGGCCTTGTCCTGCTCGATGAGCTTCATCGCGTCGCGGATGAAGGTGTCGCGCTTCGTGTTCGTGCGGCGGTAGTTGAACGTCGTGCTGAAAAACCCTGCTTCTTCGTTGACGAAGAAACTCCCCTCGTCCGCGCCGTCCTTCTCTGCGAGTTTCCGAAGGGCGTCGTACGTCGCTTTCGAGAGTTTACCATCGTAGCTGACGTAGCTGCCGTTGACGGAGAACGGCGTTTGATTGACGTCAAAGGTTTCTTTCGGCGCTTCCTCCGTTTCCGTGGGGGCGACCGATGCCGTCGGTGCGCTGTCGGTCGCCTGCGGCTTTTCGGTCATGTAGTCGTTGATTTTCTGCTCGAGCTGGCGCTGCTGTTCGCGCGCGGCTTTGAGCTTTTCGGTGTAGGGGTTCTGCTCTTTGAGCACGTCTTTCGCGTCTTTGAGTTCCTGCTGCTGGCTCTTGATATTGCCGTCGTGCGCTTTCGCCGCGCCGTCTACGCCGTCACGCAGGGCGCGCTCGATGCTTTGCGCGTTGAGCTTGTTCGCCGGATAGGCGCGGTTGCGCACGATCTCTGCGTGCGTCTCGCCGCCCATGTCGACCCATGCGCGGATGCGGTACTCGCCGATGTGGCCGACGTCCTGCGGCGTGGTCTTGAGTGGGAGCGCGTCGAGCGCTTTGTCCGCGTCGGCGCGCTTGTCGTACGTCTTGCCCGCGATCTCCATCTGGAACTTGTCGCCGTGCGTGTCGATGCGCGCGGCTTTGTCTTCCTCGATGAGGGCGAGGATGTTCTTCTCGTTCTTGATGGTTGCGGGGAGTTCCTTTGCCTTGCGCTCGGCGTCGTGCTGCTGCTTCTGGAACTGCGTCGAGGCGTTCGTGAGCTTGGCGACGTCGGCTTTCGCGTCGAGCATCTGCTTGATGTACGGGTTGCCGGTGGCCGCGCTTTCCACGTCTGCGTAGGAGAGCGTCACGAGGTCGGCGTCCTCGAGCGAGCGTTCCATGATATTCGGGCTCATGGCCTGGCTGATGATGCTGGCCTTGTTCTTGATTTTCTCCCACATATTCGCGTCAAAGGAATCTTTGACGACGTAGGTGAAAATCTCCACTTCCTTGTTTCCATTGCCCTGACGCAAGATGCGGCCCTCGCGCTGCTCGATGTCACGTGGACGCCACGGAGCATCCAAATGGTGCTCGGCGGCGAGGTGGCGCTGGAAGTTCGTGCCTGCGCCCATTTTCTGCGTCGTTCCGATGATGACGCGGATGTCGCCGCGATCGACCTTCTGGAAAAGCTCGTCCTGCGCCTGCTTGTTCTTCGCCTGCTGGGCAAAGGCAATCTGCTCGCGCGGAATGCCCTGCGCGACGAGGCTCGCGATAAGGCGGTCATAGACGGCCTTGTTCTCCGTCTCGGCAGCGGATTCGTTCGCGTCGCGGTCGGTGGCCGTCGCGTTCTCCTTCTCGGCGCGCGGCACGCCCATGTCGCAGAAAATGGCCTGTGCGCCGTGCTCGGCGTCGGTCTCGCGGTATTTCTTCGCCACCTGCTCTGCACACGCGTCAATCTTCTTGTCCGTCATGGAGAGCTTGCGGAGGTCGTTCGTGAGGGCGAGCATATTGTCGTCGCCCTTCTTCTGCTTGCCGCGTCCCTTCATGTTCTTGATGCGTTCTGGGACGACGCGCTTGATGTAGTCCACAATCGCGGGGTCAGGGTCGAGTGCGACGACGGTGCGCTTGTCGTTCTTGAGCTTCGGGATGGTGATGTTCGGGTCTTCCGCGATGAGCTCGTCCCGCGTGAACACGTCCGTGAATTTGCGGAATGCTTTCGTGAGCTCGGGCATATTGAGGAAGTGCTTGACCTTCTGCACCTTGCGGTAGCCGTCGCCGGACGGCTTGCGCTCGATGCCTGTGCCGATGTCGCCATACTGGCGAATCCAGTTGTCGAAAAGCTCCACGCCGCGCTCTTTCAGCCCCGCGCTGTCGAGGTAGCGCATCATGGTATACATTTCTGCCATCGTGTTCGAGATCGGCGTGCCGGTCGCAAAGACGACGCCGCGCCCGCCGTTGCGGCGGGTCAGCCATTGGGTCTTGATGTACATATCCGTCGAGCGGTTCGCGCTCTTCGGATTCGTGAGGCCGGAGACGTCGCCGATGGTCGTCATGAAATGAAGATTCTTGAACATATCGGCTTCATCGACAAAAATCTGGTCGATGCCGAGTTCCTCGAACGGGATGCCGACGGCCTTCAGGTCTTGGTTCGTCGCTTCTTCGAGCTTCGATTTCAGCGTTTCGAGGCGTGTCTGGAGGTCGCGCACGCGCAGGCCGTTCGCGTTCTTGCCACGCTGCTTGCGGGCTTCCGCTTCTTTCAACGTCTGTTCGAGGATGGCGATTTCTTCCTTGATGTACGCCGCCGTCGTCTCGCCGGAGACGGGAAGGCGCTCGAACATATTATGCGACATGATGATGCCGTCCCAGTCCTCCGTCTTGATGCGCGTGAGGGCGCGGAGGCGGGCGCGGCACTTCTCTTCATACTTCGCACGGTCGGCCTTGGACATCTGGCTCGGCTTCAGGTAATGGACGACTTTGCGGCCGTCCTCCGTCTTCGTGACTTTCGCGCGGAAAACTTCGGGGAGGTCGTCGCCGGTCTTCAGCACGAGCAGCTTCGCGTTCGGATAGAGCGTCTGGAACTCGCGGGCGAACTGCTCCACGATGTTGTTCGGGACGCAGTACAGCGGCTTGTTCGCGATGCCGAGGCGGCGCATTTCCATGCCGGCCGCCTGCATTTCCCACGTCTTGCCCGCGCCGACGCAATGCGCGATGAGCGTGTTCACCTTCTGGAGCATCCGCCAGATGACGTTCTTCTGATGTCCGCGAAGCTTCACACCGCTGTTCATGCCCGGGAACGTGAGGTGGCTGCCGTCGTACGTGCGGAGCACTTCGCCGTTGTAGTTCTCGTTGTAGTATTTGACAAGGCGCTGCTCGCGTTCCTTGTCGCTCCAAATCCAGCTCTGGAACTCGTCGCGGATGCGGTCAGCGGCGGCGTTCGCCGCGTCGGTCTTTTCCTGATCGACGATGCGGTGGCCGTCCTCGTCTTTGTGTGCGACCTCGAGGGGCTTGTTGTTGAGAACGCTGTCAATGAGGTCGCGGAACTCCACGTCGTCGGGCTTCCACTTCGACGCACCGTAGCCGCTTCCATCAACGACGTAGCGGCCGTTCGATGCGCGGGCGATGGTCATGCCCTGCCAGCTCGTCGCGCTTGCGCCCGTGAGGTGTTCCATGAACGCGTTGAGGTCTTCGACGGGAATCCACGGCGAGTTGATGTTGACAAGAATCTCACTTGATACGAGGTCGGCGGGGACGACCTTCTTGAGCGCGTCCACGTTCCTCTGGTACGTGGGGTTCTTCTTCGCGGCCTTCTGCGCCTGCGCGAGCTTTTCGCGGACGTTGCCGGAGAGGTATTCGTCCGCCGTCTCGTAACCTTCCGTTGTGGGGTCTTGGTAGATCGTATCGCCGAGCTCCTGCACGACGGCGGCGGGCGACTTGCCCGTGAGCTTCGCCATGTAGTCCACGTCCACCTTGCCCGTCTGGTTTAGCGAGGCGAGGAGCGCGTCTTTCGCGTTGTCGGTGTGCGTGACAGGCTTCACCGCCTGCACGGTGCGCTGGTGGAAGATGCCCGCTTTCTGCGCGCTGACGACGTGGCGTTTCGCGCCGTTGCCTTCGAGCTTCACGTCCGTTTCGAGCGCGAGAACGCTGCCTGCGTTCGGGTCGTCACCGAACAAGCGGACGTTCTTCGGCTCGTTGAGGAAGCCATGCGCTTTCACGAAAGCGTCGTACGTCTGATTGAGTTTCTTGCGGAGGCTATCCAAGACGGACGGCTTCGCGTCTGGGTCGTTCTCCGCGAGGAACAGCGTGCGGAGCGCTTCCCGCACGCCAAGGTACGCTTTCACAGCCTTCGCCTTGCGCGCAGGCACAGCGACGCGCTGGCCGTTCTGATTCTGGTACAGCTTGCCGCCGTCGGTGAAGTATTCCATGTCGCGGCGCTTCTCGTCGTTGCGGGCTTTCTTGTCGGCGGGCTTCTGCTGGAACGGCTTTTCGTCCGTGCGGTTCACGGGCTTGTAGACGTTCGGGAGCTTGCGCATAGCGGCGGCGAGGTCTTTTGCAACATCCTGCCCCTTCTTCATGGTGACTTCCATCACGAATTTTCCGTACTGGTCTTTCCCAAGCCCCCAACTGCCAAGAATTTTCTTGAATGAACGTTCATCCATGAAATACGCATTGACTTTCGCTTTCCCGTTGATGAGGTGGCCGTCCTTGTCCATGCCACGCAACGGATGGTCAATGATTTCTTGGAAATTTTGTCCATGCTCTGACGGTGCGTTTTCTTTCACGCGCTTCTGGAACACGAGCACGTCCGTAGCGACGTCCGTCCCCGTGCCTTTGAACACGCCGGACGGCAGTTTGAAGCCACCGATGAAGTCAGCTTTGCTTGCGAGGTAGCTGCGCATGGTCGCCGCGTCGCCGCCGCTCGTGAGCGAGCTCTGCGACGTGATGAACACCATGAGGCCGCCGGGGCGCACCTTGTCGATGCCCTGCGCGAAGAAGTAATTATGGATTGCATACGGGCCGACCTGCTTCTGACCGAACGGCACATTCGAGATTACGAGGTCGCAGGAATCATCCGCGACGTGCGCGTTCTGGAAGCCCGTGTTTTCGATGTCAGCGCTCGGATAGAGCATCTTGGCAAAGCGCGAGGAAAGGTTATCAAGTTCCACGCCGGAAAGAGCGGACGCCTTGCGCATACCTTTCGGCATGCAGCCAAAGAAATTGCCCACGCCCATGGACGGGTCGAGCACGCGGCCGCCTTGGAAGCCCAACGAAGAGACGCCTTTCCAGATCGCCCGCACGATGGCAGGCGGCGTGAAATAGGCGTCCAAAATGCTGCGGTTCGCCGCTTCGTATTCGTCTTTCGTCAGCAGCTTGCGCAGTTCCGTATTCTCTTTTGTGCCGTCTTCAAAGGCTTTCGTCAGGCCGCCCCACGAGCTGTAGGCGGCGAGGACGGACTGCTCGGCAGGCGTCGGCATCCGGCCTTCCGCTTCGAGCTGTTTCAATAGCTTGATGGCTTCGACGTTCGCGTCAAAACGCTGTTTCGGTGTTTTCGGCGCGGGGCCGTCGCCCTCGATGGTGTAGTCATGGCCGGGCGTTTTCTCGGCGGCGGGCTTCGCTTGGTCGTCTCTCAGCGCAGCCAGCTCATGATTTCCTCGTTCGCCATTTCCTCGGTCACCATCGTGATGCGGTTCGTTTCCTGGAACACTTCCCACGGATTCAGCGTTTTCGGCAGCTGCTTCACCATCGTCTTGAAGTACTCGTCCTTCTTCCGCTTCACCCTCCACAGGAACTCCTCCGCGATGTCCACGGGGCTGCCCTTCTTCTTCAGTACCTCGTACTTCTCGGGGTTGCTGTACTTCATGTCCTCGATCAGCGCCTTCGCGCGGTCTCGTACCATGCCCATTGTTCTCGGCCTCCTTTGCATTGAAGAACTTCTCAATGCCATTATACGCCGCGTCAATCATGGGCGCATAAGAATCGTAGCGGCCTTTGAAAAGTTCTTTCATCTCGGCGTGGATGCCCGCGCGCGTCTGCGTGCCTTGCTCGTAGTGCGCGCCGACGGCTTTCGAAAGGGCGCGGACGGTCTTCGCGTCGAACGCGACGCCTTTCGGCCATGTGCGCACGGTCTCCACGATGGCGGGCGACCACGGCGCGATAGCGTCGCCGAATTTCTCGTTGAGCGTGGCGATGAGCTTCTTCGCCGTGTTCATGCCGTCCTTGACGTACGTGAACGCGATGCGCACGCCGAGCTCGTAAACTTTCGGATTGAAGACAGGATTCGCGCTGATCTTGTTCAGCTCGGCCGAAAGCTCCTTCTCGAGCTGTGCGCGTACCTCCGCCGTGTTCGTGATGCCCTCCGGCGCGACAAGCGTTTCCTCCTCGTCGGGGTTGATGCCGAGCTCTTCCAAAAGCTCGCGGTCGGCCTGCTCCTTGTCGCCGAAGATGGAATCCTGCGCGGATTCTTCCGCTTTCGCGGCAGACTTCGCCGTGCGTTCCATGTCCTCCGCCGTGCGTTTCGCAAGCGCTTCGAGCTTGTCAAACTGGTCTGGCAGGAGGTCGTTCTTGCGCTTCTCGCGCAGCGCCTTCATGTAGTCCGCGAGCGTCGCGTAGCTCTTGCCGTCAATCATGGGACGGCGCTCACCGTTCGAGCTGGCGAAGTTCTCGATGGAGGCGCGTGCAGTCTTGTATTCTTCCGTTACGCGCGCCGTGATGTCCGCTTTCTCCTTCTTCACGCGCTCTTTCACGTGTGCGTTGTCCGTCGCGTCCGCGATGACGTCGAGCGCCGCGAGCGCGTCCTGCGGCGACTGCTTGCCGTCGTACTGCGCCTCTCCGATGGCTTCCGCTTTCTTGATGAGCGTGAGCGGACTTTCCTTCGGATTGGTGGCCGGCGCTTTGCCTGCGTGGTCGCGGAGGTAGTTGAAATAGTCGTATTCGGTATTCGTGACGATGGTGAAGGTTTTCCCACGGAACAGACGGTACTGTGTCTTTCCTTTGTACGCCGCTTTTTCCATGTTGTACGCTTGATCGTTCGCCGCCTGCTCGGTGTAATCCTTGCGCGTGAGCGCCTGCCCGTCGCGCCGTTCTCTGACGGAGAGCGCTTTTTTCGCATTGCCTGCCGCGAGGTTCGTCTTGTTGTCAAGGAAGCCATGATAAGCTTCACGCTCGGCTTTGTCGGCTGCTACTTTCTCTGCAGCTTCGATTTCCGGATGCTTGTCGCGGTTGATGCTGTCGAGGCGTTCCAGATTCCACTTGCGGTCACGCTCGGCCGTATTCTTGTCCACCTTCGCGTATTCGTCCATGGCGGCGTTGATGCGGGCGACGGCGTCTTCATAGGAAATCTTGTTATCTACGAAGTCGTCACGCGTGCGGTTCGCTGCGTTCCGTGCGGCACTCTCGGCGCGCATCTTGCGGATTTCGGTCTTCCAATCCTCAGGCGTATGTTCTTTGAGGTACTGGTAGTATTCGTAGCCGCCCTTCGTCACGTCAATCGAGCCGAGGTAGTATTTGCTGCCCTTCTTCGACGAGCTGTCTTTCCCATAGAGGAGATCGCCGCGCGCGTAGTCTTCGACGATGCGCTTGAGTGTCATGAAACCTTTGCCCTTGCCGCCGAACGGGTTGATGTTCTTCGCGAGTGCCGTGCGGATGGTGTCCGCGATGTTTGGAGCTTTCGTCGCGAGGTAGCCGTGAAAATCGTCTGCGTCGCTTGGCTTTTCGCTCTGTTTTTCCGTCTTCTCCTGTGGTATACTAGAAGCAGAAGGAGACTTCGCTGAGTCGTTTCGGACGTTTAAGCTCGAGGATTTTGCATCGGGCATCGGCGAGGTCTCTTTTTTGTTTTGGTCGTACGCCGTCTTGACTTCCGCTTTTCTCTTGCCGCGTTCGATAAGGAGCGTGAACATCTTTCCGCTGCTCGTCTTCCAGAACAGCGCCGTCTTGTTTCCCTTGTTGTCCGATCGCTGAATCTCTGCGCCGTCAAAATCATTCACGACATCGTAAATGCTGGCGACGTCGCCCGCGACCAGGCTTCTCTGGCCGCGCCTTTCTTCCCCATTCGAGTGATTGTTTTTCAGATGGCGCACGTCATCCGCCGTGATGAAAACTTCATCGACCGTGTGGCCGAACAGTTCTTCGAGCTTGGCGTTGAGCTTTTCGGATGGACGGAACGACACCTTGCCTTGGAATTTTTTGTCCACCCAAGCGTACGCTGCGAGGTCGATGAGCTCCTCTCTGATTTCATCCGCAGACTTCTCGCCGCCTTTTGGGGCGGCTTTTTTCGTTGCGTTCTGGGCAGACTTCCCCCTACCCCCGCGCGCGACGCTTACTTCTTCCGCGTGCTGATCTTCTTCCCTACGTTCTGCCGCATGGCGCGGTTGAGGTTCGGCGTGCTGTACGAGATTTTCGGCGTTGCGACTTTGCGCGGGTGCGGGCGTTGGGGTTTGGGTGCTTTCATGGGTTTCTCCTTTCGTTTGCTGCGGGACGGCGACGCCGTGCTTTGCAAGTTCTTTCGTCGCGCTGTCGATGCCATAGCCACGCATGAGTGCGCCGACCATGCCTTTCGGCAGCTTGACGTTATTTTGCCGTGCGAGCGTGACGAGGTTCTGCCCTTGCTGTAGCTGCAAAGGCGTTGCGTTCGTCTCTTTGCGCTGTGCACGCTTCTGTTGGCGCGCGGGTCTTGCGGGCTGGAGGACGGGCGCGACGGCCTGCGCGGCTTCCTGCGGGTACATGGAGAGGATCGCGGCCGTGTTGCGCTCCTGTAGCGCCTGGCGGAGGCGCATCGACTCGGGCGTGGACGTGTTGCCGTTCGCGCGTTCGAGGTCGTTGACTTTGTTGATGCCGAAATGCATGAGCGCGGTTTCGACGGCGTTCGCCTGCTGTGCGGCCTGCGTCGTGCTCGCCTGCTGTGTGTTACGCTCGGGCGTGGTGCTTTGCGTGCTCGGCTGCGTCGTGGCGGTCTGCGTCTGTACGTTCTGCGCTGTGTTCTGGCGTGTTCCCTGCTGGTTCGCATTCTGTTGTGCAGACTGTGGTCGTGCGGACGGTTGCGCTGCGGCCTGCGCCTGTGGCGCATCTTCCATCGTGAAGCCCTGCGTCTGATTCGTCGGCGCGTTGGTGTCGGCCTTCCGATTTGCCGTCTGGTCGAGGTTCGGCGTCTGCATGGATACGAGGTCGCTCGGCGCGTTCGGCGATGCTCCTGCGGCTTGCTGGACGGTTTTCTGCGCGGATGGCGTTGCGGCTTGCGTCGCGGCTTCCTGCTTCTTGGCTTCTTCCTGCATCCGCGCGTCGGCGAACTGCTGGTATGCGTCGCCGAATTTCTCGCGGACGTTCGCGCGATTCTCCGGCGTGTTGCGGAATTTGCCGTTACGGTCGAGCATCGTTTCGAGCTCGTTCATGTCGTCGGCATTGTCCGTCGCGTTGCTCCAATAGGAGACGAAATCGGCGACCATCTTGCGGCCGGTCTCGTCGTCGCGGTTGATGTCGAACGACGGCTTGTCATTCATGAGATTGCTGCGACCGCTCTGCGAGAACCCTGCGCGGGAGAGGATGTTCTTCATGTCGCCCGCGTAGTTCTCCACGGTATCGCCGAAGTAGCCGCCGTCTTTGAGCGCCTGCGCGTACTCGTCCACGTTCTTTGCGTTGAAGATGCCGTTGTTGCTGTATTCCGGCAGGTAGTCCGCCATGTAGTTGACGAAATCCTCGTCGCTGTCGAAGTGGAGGTATTCGCCGTCCGTGCCTTTCACGCCTGCATAGTTGTGGTCTTTGCGGGCGAGGTCGCTCTGGAAGCTCGCGGATTCGTGTGCCATCTGCGCCCAAATGAACTGCGCGGGAAGTCCTGTGCGCTGGGAGATCGCCATGGCGATGTTGCCGCCAGTGAGGCTGGAGACATCAACCGCTCCGCCCTGCGTGCCGCCGATGCTCGGCGCGCTGCCGTCTTCGTGGTTCGAGAAATGGATGTGCCCGCCGGTCGCGTGCTCCGACGGATGGGCGTATTCGTCGAGCGGCGTGAGGCCGAGCGCCTGACCGCGCTGGATGAGCCATTCGCGCTCGCCATTCTCATTTGTTTCGAGCCCGCCACCTGCGATGTCGAACGCCTGCCCGCTGTCGTGCCACGAGCTTCCGTCGCCGTTGCGCTTCATGCTCGTCACATAGAGCGGTTCGCCGAACTGCTCCTGATAGTCGTGCGCGAGGATGTTCAGCCGCGCCTCGGTGTCTGCGTCGAGAGCGGTGTCCGATACTTCGTCGGCGATGGTGTAGAATTTCTGGTCGTAGGTCGGGAGGGCGTTGCCGCTCTGCGCCTGCGTCTCCGTTGCAGCGTCCGACACGAGGCCAAAGGCTGGCTGCGCCGTCGCGACTTCTGCTTGCGCGGGAGCACTGTCCGCCGCGAGCTTCTGCGCCGTGGAGGCTTGCGCCTGTTCGAGCAATTCGTTCGCGCTCGCCGTCGGCGTGTTGCCGCCGAACCTGCGGATGAGCGCCGAGCCGCCGACCATAGGCAGGCCGCCTGCAACGGCAAACTTCGCGTTCTCCCATTGTTCGTCGTTCCACGCATTCGGGTTGAGGATGTGATTGAGATCCATCGCGCCGCTCATCGCACCCTCTTGGATTCCCTGCTGTGCGCCTTCCTCGTAGCCTTGCAACGCGGATTCTGCCGCCGTCGCGGGAAGATAGCCCGCCGCCTTGCTCGCCGTATTGAGAATGCCGTTTTCGAACGTCGGCGTTTTCACTTTCGCGACCTTGCCGAGCAAACCACCTTCGAGTGCATTCGTCGCCGTGAGAAGCGCAACGTTGCCCTTGAATGCGTCCCACTTCGCACGGTTCGCTTCTTCGCGGGACGCACCGCTTTCGAGCATCTGGCGTTCCGTGTTACCGCCTTCCATCGCCGCTTCGATAGGGCCGGTCGCCGCCCATTTCACAGCCTTTGGGGCGAACTCGCTCGCAAAGCCGCCGACCTTCGGCAAGCCTTTGAGTAGCGCACCCGCGCGGAGTGCTGCCGCCTCTGGGACAAGCATCGTTGCCGGAGCCATGGAAAGCATCGAGCCGAGGAGCATACCCGTCGCGGACGTGAGGCCGTTCGGGTCGGTGACGTAATTGAGCGAGAGTTCCGGCGTGCTCATGGGAGCGAGACGTGATTCACCCTCTTGCGCTTTCTCGTTCAGATAATTGCCGACGCCTTCTGCTCCTGCAAACTGCGCGAGGTCTGCCACACCCTGTGTCGCCGCGTCTGCCGTGTGGCCGACGAGCTGACCGAGAAACGGGATGTCACGGTAATTCATGTTGCGGTTCGTCCAATCGGCAAAGCCGCTGATGTCACCCGCGTTGATGTATTTCCACGCGCTATCCTGTTCAGGCTCCGGCGGTTCGATATTCTGCTGTTCGTTCGGTTCGATGCCTGCTCTCGCCGCGACGCGATCTAACCAACTCATAGCGTACCTCCTTAGTTATTCGCTCCGTATGCCGACAAATATCCCTTGTCCGCCCATTCCTGCGCGACCTGCTGCCCGTAGCCACCAACGCTCGCAATCATGTTCGCAAGCTGTTCGCCCGTATACGGATAATTCTGACGCGCGTTTTCTTCGAGAACGTTCTGCGCGAAATGGGAAACGGAATCGTAGTCGTCCGGGTCAACCTGTTCGGGGTTGTCGCGGTTGAGCGTCGCCTGTCCCTTCTCATAAGCGTCTTGGAATGGGTTCTTCCAATCTGGTTCGTCGGGGTTCTGCTTCTTCCATTCCCAATACGCTTTGATTTGGTTCATCGCGTCGCTCGTCTTGTCGCCGCTTCCGCTGACGCTCCCCGAACCGCCGCCACTCTTCGAGCCTTTCGGCCCCGTGCCGTAGTAGGCTTTGTAGTAGTTTTCGAGTTGTGCTTTCTCCGATTGCAATATCCGCTTCTGGTTGAAGTCCTGCGTCATCTGCGCTTTTTTGATTTCGCCCTCAAGAAGTTTGATGCGTGCTTCAATCTGTCCTTTGAGCGTGATGTCTTGCTGATTGAACTGGTGCTTCTGCGTGTTCTGCTGCATCGCGTAATTATTCTGGTCGCCCAAGAGCAATCTCTGATTCCCCAGCTTATAGTCATCGACCGGCAGTCCGAACATCTTCGCATACAGCCCGACGGTCTCGGGATTGTCCTGCATCATCTTGCCGAAGAGCTGCACGCCGAACGGGTTGATCGAGCCCCTGTCGGTCAGCCCGTAGGTGAAGAACGCCTGCTGCATCCGCGCATAGCGGTCGGCCTGGTACTTGTCCGTCTGCGCCTGGGCGTAGCCCTCGGCCTTGCGGCGGCTGAAGCCGTGCTGGCGTGCTTCGTTGTAGCGTTGCTGGTAGTATTGCTCCGGCGCGATGTCGTTGTCGATGAGGCTGGCCATGGCGCGCGCGTCGTTATTCGCGAGGGCTTGCACCATCGCGCCAGCGTCGCGGTCGCCGCCGTACGCGCCGAGGTCGAGGCCGATGTTCGAGGCCTGCTGCCGGATTTGTTCGGCAGCTTGATGTGCGAGCGCCATGCCCTGCTCATTTCCTGCCGCTTGCGCCGCGTCGTACGTCTGCTTGGCTCGCGCCAATCCGTTCACGAGATCGCGTTGGATGCCCATGACGGTATCGGGATTGGCGCGGTCAATCGCTGCTTCGTTCACGGCGTACTGCGCATCGCGCACGGGGAGTAACGCCGTGTTGAGCTTCGGCGCGACGACGTTCTGATAGTATTGCGCATTGAACGCCTGCGTCAGCGGGTCTTGCGGGTTACCGAGCAGGTTTGCCGCCGTCTGCGCTTCCTGTGCGCGTTCCTGCGCTTGCGCGGCCTGCTGTTGCGGCGTGGGGTTCAGGCCATCGTACGTGTTGTTCTGCGTTTCCGCCGCCGCTTGCGCGTTCGCCTGCGCCGCATCTTGTGCCGCCTGTGTTGCCGCTGCGTTCGGGTCGAGGAACGTAGCGGCCTGCGGGCTGATGGCGGCATTTGCGCCCGCCGAACCGTCGAGCATCTGCCGTGCCGCATTGAGTTCCTGCTGGTAGTTTTCCTGCGCTACGCCCTGCTGGAATGCGCTGTCTGCAAGCGCTTTGCCGTCAGGAGAGAAAAACTGCTGCGTCGGCTGTCCGAGCGCCGCTTGCAAGAGCCAGTTGTTTGCCATGCGTCTCACCTCCTGTCAAAAAAATTTCTTCGTGAGATACCGATAATCGCGGTACGGGTCTTCGAGATTCGCCTGCGCTTCTTTGAGGTTCGCTACCATATCGGCGAACGAGTTCGGTTTCTTCTCCGTCGTCGCCCATCCGCTCGTGTCCTTCTCGTTCGGCGTGTTCGTCGTTGTCGTGACGGTCGTCGTTTTCGTCGGCGTCGCGACCTGCGTCGTTTCCTTTGACGCGCTCCGCGTGTTCAGCGGCAGGAGCTCCTGCGCCGCACGCTGTTGCGGCGTGAGGCCGCCGCCATAGCCGACGTTCTGATTGACGTATTCCTGCATCGTCGGGATGCCCATATACTGACGGAAATTTTCTTCGTGCTGGAGTGCTTCGCCCGTGAGCGGTTGATGTAGCGTCGCCCGCTGGCCTGCCTCGTACTGTTTCGAGAGATAGTTGTCATACGCCCCGCGCAACAGCTTTCCTAACGCGAAGCCGAGCATCGTCTGCCCGTCCGTCTGCCGCGCCATGCCGAGCATCTGCACCATCTTCTGGAAGTTCGATGCGTCTTTCTGTCGGCGTTCCTCTGTCTTGTTTGTCGAAAGGTTCGGATTCTGCCATGCCATGATGATTCACTCCCTTCAAAAGAACCGATCGTAATGCTTGAGGATGTCGATGGGCGCTGCGCTCGCCGCCGCGCCCGTGGCCGCGCTCGCTCCTGCGCCAACGACTTTGCCGAGTGTTTTGCCGAGTCCGAATCCTCCCGTCGCCATTTTGACGAGGCCGAGAAGCGCCTGCTGTTTTCGCTGCTGTTCGGCCTGTTGCTGTTGCATGGCTTGGCTGGCCTGCGCCTCCGTGCTCTGCATCTGCGCGTCGCGCTGGTTCATGACGTTGTTCTTTGCCGCCATCGACTCGCTCAACTGGTTCGCGGCCTGCGCCTGCATGTTCTGTGCGGCGCTCGCGGCCTGACCCTGTCCGAGCCCAGCGAGCTGCGCGGCGCTGTTCTGCACCTGCGGCGCGAGCAGGCTCTGTGAAATCTGCGTCGGCTGGTTCTGCGCGAGCATCTTTTGATATTCTTCCTCGGGGCTCGTGCCGATGCCTTGCAGGAAATTTGAAAAATCGTAATTCATCTTGCGCCTCCTTTACAGCAAGCCGCCCATGAGGCCGGACAAAAGTCCGCCGCCTCCGCTCGTCTTCTGCGTGCTCGTGCTCGTCGTCGTGCCTTTGCCCGCCGCTGCAGCAAGGGCGCTCGTCGTCGAGCCGTTCAGGCCGAGCGACGCGTTCCACAGATTGAGCGCGGGCTGCTGTGCCGCTTCCTGCGCGGCCGCCGCCGTCGTGATGCCGCTCGTTGCGCTGTTGAGCTGATTGCCGTAGATATTCGAAAGCTGGCTGATGTTGTTCCCGTAGTTCTGCGCCATCGTGTTCGCGACGTTCTGGCTGATGTCGCTGAGCCCCTGCGACGTGACGGAACTATTGAGCACGCCCTTGCTTGCGGAATTGTTCAGGAGCTTGCCATACGTGTTCGTCACGCCGCTCTGGATCGCGTCCTGCATGTTCTGTAGATACGCTGACGGCAATTTCCCCTGCGCGAGGTTCGCGTAGCCTTGGTTCGCGCCAGCAATCTGCTGCTGTGCCTGATTGTTCAGACCGTTGAAATCGACCTGCACAGCGCCGATGGAATTTTGCAGGATGTTCCGCGCCGTATCATTGAGCCACAAGCTATTTGGCGCGATCGCGTTCGCATAGTTCGCCTGCGCCTTCTGGAGCTGGAGCTCGTACTCCGTCGGCGTGTACGTCGACGTATTGTTGACCGTCGTGCTTCCGCCGCCTTTGAAGCGAGCATGACGGAAATATCTTTTTTTGATGCCGTCCTCCATGGGACGGAGATACGCGTCATATGTCACCATGGTTGCACCTCCTTATCGGTAAAGCACGGAAAGCGTGCTGTTGTTCTCGTCACGGTTAAGCCCTGGAATGATGTTTGCATTCGCCGCTTGTGCATTTGTTGACTGCGCCTGTGCGCTTTGCTGTCCGCTAGAGCTCTGCCCGTGCTTTGCTCCGCTCCTTCGAACGGCATTCAACTGGTTTTGGTCGACGCCATACGCATGATTGATCGCGCCGAGTAGCGCATTATATCCTTCGGCGTTCTGTCCAGCAATATCCGTCGCCGCGCCTTGGTTCGCATTGTAAAGCGCCTGAAAAACGGCGTTGCGCGCCGAGTAGCTGCCTTGGTTCTGGTTGTACGCTCCGAGCTTGTCGCGGACGTCCTGCGGGATTTCCGTGCTGTACGCGTTTCCCTCCGCGTCCGTGCCGCCGCTTCGCTGTTTCGCCATATGTCACACCTCCCATAAAATGTAGTAGTCCTTCGGTTCGCCTGGTTGTGGAAAAGCATCCACCTTCTGCCCTGTCGTCTTTTGGTGGCAATGGTAGACCGTACCATCCGGCGCTTCCTGCGTGCGGTCGACGGCAAGCCCCCAAAGCCGCAGGTACGGGCGTATCCGCCGCGTGCAAATCGCGCCGCAACGGTGATAGCCGAGGATTTGCGCGACGCTTTCGATGACGCCGAGCCAAAAGCGTCCGTCTCCAGCAACCTGATTCACGATCACCATGCGCTCTTTCGACGAAAGCGTGAGTTCGCAAAAGCCACGGTCGGGGAAAAAGATGCGCTGGAAATTCGGATTGTCTTGCACCGCCGCGCCAGCGTGCTTCTCGTACCATGCTTTCCACTCGTCGAGCGTCATCGTCACACCTCCCACGTGATGAAATACGCCTGCACGCCCTTGCCCTTGTACCAGAACGCGGGCGAGACGAGGCCTTGGCGTCCTTCATCGTCCACGCAGAAAAACCGTTCGCGCCCGTCCTTCGTGCGCTCCACACGCTCGATTTCATAGCCGAACAAACGGATATACGCGCGGATGCCCTTTCGGATGCACCACGTCCCGCAAACGCGGATGCCAGCCGCACGCGCCGCCTTCGACACGAGCGCCTTCCAATAGCGCCCATCGCCCGCGAGCTGGTTGATGATCATTATGCCGCCGCGCTCGCCTACCTCGCAAAAGCCCTTTTCTGGCGAAAAGAAAAGCTCGAACCGCTCGTCACGTTCGAACTTCTCCGGCGTTTTTCGGTTGTAATAGGAAATCCACTCGTCCAGCGTGCGCGTCATGCCTCCGCGCCGTTCGTCAACATCTCACTCATGGCGCCACCTTCTTTCTTGCGTTACTTGGTTTCGAGCTCCGCTTGCAGCTTGTT
>Ga0256404_1007000_pt1 | contig 18159 bp, 21 predicted proteins | sample RumenRJG_01DNA_FD_185990 | JGI IMG/M metagenome (GOLD analysis project Ga0256404, IMG submission 185990) | Bovine rumen microbial communities from Lethbridge, Alberta, Canada - RJG_01 | ecosystem: Host-associated > Mammals > Digestive system > Stomach > Rumen | place: Canada: Alberta | collected...
AAGGTTGGGAATCCTCGCGCTCAATGCCGCTTACGCTGTTCTTGCCGAACACCTTGTCGCCTGCCTCGTGGACTTTGGGGACATAGGTCACCGTCAGCTTCTCGCCCTCGGTGATGGCGTACTGGTCGATTTCTTTCTGTCCGAAGACTTCAAGGAGGAGTTCTCCGTCGCCGTCGGTCTTGAGTACATACTGCTGGGCTGCCCATGTGCTGCCCTTCTTTGACGTGCCTGTCCTTACGGGCAGGACTTTCGTGATCGTTCCTGTTGTTTTCATAGTCGGTAGTCTGATTACTGGTTATCTGATTGGTTTAGTTGAAAGTCTGCTCATTGGCCGACACGGCCGGAGATGCTGAATATTTCTCCGTTTCCTCCGCGCACGTTGTCGGCAATGGCAGGAAAGTGAATCCGAACGCCTTGCCGTGTTCCTCGCGGACGGGGTGACGGCGAAGGGTGGAATCATAGTAGAAGGAGTGGCCGTCGGCTCCAATAATGTAGCCGAGACGCTTGAGGGAACCGCGAAGGCGGATCTTCCTCAGGTTGCTAATCACCTTTATGTTCGTTTTCTGGTCCAGCCCGAAGATGATGCGGCGGCGCTCCTTCTGGACGAGTTCCTTGCGCCTGCGGCTGCGGATGGTATGGTACTGCTCCGGTGTGCGCTCCAGTCCGAGTTCACGGGCAATCATACGTATAGATTCCTTGTGCATGCCGGTGCGCTCTGCCATCTCCTGATAGCTGAGGTTGGGGTATTCCATCAGGACAAAGGAGCGTGCGTCGCGGTTGCGCCCGGAGGGGTCAAGTTTTTTAAGTCCGAGACGGCGGGCATGGCTGCTAACAGTGCTGCGCGTGCAGCCGATATGCGAGGCTATCTCATGAAGATAGTCCGTATGGAAGCGCTCCTTGAGGATGTCGTCGTGCTCTGGTCTCCAAACTGTTCGTTTTGCGGTAGGCTGGAAGGTTGTATTCATTGTGTTTGCGTTGTTGGTCTGTGTTGTAGTTTATTCTCTCTTACTGTAAAAGGTTGGTCCGGTGAGTAATGAGTCGGCGCAACTCATCCTTGTTGGCATCGATGAAGGCTTTTGCCAAGGCTGTAAAGATGGCCGAGAGGCGGTTGCGTCCATAGACTATCTCCAGTGTGACAAATACTTCATCGGGAAGGAATACCCAGTGGCGGTGGCCTTTTTCCATGGCATAGGAGAAGGATTCTATCTGCGACTGGATGTCTTTCTTTGAGGGCAAAGCGGATATTTTTGCTTTCGGTATCTCTTTGACATTTTCAGCTGCTTTCCTTTCTTCCTCTCTTTCGGTCTTGGCGGGAGGTGGCTTTGCCTTACTCTTTCGGGCCTTCTCCTTCTGACCTGGCTCGGTCTCAATAGACGGTTCCTTGTCAGTCTCCGAATCCTCAGTAGAGGGACACTTTTCCTTGTCATCTTTCTGACTTTGCTTTTCTGCTGCTTGGGATGGTTCTTCCGGCTTCACCTCTTCCTTGGGCTTGTCGCTCTGCCACATGTAGGCTGGCTCGCTCTCACCGTTGACTTTCCGGAGAAGCTCGTGAATATCCCCGAAAACCATTGGTTGAGATGTGCCGTCAGTCATGCGGATTTAGATTTTTCGTTATAGACGGACTCATAGAGCATATCGAAAGGCTTGTCTATTATCTCATGCTGCTTGTCGGTGAGGAAGAGCGTGCTGTAGCGCTGGATCTCGGCGCTGTTGGGCATTTTCGACAGGACGGTGCCAAGCTTGGCGAAGTAGTCGAGGAACTCCTGCTGCTCGGTGAGCTCATTCTTGCGGCCCCATTTCTTGTTGAACTGATTAGGCAGGAAGTAGAATGGCGGAAGCCTGTCAAGGCCGTTTTCCTTGGCTACCATGATACCCATGTCCATAAAGGCAGTGGTGCCGTTGACGCTGGTCTTCTCCATTTGGAAGGGGGTGACGATTGCGTCGGCTTCGAACATCAGTGGAAGCAGGCCCTGCTGGGTAAGGCTTCCCGGGGTGTCGATGATGAAGTCAAAGTCCTCATTGCGCATGGCGCGGATAAGGTTGAGGGTCTCCTTTTCGCTGCTGAGCTGGGTGCAGGGGACGACCTGATAGAGGGGCTGGAGCTGTGGCCAGCGTTCCCGGTCCTGCTCGTGCTTCTTGACGATGCTGCGTTGTGGGTCGGCATCGAGCACGACGAGGCGGCAATGGTGTTTGAGGACCAGTTGGTTGGCGAGGAGCACGCTGACGGTAGTCTTGCCGCAGCCACCTTTCTGATTGGCGACGACGAAAATCTTGTTGCGCCTCTTTTCGGGAGACTTTCCGATGTTAAAGAAAGGTATGTTCATAAGGTTGGTTGTTGGTAACTCGTGTCATGGAGTTTTGGTCACCTCTGTTATGTCCGCCTCGTGACGGCATAAGATAGTTCCGTGTGACGGTATAAGACGCGCTCCTTTTTGGTAGGCCGGTATTCCAAGGGAGCTTGGCCCTGCAAGCGGTTGGGTGCCTGCGTGTGGTTTTCTGGTGCAAAGATAGGAACTATTCCGCATAACCGCAACAGTAGCTATATGTAAAGTGCTGATTTATCGCTGAATTTGATGAAAAAAGTCGATTTTTATCAAAATATGGCTGACTTACGGAAACGGTTTGGGCTATAGCAATGTCTCAAAGGCATACGGACGGGCGAAATGAGCATTTGCGCTATCAATATTGATGGCTCTGGTCACCGATGCGGTGATATTGCATTTCTGTTAAATTGAGCAGCAGCATGTTGGTATTGTTCGTATTTTCTGTACCTTTGTAAAATAAATCAATATAAATTGCTTCTATGACAAATGATTCACATGATACTAGTAAAGGAGACGGCAGGCCTGATGATAAGAAGGGAAAGCCCAAAGACCGTCTTGCCCTTGGCATCAGCCTTGGAATGCTGTTCGGTACAGCCATAGGCAGCATCAACGATGACATAGAATTGTGGTTGCCTGTAGGAGTTATGTTCGGGGTTGCCTTTGGACTTATCTTCAGTGATGATGGGGACTAATACGGATGGAAAGAAAATACGCCAAGGAACAAGAATGAACTCTCCTTGGCGTTGTATGATGTAATGTCGACGGTCTCTGTGTTTTGTCCTCCAGATATTTCCATAAGGGAATATAGTTACTTATACCTTTCCTGTATCTCTTTTAATGACAGACATTTGATGCCCATGTTATTCATGTCGAACACGTTGGATGCAGCGACCTCAGGAGTTTTTGCAGAGCAGGCATCCGTGTCTATAATAGTTTCGTAATCGTAGCTCATAGCATCATTGGCTGTACCTCTCACACAATTTGGATATTGTGTACCGCAAAGGACAACAGTCTTAACGCCCATACGTCTCAGCATATCATCCAGATTTGTATGGAAGAAGGCGCTGTTGCGATATTTGGGAAGGATTATATCTGAAGAGTCTGGTCTTAGACCATCAGCCAGTGCACCTCCCCATGTTCCGGGAACGCAATAACCGCCTTTCCAATCAAGAAACAGGGGAATACGAGGAGCATCCACATCCACGCCTGAACTTCGATGGGGTCTTATGACCCATACTATCTTCCAGTCCTTCGTACGGCCATAGGCAAGAAGTTTCTGAATGTCGGGTATTGTGGCCTTGGCACCGGCTACGCACAGTTTGCCTTTAGGGTCAACAAAGTCATTCTGCATGTCTATCACCAGAATAGCAACATCATGCTTCTCTACTTTGGCTGTAGGATATTCTTCCTCCTGAGCAGAAACTGCCAGTATGTTGAGCAGCACAATCAATACCAATACAATCTTTTTCATAAGCAATCTAATTTTATACAATATAACACGTAAGTAGGTACAAAGATAAGCATATTGATAGTTATATGCAAATATTATAGTCAATAATTATATCTAAATACTACTTTTCCTATCATATTGCAATACAAATAGCGAATAATTAGCTAATTTGTAGGCAAGACAACTGTTGGAATGGCTCTGTGATTAGATTTGATGACAAGTTTATAACCTTTCAGCAATCTCCCTTACCTTATATATATAATCTGGGGCACTGGCATAGCCAATGCGCTTGAGAAAGGAATAATATCCTTCACCATCGCGGTGCTTGTACTGCACCTTGTTCTTGTAAGCGATGACACTCTCTTCCCAGTGGTCAAAGCTATAGTAGCCCTTTGAGTGTCTGAGACCGAAGAGGTTGTTATATTCATTGCAGACCCGGGAGCGGAAGCGCCCGGTTTCGAGGATGGCCTGGGCAAGGACAATCTTCGGATATTTGATGCCGTGCTTCTTCAGTGCGGCATAGAGGTTCTCGATGGTCAGCTCCTTTGCGCCAGTATTCACATTATTATATATAGGAGAGTCCTTGCCGGCAATTTCCGCAAGACGCTCATTGAATGATTTCACTTGCTGATTGAGCGCATGGATGAATGGCAGTGGATCAACGCTCGTCCACACATTGCCAGTTGACAGTCGCTGCAGCTGTAAGTGAAGGTGCGGTCCGGTGGAGCGGCCGCTGGAGCCCACGACCCCGACAACCGTACCTGCCTGTACCATAGTCCCCTCCTTGGCGTAGATCTCACCGAGGTGACCATAAAGGCAGCGGAGGTTTCCGTGGTCGAGGACGACATAGTTGCCGTAGCCGGTGTTGCCATGGTGCACGGCGGTCACCCTGCCCGGGAGCATGCTATAGACCAAACCGTTTCCGCATCTCAAATCTATGCCGTCATGGAACCTACGACACTTAATGAAGGGGTCATGGCGGTAGCCATAAGACGAGGTGATAGTTAAGTAATCGAGTGGCATACAGATGGTTAGACGCTTTTCGAGAATGCTTAATAGTATGCTGTCGGTGGTGCTGAGGAAGGGTAAAATTGCTTTCTTAGTTGATGATTTGGCGTTTTTCTCATAACTTTTTTCGCCTTTTTCTTGCACTTTTCCTTGGGCATTGTTGGAAGTTGGCGGTTTGTTTCCTAACTTTGCGGTCAGAAACGAAGGCAAAGGCAGACCGAAGACGGACTTTTTCTTGGTCTCAGTCTCAGCCTTGGACTTTGGCTTTGTTTCGTGGAGTACGTCACGGACGTAAGGGTCCGTGGAAATGGATAACGTGTCGGCAGCCGGACCGACTTTCTCAGCAGTGTAAAACTGTGCCGGTGATTCCAATACATTCATCGATAGCATCAGGACCACAGCGCACTTCAAGGTGTGTTTCATGGTAGTAGTATGTTTAGTTTGACATGGATTTTCACCACAAAGTTAGTATAAACCAGTAGAATAACCAAACCATCAACTATGAAAACAGAACCAGTACCATTCGACAAATTTGCCAAAATCGGCATCTATCCCAAGGATCTCATGCGCATGCCAAAGGACTTGCGCAATGCTATCCTGAGCGGTGAGCTCTCGCCGCTGATGCGTGTCAACGTGCCTGTGGGAGACAACTCGGCGGTGTCCATTCCAATGAAAATCCAGCTCGTCCATGACAAGGATGGCCGTCTGCAACTGCTTACGTATCAGATACATCGTGAGCTTGATAATAACCTGAAGCTGAACGATACAGAACTGGAGCGCGTGCGCAAGGGTGATGTCATCCAGAAGGAGTTTCAGGAGGACGGCAAGCGCAAGATGCGGTATGTGCAGCTGGACAAGGAGACCAATGCTTTGATGTACCGCGATGTGGCAACTGTTAATTTTGAGGAAAAACTTCAGGAAGTTGACAGAATCAAGGACATCGGACTCGGAATTGGCCAAAAGGAAGCTCTCGTTTCGGGCAAACCGGTAGAACTTGAAGTCGGTGACCAGAAAGTGACCGTAGGTGTTGACCTCCGTGAGCCGGTAGGCTTCAAGGTAATGCAGGGAGATATGGAGGAGTGGAAGCGACAACAAGCCATCCGATACGACGACGCGCACGAGGGCTACATAGGCTACGTGCAGACCGACGAGAATCGGTGGGAGTACAAGCAGGTGGTTGACAGGCTGCGCCACGAGGAGAGGGTAGGGCTGACCGAGAGGGAAAAGACTGACAAGAAAGAGGATAAGAAGAGAGGTCTTTCGCTCTGATTCTTATTCCTTAGTTCTATTCAACTACAAACCAATGAGACTTCATCCACCATGTCAAACAAACAAGAATGTACGTTCACCTCCGTAGCTCCATATCCGAAAGTACGTCAGCTGGCGCACGGACTCAAGGACGGTGACTACGCAAGTATCTGCAAGGCTGCGGAGATGATGGCGGACGGGATAAGGGAGATGGCAGCAGGACGCAACTGCGTGCTGGTGCCAATCCCGAACCATCGAGGCAGGGCTGTTTATACAAAGACGCTCGCCAATGAGATTTCCCGAAGGACGGGCATCCCGACGTGGGACATCCTTTCCTGCCGGCCACACATGCCGCTGCACTATGCCAAGAAGAACGACCTCAAGCCGGAGGGCATATACCTGAAACTCAATCTGTACAGACAAGTGCCGGAGCAGTTCACGCCGATAGTCATAGACAACGTGCTGGACACCGGCTATACCGCAGGTGCCGCTATTAAGGCTGTTGGTCATCCGAACACGATGCTCGCCGTCCTCGGACACACCAAGAACCATCTGACTAACAAGAACTACCAGTTTAACCAACTCGCTACCAACATGGAAAAGAAAATGCAAGAACAGCCTTATGACAAGAAGCAATCTGCCGAAACCACGAAGAAGCAGGTAAAGAACAAGACCGACACGCCATTGGCGGTATACCAGCGGCTCAAGAGCAAGCATCCCGACGCGCTGATCCTTATGCGCAACGGAGACTTTTACCGTTCGCTGAATGAGGATGCACAAAAGGTATCCGACACGCTGCGCATACCGACACAGAAACCGAAGTACAAAAAGGACGGTGAGCTCATTGCGGAGTTTCCTCATCATGCGCTCGACGTTTACTTGCCAAGGCTTATCAGAGCGGGCAATCGTGTGGCGATTGCTGATATGCTAGAGATGAGTAAGAAACAGACAACAAAACAAACTCAAACAGATACTATGGAAAAGAAAACAGAAAAGAAGAAGACCAAGGTGAAGGAGGCCAAGGTCGACAAGACTGAGGTAAAGGCTGAGACCCAGAAAGGGGATAAGTCCGTAGAGAAAACTGCGGAGCAGTCCGCTGCCCAGAAAGTCCACAAGCCGCGTGAGCCGCAGATGGTGACCGTCAATGGTGAGAAGGTTTCCCACGGACATGCCTTTCAGAGCAACCAGGATCCAAACAAGTGGTATTTTACCGCACGTCTCGACGGTCAGCAGCTCCGTCCGCAGCTTATGAAGCCGGAGGATGTCGCTGCCTATCAGAAACGTGAGATAGGTGTAGAGGCATTGATGCAGACTTATTACCCTACGAAGCTTGCCAAGAAGGTCACGCCGGAGGAGTACAAGGCTGACAACAAACTCTCTGACGGACGCGTCATCGAGAAGATGGTGGTCTATAAGGAGCATGACGAGAAGCGTCAGGACGTGGGCAAGTACAAGCTCTACACGCAGGTGGGCGAGCAGAAGATGTCGCGCACGATGTCGAAGGAGGACTTGAATGCTTACTTTGACCGCGTGACAACACCTTCCAAGCTCGTGGAGAAAAACTTCGGTGAGCAACTGCACCTTGCTTCCTTCTACAACCAGTTCAAGCTGGAGGAAGGGGTCAAGGATGTGCGCATCGCCAAGAACTACGACGGCGACTGGACGGTGTCGGCAAAGCTCGCTGATGACCGGACGACAAGCAAGGCCGTGCTCTCATGGCATGACAAGCAGGCTCTCTTCACGCAAAAGACGGCCACAAAGGAACAGCTGGCAGCACGCTATCTCTACACTGAAATCAAGGAGATGAAGCAGGAGAAGGTCAGCGCAAAGCAGGCGTTCAGTCGATAGACTCACTTCTCTAATAGACATAACATGCTGTCTTGCAATAACTAACAGCTAAAGTTCAACTCATCACTTCAAGTTCTTAACAATTCAATCATCAACCATTAACACGTACAACTATGCAGAACAATACAATCGAAGAACTCATTCAACTCAAGCAGGAAGGAAAGATAGGATGGTGCGAGCTCGCACTCCGCAGTGAACACGGAAAAGCCTATCTGCAGTGGTGCGACGACCACGGCATCGAGCCCGATGACAATAACGCTGAGCTCTACCTCGAAGAGACTGAGAGCCGTATCTATGACGGAGGCAACGACTTTGCAGAGGAATTTGCAGGAGCACTCGTGTAAGTTTTCCTCGGTGATACCGTGAAAGAAACATAACATTATCAGCCCTCAGTCCGAAGGCGGTGCCATCGGACTGAGGGGCTACTAACCTCATCTAACCAACTACACCGAAACTATGGAAAACAAGGATTCCAAGTCAAAGAAAGGAACAGACTACAAGAACAGCGGAGACAAGGCGATAGACAAGTTTTGTTCGCTTATGATCGAGCGTATGAAGTCGATGAAGGCTTCCGACTGGCGGCAGGGATGGACGAACGGCAAGGGCACGATGCTCGGCATGCCGCAGAACCTCAGCGGTCGCAACTACTCGGGAACGAACTCTTTCTTCCTGCAGATGGACACGGCGATGAATGCCTACCGCACGCCGGTCTATATGACTTTCATGCAGGCGCAGAAGCAAAATCTCCGTATCAAGAAGGGTGCGCAGTCGATGCCTGTCATCTACTGGGACCTCAATATCAAGGACGAGCGTGGCAAGCGTGTCGCCGAGTCGGACTACAAACAGATGAGCCGTGGTGAACAGGCAAAGTGCGAGGTACGTCCGTTCCTCCGTGCTTTCTCTGTCTTCAACGTTGACCAGACCAATCTGGAAGAGGTGAACAAGGAAAAGTATGATGCCATCGTTGACCGTTTCAAAGGCCCGCAGTTGCGTGACACGCAGGGCATGTACGAGAACCGTGCTCTCGACAGAATGTTCGAGCGGCAGGAGTGGATATGCCGTGTGCAGAACGACCGTATTGTGGACGGGGCGTATTACTCTCCGGCACGTGACATGGTCATCATACCCATGAAGGAACAATTCAACATCGGCAAGAACGCAGAGGAGATTTTCAAGGATGGCATGGAGTATTACTCCTCGGCTCTCCACGAAATGACGCATTCCACAGGAACTGCCAACCGACTGAACCGTGACAAGGGCGCGAAGTTTGGTGACGCGAAGTATGCCAAGGAGGAACTGGTCGCCGAGCTGACGGCTGCCATGGTAGGTAACACATTGGGCTTTGACAAGCGTATTCTTAACAACAATGCCGCCTACATGGACGGATGGATTAACGCCCTGCGCGAGGAGCCGAAGTTCATCGTCTCGGTCATGGCGGACGTAAACAAGGCATCGAAGATGATCTTAGAGAAGATTGACGAACAGAAGATTGCCCTTGGCGAGCGTCCGATACTCTCTTCCAACATGAGCAAGGTGGACCTTCAGGCGAACATCGCCAAGCAGGAGTGGCAGCAGCCGCATGACATCGCGCTCTCGGCGAAGTTCGATAGTGCCTCCATCTACAAGCGGATGGACGGCGGCTATGCGGTGCGTGCTACCTTTGAGGGGCAGGACCTCGGTATGAAGCCCATCAGCAAGATTACGGGTATCAGATATGAGATGATGCCCACGGGTGAGCTGAAAGACCAGATGCTCCACGATACCGTGGCAAGGAAATTCGCAGGAGAGGTTCGTGAGATACGAGAGCAGAAGCAGCAGAACAAAGAAAATAAAGGATTGAAATTGTGAGTATTACATGCTTACATTAAATGTTCTATGAGGACTGCTTTTACAAACAGACCAATTACAAACCTTCAAACTACAAGCCTATGTCTTACGTATCTTTTCAGGAGATGAAACCGAGGGTGGGCATCGACGACGTTGCCTTCTCGCTCGGCTACAAGCTCAACAGACAGGCGGGCGTAGGACGGTACATCGAACTTATCCTGCCTGACGGCAGGGGAGAGAAGCTCGATACCATCGTCATCTCGCACCCGCAGGAGAAGGAGCGGCAGAAGTACTTCCATCGTAACACGGGAAAGCGCGGCGACGTGGTGGACTTCATCGGTGAGAACCTCGGTCGCTTCAACATTTATGGCAGAAACCAGTGGGAGGTCATCGGAAAGGTGATGGCTGACTTCGCCAACATGCCGCTCGTTGATAATCATGACCGTGGTTACAGCGGAGGACTGGGCAGTCTGAACACGGTATTCAATCCGAAACGCTACACTTCCCAACCTCTGTCAAGGAACATGGACTATGCCATGGGAATCTTTGAGGAACGTGGTATCAGTCGTGAGACGGTTCAGTTGTTCGAGCGGCATATTGCCATCGTCACTGACCAGAAGAACAAGAACGGGCTTCCGATGATAGGCTTTCCTTATCGGGAACCGGGCTTCAGTTCCGACTTGGCAGGATATGAGCTGCGGGGCGACCGTGGTTTCAAGGGTAAGGCAGCCGGGACGAACTCGTCTACGGCGGTATGGACGGCAGGTATACACTCTGCGCTGAACAACCCTCAGATGGTCAGGCATGTATTCTTTGCTGAGTCCGCCTACGACGCTATGGCGTTCTATCAGGCGAACCAAGGAAAGATAGACCTTGCGCACTCGGCATTCGTCTCTGTCGGCGGCGCGCTGTCTAACGGGCAGGTGTCGGGACTGATGCGGCACTACAACATGGCGAAGGCTGTGGATTGCTTTGACAACGACCTGCCCGGACGCATCTACGGCATGAGGATGGCGGCGCTGCTCGACGGTAAGCGGCTTACCATAACTCAGATGGGGGACAACCTGCGTCTTGAGATGGACGGGAAAGCCTTTGATGTGCCGGTGGGGAAAGCCTCTGTTGAAGAGTTGGCCAAACATGTAAAGCTGTCAGACCGTATCGAAGTCCGCAAGCCACCTGTGAACTACAAGGACTGGAATGACGTGGTGCGTGGCATGCCCTTGGAAGCTCTGCAGCTCAAGACGAAGTTCCAGCGGGACGAGAATCTTGCAAGGATAAGGACGGAGCTGCGAGAGCGGAATGAGTGCAGGAGCAGTTTTAAGATGTGAAATCCAACGAATGGGAATTATTATCAAGGCCACGGTGCGTCACTTCCGGCACCAACTTTTCAAGTCCGTACCGTCGGCGACGACCGTGGCCCAAACAAACGAAGAACGATGAAAAGAAAAATTCTTTGCCTTTTGTTAGTCGTGTCCGGCTCCGTCTGCTGCTTCGCCCAGCAGACCGACCCGGGCCTGACCGGTGCCGTGGCAGCCCAAACGAAGATATTAAAGGACTTGTTCAAAAAGCGTGAGAAGACGCAGCAGGCGATTATCGCCTCGGAAGCCAGTGTCTTCTTGGCTATGGAGAGGATGCACCAGTTGGAGAACAAGATGCTGGGCTACTTGCAGAACGCGCAGGGTGCCATGCAGAACATCTATCAGATTAAGCGTGCCGCAGAACTTGTGGGTGTGGAGATACCGAAGAACATGGCGTTGCTCAGAAAGTCGATACCGAGCAATCTGAAAGGAACAGCTATAGCCGTACTGGTGTCTGACGAACTCATGGATGCTACCACGCAGATGCTTTCTCTCTATCCGTTCATGAAGCAGTTGGTGACCTCAGGAAGCTATAATGTGACGAATGCTGACGGAAAGACGGAGAAGCATAAGGTCAATCTGCTGAACTCGGCGGAGCGGTACTATGTGGCCAACGAGATTGTCACAAGACTGGAGAGCATCAATACAGACCTGTGGCTGCTGGCATGGCAGATACGGACGTATTCGTGGAACGACCTTTGGTTCGGGCTCGACCCGGACGGCTGGGCGACAGTGATGTCGGGAAAGGCTATCGTGGACGGGTTGATACTCGACTGGAAATATCTGTAGCGGAGTGTCTTTGATAAAGTATCTTTAGCCACAAGTAACTTTAGTTGTTTGCGGTAACGCATTAAGTGTCAACTACTAATCAATAACAATTCAATTTGAACTACTAATCATTTTAATCATCAATAATCAACTTTTAGAACTATGGAAAACAAGAAATCAATCCGTGGCGTACAAATTACGGACGCAATCAGAAAGGAACTGGAGGACGCTGGCAAAAGCCGTGTCCTGACATTCAAGGACAGAAAGGGAAAACAATACCTCGCTCATATAGAGGTGGGGAGTGACAAGCTGGTGGTGGTGCCGGAGGGCAAGTACCTGGAGCACCGCTGTCCGCACTGTGGAGGACGTATCAAGATTACCTCCAAGGGGTACTTCTGTGAACATTACTTTGACAAGGGCGAGCCCTGCAAGTGGCACTGCAACGGCATCCTCAGCCACCGCTTTATCCTGCCGCATGAGATTGAGGCTTATCTTGACGGACATCCGATGGTGCTCGACGGCTGCTTCAACTCGCAGGGACGTATCTTCTCGGCTGTGCTCGTAGAGAGTGAGGTTTATGGCATGTCGCTGAGCTCCGTGGTGGGCAAGTGCCCTGTCTGCGGCGAAGACGTACTCGTCAGTCCGGTGGCGTTCAACTGCTCCTGCCATGAGAAGCTCGGCGAGCCGTACCACCTTACGCTCTGGCGGCATATCCGTGGGCATGAAGTAACGCTGGACGAGCTTCATGAGTTGCTGACCGATGGCGTCTCAAGAAACGAGGTGATGCTCATTGACGACAAGGGGTCGCTGTCGAAGGCTTACCTGCGATTGTCTGATGACCACAAGCGGATCGTGGCTGACTACAACCTCTACAACTGAGAATTCATTCAACTGATTACAAACCATTCTAACCAATAACATGAGTACTATGAACAAGAAGAAACTGCTGAGAAAGGCGGTCTTGGAGACCGGCCTTTCCATCAAGGAAGTGGAGAAGGCGGTCGATGCCTTCCTCTGTGCCGTGTCTGACATTCTCCGTGAGAACGGGGAGGTCATCATCCCCGATTTCGGGAAGTTCTATGTGAGGGAGCGCGGCGAGCGTGTCTGCCGCAATCCACAGACGGGTGAGGAGTTCATCGCACCACCAACGAAGAAGGTGAAGTTCAAGGCCTTCGGCAACGTGACCAACTACAACTTCAAGTATGGACGATAACCGATTGAATATGAAGAAGTCATTATTGCTATTGATGGGTGCCGCACTGCTGATGTCGTGCGGCAACTCCAGTGAGAAGATGAAGAAGCTGGCAAAGGAGAACCTGGAGCTCAGCGTGGACTATCCCAAGCAACTGCGTGTGCTTGCCGTGTCGGAGCCGGACTCGGCATTCGGGGCAGGCTACTTCACGAAGGACGAGGTGAAGGGAATGCTCAAGACGATGCAGGTGGTCACGGACACCATCATGAAGCGTACCGACAACATGAGCCGCTTCAATCCTGCTGACCATTATGTCGTCAGCCTTGCCGAACGTCAGATGCGCAGCATGGCGGAGATCCGTTCGCTCATCATGAAGGGTGACAAGAAGGGTGAGTTCAGCGGATGGAAGGTGAAGATTGACTATCAGTGCGTGGATGCTGCCGGACTGCCGTATCGCTCGGAGCGGTGGTGCTTCATCGACAAGGAGGGCAAACAGGTGTACAAATCCTTTGAACTGCCGATACCATGAACCGTAAGCCAATCAACCATAAGTCAAACCAACTAATCAGACACTACTATGGAAACACTTAACATGACGTGGGTGAACCTGCTCAGAATGCAGTTCATCGAAATCCTGGAATTCTACGACGAGAACCCAGAACGTTTCAATTACAAGGAGCTCAAGAAGGCTTACGATGCCCTGCTGTCGGTCAAAAGCGTGGAGGAGTTCAAGCAGTGGCGAAAGCTGCTGAAAGACTATGGTCTGTCGTTCACTGACATGGACGGCACTGCCCATAAGGACAATCAGCTCGGTATTCTCGACGATTACGCTGAGGGTGCCAATGACAAGATTCTCGATGTCTTCATCAGATGGAAGCTGAGTTTCAATCCTCTGAAGTGGACGGAGGTGGAGAAATGGAACCGCGAGCTCGTGGACATTCTGCTCAAGGCCACCCAGCGCGAGGAGGACGTGCACATCGTCATCTTCCCTTGCGGCAAGCCGAATGCAAAGCGCTGGGCGGCCATAGGACAGGATGCCGACCGGCTCTTCGAAGTCTTCGGATGGCAGACGGGGCGTGTCAATGCTACTAATGGGCCAGTGAGCTGGATGTTCATCAATGACTACGGCTTCAAAGTTCTCCAGAATAGCGGGTTTAACGTTAAGATCAGAGACTTCGGAGAGTTCGACATTCTCTCTACCGCATTCGAAGAAGACAGCGTCGCATCACTGCAGCAGTTTATCGACTATTTGCGTATGATGCAGAGGTTCCCTTCGAAGCAACTTGACTTCTTGAGAAAGATTCGTCCAATCATTTACCAAAATCCTGGCTATTGGGAACTTACGCATGGAAATCTCAGAATCGACACGGATACTGTCGTTGCCGAGATGGAAGATGGCAAGACGGTCACGCTAGCCCAAGGCAAGAACTGGAGACTGGATGAGCTCACTGGGCCGATAGTTGCCCAGATAGCAACGAACCTTGGAGAGGCTTAGATTTTTGTGAATTCTAACGGTGCGCAAGGTAAGTGACTACGGAAGCATCTTTGTCGTTTCACTTTGATGCTTCCTCCGCCACCTGCCTTGCAAGCAAAACTTTGGAAGCTTCACTCCACCTGTTCTTCTTAGGTCGGCCAGTGAGAAGTCAAGCTCCCGATTGGCTTATGCAAATACTAAGAAAGACAAAGCGAGATTTTTGCCGCGGTCTCATCATAGAGCAGAGTTTAAGATAACTCATTTCTCACGGTCACAGAAGCCTTTATATCAACAAACCTACTTCTTTGTAGTTCTCCATGCTACATCAAATCTCCAAAGCTTTTCTTCTTTTTTATCACCAGGAACATTTTTCCTAGGCTTAGGTTCAGACAATTCTCTGTCAAAACTAGGAAGGTCAAATATGGGATTATGGTAATCGACCCATTTTACTTTGAGATTGTTTGGCTCAAAGGCCGATAAATCATTCAGGAAATAATCACGAAGCATTCCTGACGACTTAATATTCTTACTCTTATAACAAGGTGCTTCCTGTCCTTTGGTAACAACAAAAGCTTTTAGCAGCACGGAAGCTCTGTAGCGCTTCTCTTCATTCTCAAATGTCAAATCGAATCCCCATGGGTGAGCAAAGAGATGACCGATTTTGAAATAAGGCAAATTCAGTCCTGCTTTGTCATTGGTGTGAAACATAACCTCGTCTTTAATTGGATTCGCTCCATCTTCCTCATTGTAATATAGTTCTGCGGAACTAATATAGATGTGATTTTCTCCACATTCGAAATAGCCATTGAAGAATAAGGATGTAGCAATATCTTTAAATTGCTTTTCCAATTCTTCCATTCTTTCTTCAATTGTAGAACTTTCTTCTGGCTTTTTGAAGCTCAACAATGCTTGTTTTAAAGTTTCCATTTCCATATTTACGCATTTTAGTTGGTTGTAAAATTACAAAAAAATCAATTGATAGAAAAGAAAGGATTACTTTTCTATGTACTCCCATGTGGCACAATGCAGTGCTCCGCCACGTCTCACCAATGGCAAGACGTTGACGGTTTCTATTCGCTTTGAGGTAACAGCTGATATTTGCTCCTTTGCTTCTTCGTCTTCATCAACTCCAAGCTTCGGCAAAAAGATTACATTGTCTGTCTGAAGGAAATTGACATAGCACCATGAACGGGAATGGAAACCATGTCTGAATTTATATTTCAGTTCAACGACGTCAAATCCTGCTTTGTTAAGTCTTCGGTGTATTTCCTTTGCTATCGACGGATCAAAGTCTGAATAATTGGTCATGATAACTTTGCCGTCACACCAGTTGACCATTCCGTCGGCGTGGCCGTAGATTTCTTTCTTATCCCATGGAAGCCAAAGGACTTTACAATGAAAGGCGTCACTTATGCGATGTTCTAATTCCTCTCTTGACAGTTTGGGATTCTCTGCCATCGCTTTCTCGGTCATCGCTACATAGTCATCACCAAGTTGCACGATGTTTCCCCCATCAAGTACAACGTCAAGATTGATGTGTGTCTTACAAAATTCCTTCTCTGCAAAGCCATTCGCATCGACTATCATTTTCTTATATCGTTCGGATTCCAGAAGATAGTCCGGGCGGTAGATGTATCGAACTAAGTTCCCGTCTTTGTTTAATGCCGGCAAATAGTCACGAACCCACATGTTGTTAGGCTCCTTAATCAGTCTTACGCTGATATTGTTCTGTTTCAATTTCGACGTGAGCTCAGATGCTACTTCCGGAATGATTGATGAAGAAAGATAGACGATGGTTTTCATTTTCAATGACATTATAATTTTCGAAGTCGAAGATATAAGAAGGATTTTGATTCTGCAAATTTTCAGTCGACTTTTTTATGGACAAATATCTAGAGTCAAGCCTTCTAATGCTTCATTAGGCTATATTAACAAAGAAATCTTGTTGATTTCAAATAAATTTAGTACATTTGCTATACGAAATAATCGATAACATACACCAACCTTTAATACAGATTCTTATGGGCGGAATAACACTAAATATAGAGTTTCCTGACTCCTTCAAGCAGCTTGTGGAGCAGTTCCCATGTAAAGGCCCAGGCCCATTCATTGGCATCGGTAATCCTAATGCTGATATCTTGATAGTCGGCAAAGAAATGGCTATAGATATGTCAGATGGAGCTAATGAATTTGACAAGAAGCTTTACGCCACTACAGTAGAGGGGAACATTGATCTTTGGAAGAAAAACATAGCTAATGAGCCGAAGATAGTAATACCCTCATGGTTTGAGGATAACGAAAAGGGCTGGAGTCGCTATAATCCTTTGTATCCATTTTACGGACAAATCACCAATAAAACACGAACAAATGGAGGCACGTCAACAACAGAAAAATTCTATCAGAAATTTATTTCGAAGTTAGTTCCTGAGCATGCGGAAGACGGTATCGTAGATTTCCATCTTCATGCGTTTACTACTGAATTGAGTACAGCTGTTGCTCGTAAAAGCAAGGATGTAGACCCCAGTAAACGAAGAGATTCGATAAATAATAGAGAGAAGTTATGGAAAACACCATTCTTCCGTAAGTTTCCTATCACCATATTGGCTGTAGGACATTACCCTAGAGAAAATCATATTGACATCCGCAAAGCGTTTGACGTGGAGTTCCAAGGCCCGACACATGTCATTGGAGATGGTAGAAACAAATTATTTATCAATAAACACATTAGCGCAGATGGTAGAAGACTGCTGCTACATACAAATCAATTTTCTTGTCTACAATATAGGTGTAAAGAATATGTAGATAATTTTTTTGATACTATTTTAAAGATGTGTCAAGGTTTCAATAGCTACCAAAAATAAAGCGTATAGTTACAAGCAAGTTTAGGTCACCATAATTTTAATCATTCATAGTGCTATGAGAATTGAAACAAGTCTAAGTGGAACCAAAAAACTAAATCTGACCATCAATTTTGATGAGCTCGTTGAAAATTATGCCCCAGAGCTCCTAGAGGCATTCAACCGCAGATTGTCTGTATTGGATGAACTGCCAACGATAATCCATCATATAGAAGATGTTGTAAAGATAATACGAAGTGCTGATTCTGAAGTAGAAGCTAAAGAAACATTGGCAGTTCGCCTTAATATCAGTCCATTGACAGCTGAGAGAACTGTATCTATGTCCCTCTCCCAACTGACTGAGTTGTCTGATGATATTCTCAATCACGAAAGAACCAAAATACTACTCTCCCTAAATTCAATAATTAAAGAACACCAGTCATAACACAATGACATTATTTATCGGATTAAACTCGTACCTTTACAATTGATATGGAAACGAAAATAGAGAATACAAACTCAGACGGCAAGGTCCTAGCCTATGACGAAGATAAACTTGTAGGCCAGTTGGATTTCTCCTATGAGGGAGATGTCATGAAGATAGATCATACACGTGCCTTCAAGAAAGGTATGGGGGCGTGGGAGGAGCACTTGTCAGTGCCGCCAACAATTATGCCATTAGCAAGGGACTGAAAGTAAAGCCTGTCTGCTCATTCGCTTCCGCATGGTATGAGCGGCATCCGCAGTTCATGGATATTCTTGAAAGGAAGAATTAGTTCGTTCTATCAGAACCTTCCGTTATTCAAAAAGTTCTGCCTCTGCGTC
>Ga0256404_1007001_pt1 | contig 18159 bp, 16 predicted proteins | sample RumenRJG_01DNA_FD_185990 | JGI IMG/M metagenome (GOLD analysis project Ga0256404, IMG submission 185990) | Bovine rumen microbial communities from Lethbridge, Alberta, Canada - RJG_01 | ecosystem: Host-associated > Mammals > Digestive system > Stomach > Rumen | place: Canada: Alberta | collected...
CCTTTTTCTAAAGAAGAAAAGGAAACACTTACACTACTGGGTTGTAAAAAAATAAGTCCCAAAATGATAACTACTAACAATGAATTAAAATAAATATATAATCGTTTCATAAAAACTCCTACTACAAGTATTTTATCATATATCTAATAGAAAAAAAACAATACATCTCTTAAAAACTATTTATCTTGTTCTAGTATTCCATACACCATAGATATATTTGTAGGCACAATATATTTTGCTCCAATTCTTTCTGCAACCACCAAAACAAAAGCACACATTGCTCTAGTAGCAAACCACCAATCTGGATTTGATACTCTTTTCTTTATATCATCTAAAGAAATAGCTTCATAATACCTTTTGGTTTCATTTTTTCTAGTTTCTATATCCATCATTATTGGAGCTGAATAATCTTCATACAATGTATTATTTTCATATTTAATTCCAGAACCCCTAGCAAAAACCTCATGTCCTCCCCCAGCAAGAATTAAAATATCTGCTTGATTATCTGGAATATTTAATCTTTTTTCAATATAATTCATTACGTCTTCAAGAGAAGTTGATGCAAAATCATCCGCTAAATCAGGGAATTCATTCATAATATCCATAACACCTATAGATGTATTTTTACTTTCTAAAATAGCTTTATCAAAAATAGATATTTCAGTAGATCCTCCACCTCCAACAAAAACACATACTTTTTCATCAACAAATCTTGTAGCACCTAAAACAGTAAGTTCATTTTCTTGTTCTTGAGAAATAATATTAAAATATAATCCAGTTTTATCAAAAAAATTATTTAAAAATAACTCTTTTTCTCTATCTTTCAAATCCCTAAAAACACTTGTTCCACAAACATAAATATCATTGTAATCTTTCTTCAATTTTAAAATATAATCAATTAAAATATTGATATCATTTTTATCAATTGAATTACTTTTCTTAAAATTTTGTTTAAAAAGAATAGTTAACTCATCTAATCTTTTTACTTCTTTACCATCATATATATCAATTTTTGTATTAGTTGAACCAACTTCAATAATAATTTTATTCATTTTTTTGCCTCCAATTTTAAATTGATTTAATCTCCTTAGTAAATATTATAACAAAACTAACACAAAAAATATTATAAACAGTATTTATAATTATATAATAAATTATTAAAACTATTGATACTTCTAATCAAAAAAATAACCAAACTAACTAGTTTTGGTTATTTTAATTATTCAGCTGAACGATTACAAGTATAACCAGATGCATTCATTTCTTTTTCAATAGAATCAATAGATTCTCCATATTGATAATTAGGAACAGCCCCACCTGCTTCCGAAAAAGCTGAATCTAATTTTTTATAATCTAATGAACCTAAAGAAAAAGATTGTTTTTCTTCTAACTCACCATCAGTATAATTACATCTAATAGTAACTTCATCTATATCCTCAACACTCTTTTCTAAAAGTGAACATTTATTAGCAAGTTCATCTAATTGATTGGCATCCTTTGAAATATCTCCTTTTGTAATAGTAGTAAGTGATAACCTTTCTAATTTATTATTAGAATAAGTAAAAATAGCGGTATAATTAAAATCAAAATTATCATTACTCTTCTCTAAAGTACAAGTAAGTTTTCCATCTACTATTTTCTCAACAGGCTTTTGATTCTCTCCAGACTGATATTTATGAATCATTTCAGTTATATTTGGTAAAAATTCCACAAACCCTATCAATAAAGCAAAAAAGAAAAACATGAAGAATACCTTGCCTTTACTAGGAGGCACATAATCACTACTAGGTTGATTATTTGGTGCAGGAACAGCTCCACTATTTGTAGGTACCTGATTTTGAACATTCTGTAATGTAGCATTTTGCATAGGCGGTGCTACCGTAGGTTGAGGAATACTGTTTTGCATAACAGGAGCAACCGGTGTAGGCTGAGAAATACCATTTTGTACAACCGGACTAACTGGTGTAGGATTTGAAGCATTTACATTAGGCGCTATATTTGGATTTACATTATTTACATTTTGAAAATTAGATTGATTATTCTCATTATTCATCACAACCACCTCTATTCTATAAAAATTATATCATACATCAATCTCGTAAACTAGAGATTTTTTCTTGAAAATCATCACTTTTTACAACATAACTTCCACTAGTTATAATATCTGCTAAACTGCAGTACTTACAAGTCTCATTATTCAATCCACCATCAACATTAATCAAAATTGGAAATTGATAAGAATCAATTAAATCTCTAAGTTCTTGAATCCTAGACTCAGTACTTCGAATAAACTCTTGTCCTCCTTCTCCTGGCACAACACTCATAACAATAATTTCATCTAAATAAGGTAAATAAGGTATTAACTCACTTATCTTTGTATCAGGTGAAATTGCTAACCCACATTTTATTGAATAACTTTTAATAAGTTCTAAACAAGCAACAATATCCTCTTCTACCTCAACATGAAAAGTAATAAACTCTGTATTAAGTTCAGCATATAAAGGAATATACTTAGAAGGTTTTTCCACCATTAAATGAACATCTAATCTTTTAGAAGTATATTTATAAATATTTTTCATTTCTGAAAAAGGCATCGTTTTATTCTTAACAAACTTACCATCCATAATATCCACATGAATAAAATCTACATCTGTATCATTTAACTTTCTTAAATCTTGAGGGATATTTTTACTACTTAAAAAAGAAACACTAACTTTCTTCATTATTTTTCCTCCTTAATAAAACTTAAGTAATTTTCATATCTACTCTCTAGTATATCATGACTTATTACATGTTTTTTTACATTACACTCTACTTCATTAGTATGAGTACAATCTTTATAAACACAAGGATAAAGAGAAAACTCTAAAAAAGAAGAACGAATTTCATCTTTTTTATAATTTCTTAACTCTAATGATGAAAATCCAGGCGTATCCATAACTTTACCATCATTAATAGAAAACAATTCCACAACTCTCGTTGTATGTTTTCCTCTTCCTAATGCTTTTGATATTTCTCCAACCTCTAAATTCCAATTAGGGTTTAATCTATTTAATAAACTACTCTTTCCAACACCTGTTTGACCAGTAAAAACAGAAGTTTTTCCACTTAATAACCTTTTTATTCTTTCTATTTCTGTATTATATATTACTTGATAACCAATGTTTTCATAATAAGATATTATTCCCTCAAAATTTATCCATTCATCATCAGATACTAAATCTTTTTTTGTAAGACATATTATAGGTTTAACATGATTTAACTCCATTAAAGAAAGAAATTTATCTAATAAATTCAATGATAAATCTGGTTCTTTTAAACTCGTCACCAAAAAAGCTTGATCAATATTACTAACTCTTGGTCTTTCAAAATAATTTTTCCTATCTAATATTTTTTCTACCAATAATTTATCCTTATTGAAAAGAACATAATCCCCAACTACTGGAGTAATATGTTCCTTTCGAAATATACCACGACACTTACAAGGATAAATTTTATCCTCAAAACTGATAAAATATAAATCACTACTATTTTTTACAATTTGTCCCTTCAATTAATACAATCCCCCTACTCTGTATTTGTACTGTTACCATTATTAGATTCTCCTGAAGAGTCACCCTCTCCAGAATTATTTCCTCCAGAATTATTTCCTCCAGAATTATTTCCTCCAGAATTATTATTACTATTATTACTATTATTACTATTTGAATTATTTGCAGGTTTAGGTGTTTCCTTTACCTTTGGTTTTATAGCAACAACAATACGTAAAGTCATTCCTTTCACAATAGAACGTCCTTTAGGTAAGTTTTGAGAAATAATAGTTCCTTCTTCATAATTAGCAGACTCCTGCTCCGTTTTTTCTAAAACTAAGCCATATTTATTACAAAAAGCCTCAACATCACTTAAACTCCAACCTTCTTCAACCATATCCGGTATTTTATCAACAATATTTGGAGTATATAAAGTAAGTTTATCTCCTTTTTTTACCTCACTACCTGCTTCTAGAGATTGACCAATTATCTCATCATCATCATACTCTTTATCTGCACTATCCAATTCTTTTTTCTCAATAGTAACAACTAACTCATATTTTGTTTCTAATAAAGTTTTTACAGAATTAGCATTTTGTCCAGTATAATCTTCTAAAATAATTTTTTCATCACCTAAAGACTTATAAATAGTAACTTTTGTACCCTTTTTTATACTTCTTCCACTAGAAGGATCTGTTTTAACAACTCTATTTTTATCAACTGTATTTGATGAAACACTCTTAATTTTTGTATTAACAACAAATCCAGCAGCTTGTAACTTTTTCTCACAAGAACTAACTTTCAAATTTTGACAATTTGGAATAGTAGCAGCCTTCCCATTAGAAAGTTTTGGTACAATAAAGAAAAGAATAAAAAGCAAAATTAATATACAAGCAAATATAATACCAAGAATAATGATAAGCCTCATATTTTTCTTTTCTTCTTGTAATTCTGGGTCAATACTATTATTATTTTCTATATCATTATTATTACTATCACCTAATTCCTCTTCTATATCATCATCATTTTCATTTAATGCTTTACGTCCTTTTTTTCCCTCATTTTCATTTTCAGGATATTTATATTGATAAACTTCTTCATTCATTCTACTATCATCAAGCGCTGTAAGTAAATCTTCATGCATACTACGAGCACTTTCATAGCGATTTTTAGGATTTTTAGCAGTTGCTCGACGAATAATATTTTCAATACTCTGTGGAATTTCAGGATTTTCCTCTCTTAAAGAAGGTAGTGGTTCTCTCATATGCTTTAAAGCAATTTCTACAGCATTATCTCCACGAAATGGTAAATTTCCAGTCAACAACTCATAAAAAATAATTCCCATAGAATAAATATCACTTTTAATAGTACATCCTTTTCCACTAGCTTGCTCAGGAGGCAAATAATGAACACTTCCCATTACAGAATTAGTTTGAGTCAATTGGGTAGAATTTAATGCCATTGCAATACCAAAATCAGTTATTTTAATTTGGCCATCATCTTTAATCATAATATTCTGAGGTTTCAAATCTCTATGAATAATATAAGAATCATGAGCATGAGCCATACCATCTGTTAATTGACTCATAATGTCAATAGCTTCACTCAATGTAAGAGTCCCACGTTTTTTTAGTAACTGTTTCAATGTTTTACCATCAACAAATTCCATTACAATATAATAAGTCCCATCATCTTCTCCAACATCATACATTTCAACAATATTTGGATGAGCGAGAGAGGAAGCTGATAAAGCTTCACGCTGAAATCTTCTAACAAATTTTTCATCATTAGATAAATCTCCACGAAGAACCTTAATTGCAACATTTCTATCTAGAATAGTATCATATCCCAAATAAACATTTGCCATTCCACCTTCTCCAATAGAACGTATTACTTCATAACGATCATTGATTTTTTGACCCTTAGTAATCACTTATCTTCACCTTCTTCATTGAAAACTAAATAAGCAACCGAAATATTATCTGATCCACCCCTATTATTTGCTTTTTGAATAAGTCTCAAAACTTTATCTTCAACAGTTCCTTCTCCTAAAAGAACTTTTTCAATATTTTCTCTCTCTAACATTCCTGTAAGTCCATCACTAGATAAAAGAATTTCAGAAATATCCATATCACAATCAAATATGTCTACATCAACTTCCAAAGATGCCCCCAAGGCTTTCATTAAAACATTTTTTTTAGGATGAACCGATGCTTCTTCTTTTGTCAATTCACCAGCACTAACAAGCAAATTAACTAATGTATGATCATAAGTAACTTTATGAAGTTTTTTATCTTTCATAACAAACCCAGAAGAATCTCCAACATTACCAAACAATAAATAATCTTTAGTCAAAATAGCCATAACAAGAGTTGTCCCCATCCCCTTACTTTCAGGATGAGTTTTTTCATGTTGAAATATTAATGTATTAATTTCATCAACAGAATCTCTTATCCAATTTACAGCATCAACCTTACTCATTTTATGAAAAGTATTTTTAAAATGTGTATCTAAAAAATCTATAGCAATTGCCGAAGCTACTTCTCCAGCTGAATGCCCACCCATTCCATCAGCAATTGCCATCAAATATTCATCATCATCATTTTTTACGATAATAACACTATCCTCATTATGACTGCGAACCATTCCAGCATCAGTTAAATAAAACGATTTCATAATTCCTCCTTCTTACTTCTAAGTTGTCCACAAGCAGCACTAATCTTGCTACCAAATTCTTTTCGAATCGTTACATTCACATTATTCTTCTTAAGTATATCATAAAATTTCATAATTTGAATAGGTTTTGTCCTTTTATATCCAAAATTATTTGTTTCATTATATGGAATTAAATTAATATAACAATTTTTATCTTTAACCAATTTAGATAATTCTAAAGCATCCTCATCTCTATCATTAATACCTTCTAATAAAATATATTCAAAAGTAACTCTACGATTTGTTTTCTTTATATAGATATCAATTGCATCCATTACTTTTTCGATAGAATATACTTTATTAATAGGCATTAACCTATCTCGAATACTATTATTTGGAGCATGCAAACTAATAGCCAAATTAACTTGTAAAGGGAAATCACTAAACTCTAATATTTTAGGAACTATTCCACATGTAGAAACAGTTATATGTCTAGCTCCAATTTGTAACCCCTTCGGATCATTAATAATTCTAAAAAAAGAAAGTAGATTATCATAATTGTCAAATGGTTCTCCAATCCCCATAACAACAACATGACTAATTCTTTCCTTTAAAATATTTTCAATCATTAATATTTGTAATACCATTTCATGAACCTCAAGATTTCTAACTTTTTTTCTTCTCCCAGATTCACAAAATTGACATCCCATATTACATCCAACTTCTGAAGAAATACATAGGCTTAAACCATAATCATGTCTCATTAAAACTGCTTCAATATGCTCCATATCAAAAAGTTCAAATAAAAACTTTGAAACATCTGTATCATTTTGCACATCAACAATCTTTAAAGAATCAATAGAATACATAAGAGAAATTTCATCTAATATTTCTTTTTTTATGTTAGTAACCATAGAATAAGATGAAATTCTTTTTTCATACAACCATGAAAACAATTGATCCCCATGAAATTTTTTAGAACCAATCTCTATAAAAATATTTTCCATTTCTTCTCTTGTTAAATCATAAATGTTTTTCATAATACCACTACCTAACTTACACAGGTCTTTCAATATAATCTATTTTCCCAATCTCATCAAACAAATAATTAATCTCTAAAGAATCAGTACATAAAGAATTAACCTTACAATAGCTATCCAATATATAATGAATACCAGTAATTGCTCCTTTTTCATTCACTTGAACAGCAATTGAATTTCCTTGTTCCATATAATCACTATCAATACCATGAATCTTTTGATTAATAGTATTGCTAGATAATAAATAATAATATGTAACTTTACCACTTTCATATTCCGTTTTAGAAGAATAAGTTGCTAAAGACAAAATCTTAGAAATAGATGATGCTTTAAAAAAATCTTCAAATAAAACAACATTTTCACATTTATTCCAACCAATATCACTTCTACAATAAAAAATATCATCTTCCACAAAATATGACTTATCTAAATACTGAAAAACATCCCTATTTTTATTTCTTTTGCCTTCATATGAAGAACTAACTCCATCTAAAACAACCCGATATTTATAAGAATAATTTTCACTAATTAATTGATTTTGATTATAATAAATAGAAGAACCTTCCTCATAATCAGAAGATGAATAAGTACTTTTATTCCCTACACGGAAAAAAATCATAAGAAATAAAAAGAAAAAAAAGTAAAATGCAAAGAAGTAAATTGCTTTTCCTCTTGGACTATGATAAATTTCCTTTGCTAAGCTTAAATATTTTTTCATTATTGTAACACCTGTCCAATTAATCTATTTTTATCAACCCCATTTAAATAACTACTAGCTGACATAGATTTCTTTCCAAAGGGTTTAACTTCAGTAAAAACAACACTTCCATCAATAGTAGAAATAACCATTCCCTCTTTAATTACTTCAACTATTTCTCCAGGTAAATGCTTATCATATTTTTTTCCATAATCATAACACTTGACTACTTTCATTTCTTGGTCAAATAACACTACATTAGCTAAAGGAGAAGGCCATAAACCTCTTACTTGATTAAATATTTCTCTTGAAGATTTTTTAGAAAAATCAATATGTTCTTCCTCTCTTTTAATATTGTAAGCATAAGTAACTTCTGATAAATCTTGTGAAATTCTTGATGAAGTTTTGCTGATTATACTTGGTATTGTTTTTAATATTAAATCTTTTCCCATAACACTTAAACGTTTTTGCAAAGAGTCTAGGGTATCATCATCCGTAATAGGCGTTTCAACTTGAGAAATAATATCACCATTATCCATTTTTTCATCCATATACATAATTGTAATACCAGTCTTAGAGTAACCATCAATAATTGCTTTATGAATAGGAGCTCCGCCTCGTAATTTAGGAAGTAAAGAAGCATGAATATTTATACAACCATACTTAGGACAATCCAATAATTCTTTTGGAATAATTTGTCCATACGCGCATGTAACAATTAAATCCGGTTTTAAATCGATTATCTTTTGAAAATCATCTCTAATTTTTGTTGGTTGAAATACCTCAATATTATTTTTTATAGCAACTTCTTTAACAGGGGTCATCTTTAATTCTTTATGTCTACCAATCATTTTATCTGGTTGAGAAACAACTAAAGACACACCATATTCTTGAATTAATCCCTCCAACGGTAAAACCGCAAACTCAGGAGTACCCATAAATACAATATTCATAAAAACTACCTCCAAACAAATTTAATAATAGTTATAACAATCCCAATCAATATAGACAATGATCCAATAACTAGTAGTATAGAAACACGTCCATATTCATCTAAAAAAATTTGATTATTCTTTTTTATTTCATCTTTCTTTAAAATTTCTGATTCTTCCGTAATAGAACTTTCTTTCTTTGATATCGGAAATCGATATAAATCATATTTTTCTCTCTCAATTTCATCCATATGAATAATCTTAGAAGATTTTGAAGTTAATAATCTATCAACCATATCATAATAATTATTATCATCATTATTTAAATACTCATCAAAAGAAAGTATAGTATCATTAAATTCATTTCTTGGAACAATAATAATAGAAACTTCATTTTCATTCTTTTTTAACAAATGTCTTTCATCTTCAATTAATGATAAAACAAACTCCTTATCCTCTTTTGTAAAAAACTCGCTATCTAAATAAACCTTTAATTTCTTAAAACATTCTGTATATTGATAAAAATCTTTTTTTGAAAAATTCAATAAAAAATCAGTATAAAACATTGGAGAATAATAAGAATAATAGCATCCCATTACAAAATCATCAGTAAAATAAACTTCTTTTTTAGAAAAATCTTTCTCTATTTTTATATTAGAATTAACTTTAGAAAAAATAGAATTTATTTTTTCAAATCTATCATAATAATTATGATATACTTCTGGTTGAAAACTATTCTTATTTAAATCATTAAAATAAGAAGACGAAAAACCATGAAAATAATATCCGTTTTTAATATACTTATCATAAATATATTTAAGAAGCATAGTACGATTATCATTATCCTCTACATCTTTAATCTGTAAATTATCGGCAACCATTCTACCTATTAAATGATGAATACCAACTTCTAAATCATTATAATTATCAATTTTACGATATAAACGTTCTAATTGTTCTAAGAAGTCATCAAACAAATATATATTATCAACAATAACTTTATATTGAAAAAGAGCACTATAGAATATAAAAAGAGCTAAAATATTTTCACTGATAGATTTAGTATTAGCTATATGATTCATCTTTTTTTTGAAATATCTTTCATTAAATAGAATATCATCTATAAAACTAGAAACATCTCCTCTTCTTAAATATTCATCTAACATTATAATCCCCCTTTTAGTGAGTATTTAAATATAATGATATATAATAAATAGCCCCAATAACAATAATAACTAATAAAATCAATAATAAAATACGTACAAAAATATTTTTTCTATCCCAATAACCATCTAAATTAGTAGAGGAATCCTTCATTAATTGTTCATAACCTTCTCTATTTTTTTTATTAAACTCTAACTCTTGCTTGTCCTCATTCATAAAAATCACTCACTTTCTCTATTATAAAGATATCATATTTTAAAAAGAAATTAAAGACTTATAATAATTGTAATGGATTAAAATCTACATCAACATTTACCTTTGATTGATTTTTATAATGATTTATTATCTTTTCAATAATAAAATATATTTCCTCTTCATTTTTATATTTTAAAAGTATTTGATAACGATAAATATTATTAACTCGAAATATACTAGCAACACTTGGTCCAAGAATGATAACATGGTCTAAATTTCTCTCTAAACTTCTTTTTATTTTTAGAGACTCTTGATAAACAATATTAGAATCCTTTCCATTTATACGAATAATAGATAAATAAAAATATGGTGGATATTTTAATTGCTTTCTAATATTCATCTCTTTCTTATAAAAAGATAAATAATCATACTTACTAGAATAATAAATAGCATAATGATCTGGATTAAAAGTCTGTATAATTACCTTTCCCTCTTTATTACTTCTACCGCTTCTTCCAGCAACTTGACTAAGAAGAGAAAACGTATTTTCACTACTACGAAAATCAGGAATATTTAAAGTTGTATCCGCATTAATTACTCCAACTAAAGTAACATTAGAAAAATCCAATCCTTTAGCAACCATCTGCGTACCTAGTAGAATATCATATTGATAATTCTTAAAATCTTCAATCATCTTTTCATGCATTCCCTTACGACTAGTAGTGTCATAATCCATTCTTAATATTTTACTATTAGGAAAAATATTTTGCAATTCTTCTTCTATTTTTTGAGTACCAACCCCTAGTTTATTTAAACTAGGCTCAGAACATTTAGGACACTGATCATATACTTTTTCTCCATATCCGCAATAATGACAACGTAAAGTATTGCTAGATTTATGATAAGTAAGAGAAATATCACAATTAGGACACTTAAAAGTATAACCACAATTTTTACATGTTATAAAAGAAGAATAGCCTCTTCTATTTAATAACAAAATTACTTGTTCATTTCTTGATAAACATTTATCAACAGCGTTTTTTAATTCAAATGAAAAGTATCCTTTCATTTTTTTAGATGCAATATTCATATCTATAATATCAACATGAGGAAGACTTTTACCATTCACACGATGTGGAAGTTCTAATAATTTATATACCCCTTTTAAAGCCCTGGCCATAGACTCTAAAGAAGGAGTTGCACTTCCAAAAATAATTGAACAATGATGAGTTTTTGCCCTAAGAAAAGCAATATCTCTTGCATGATATCTAGGATTAGAATCACTTTGTTTATAAGACTCACTATGCTCCTCATCCATTATAATAACACCAATATTTTTAAGAGGAGCAAAAATTGCACTTCTAGCTCCTATAACAATAGAAGCTTCTCCTCTAACAATTCTTCGCCACTCATCATATTTTTCACCATCACTTAACCCGGAATGTATAGCAGCAATCATGTCCCCAAAACGCTCACTAAATCTTTGAATCATTTGAGGAGTAAGACTAATTTCAGGAACTAAAACAATACAAGTTTTTCCTTCTCTCAGATAAAAATCAATAATCTCCATATAAACTTCTGTTTTACCAGAACCAGTAACACCATATAGCAAATAATTATTAGAATCATTTGCTATCACTTCATCGACTACTTTCTGTTGTTCAGAAGTTAACTCTTTTTTTATAAAATTATAATTTGAATAATTTAGTCGATAATGTTCCATTTTTTCTTCAATAATTATTTCATTCTTCAACAAAGTATTTAAACTACTAGAAGAAATCTCTAATAGATCTTTTCTTATCATTTTTTCCTTCTCTTTTAACATTTCAACAATCTTTTGCTGAGAAGAAGAACTGACTACAATATCTTTATCAGGATTTAAGCGATAAAAAATATCATACTTAATAGACATTTTTTTTCCATGTTTTGCTTTTAATGCTTTAGGAAGCATTACTTGATAGCAACTAATTAAAGGAGATAAAGTGATTTTCTGCATTTCTTTCCCTAAAAGAAGTAACTCATCATTTAAAACAATTTCTGAATCAATTATTTCTATAATACTTTTGAGAGTATCTTTATTAGAATAATTATCATATATAGTAACAATAAAACCATCAAGTTCCATCCTACCAAAAGGCACAACTACTCTAAAACCAACTTTTATACTATTTTTTAAATCATCAGGTACCAAATAATCAAATATTTTGTCAACTCTCTTATTTTGAATCTCAACTAATACACCAACAACCAATAAATCACCACCAAAAAACTATATAAAACTTATCATAGCTTAAAAAATCTGTCAAATAAAAAAAAAGAAAACCATGATTTAGTTTTCTTCATCAAATGATAATATTTCAATAGTATCAAAACTATCAGAAACCAATCCATATCTTTCTTGAAGTCTTCCAAAAATATTTCCAATTATAAATAACAATACTGCAAGAAATAATAACACTAAATATATCACACAATCACCCCATTAAAATAATTTTAAAATATCATTAAATGTTATAATTGCCATCAAAATCAATAATAAAATTAAAAATAATGAATGTATCTTATTCTCAAGTTCTGGATTTACAGGAGACCCTTTTATTAATTCAATAATGATAAATAAAATATGTCCACCATCAAAAGCAGGAATAGGAAGCAAATTAATTACACCAACATTAATACTTAAAAAAGCCATTAAATAAACTAAGTTAGCAAATCCAGCAGACCTCTGTTGTCCTACTACAGAATAAATTCCTACTGGCCCAGACAATTGATTTAAACGTACCTTTCCAGTAAATAAATAACCTACAGTTAAAAACATTTGTTTAAAAATAGACACAGTCTTCTTATAAGTATAAGTAAGACTTGCACCTAAACCTTTTGTTCTTTTTTGAGAAAATCCAATTCCATATCGGTAAGTAGTCTCACCATTTTCCTTAATTTTTTGAGCCTTTATTTTATAAGTTTTTTTCTTATTATTATCTTTTAATACCACAAACGTTTGAGTCTTCTTAGGATTAGCAACAGCTAGATATAAAGAAATATCGTCACTTGTTTTAACTTTGTGATTATTAATCATCAAGAACTTATCTCCAGCCTCAATTCCAACCTTATATGCCGCTGAATTTTTTTCTACTTTTGAAACTACTGGATTCATAGTAGTTCCACCACAGAAAAGAGCAATTAAAAATATTAAAATCACAGCTAAAATAAAATTATTCATTGGTCCAAAAACTAAGATAAGAAATCTTTCAAAAGGTTTTTTTGACTGTAGCAATCGATCTTTAGGAATATCCTGCAAATCATCCTCATCTAAATCTTCTCCAGCTAACTGACAAAATCCACCAATCGGTATAGCTCGAAAATTATACTCAGTCTCACCTTTTTTAAAGCCCCATATCTTTGGTCCCATACCAATAGCAAATTCATATACATATACACCAGTAATCTTTGCCCAAATAAAATGTCCACCTTCATGTACAAAAACAATAATTCCTAATATAACAATAAACAACAACAAATTAATAATAACTGACAAATAAATCCCTCCTATAAAATTCCCATTAAAATTGTAAATGCTAGAGATACAAAAACTAAACTATCAAATCTATCAAGAACACCTCCATGTCCTGGAATAATTTTTGAAAAGTCTTTAACCTCATAATAACGTTTAATAGAAGAAAAAACTAAGTCTCCTAATTGTCCAACTAAACACAATAAAAAAGTTAACATTATAACCAAAACTAAAGATTTACTAGAACTAATAACAGTAGTATAAAACATAGTTGCTGCAAAAGTCCCCATAAGAGTACCACCAATCAATCCTTCAATTGTCTTTCCTGGACTAATTTTAGGACATAACTTGTGTTCTCCAACAAGAACCCCAGTAAAAAAAGCAAATGTATCCGTAATAGTTGTTATAAGAATTAAATATATTAAATAAGTTATATCATAATTTCTACTAATAATAATTAAATTAAAAGAAAAACCTATAAACAAAACAGAACCAACTAAAAACAAAGCATCCTCTAAATTATATTTCTTATTATCATTTAAAAATACCAAAGGAGACAAAAATAAAAATATAATGACAGCCATAACTCGATAATCATAATAATTATGAAAATCAATAGATTCAGTATTATACATACAAAAATAAACTGTTAAAATATAGGCACATATTTTTAAAAGAATAGGAAATTTCTTTTTGACTTCATGAACACTAAGTAATTCATATAATCCCATTGCTGCTAAAGCAGAAATAAAAACTGTAAAAGGTAACTCTCCAATTATTAAAAAAGGAACAAATAACGCAACTACTAAAAAAGCTCCTAAAAATCTTGATTTCATTTTATCCCTCCAAATCTCCTATCTCTTTTATTATATTCTATAATAGCCTTATCAAATTCATCACGATTAAAATCAGGAAAATAAACTTTAGGAAAATAAAACTCTGCATAACTTGCTTGATAAAGCATAAAATTACTTAATCTTAATTCCCCAGATGTACGAATTACAAAATCAAGCGGTGGAAGAGATTGATACAAGTTTTTTTCAATGAAATTTTCATCAATATCCTCTAAAGAAATATTTCCTTTTTTATACATGTCACAAATCTTTATAGTAGTATCTACTATTTCTGATTGAAATCCATAATTTAAACAAATATTTAATACAAGCTTATTATTATCATGAGTCTTTTCTACCAAGTCATTCATAGATTTTAATACTTTTTCTGGAAGAGGTTCTCTTCTACCTGAAAACAATACCTTAACATCTTTTTCCATTAAAAAATCAAATTCTTTATGAAAAACTTTCATAAAAAGATCCATTAAATAATTAACTTCACTTAAATCTCTTTTAAAATTCTCTGTAGAAAAAGCATATAATGAGCAATATTTTACTCCAACATCAGCCATATATATACATAAATCCTTCAAAGTAGAAACAGCGCATTTATGACCATAAGTACGTACCATTCCTCTTTCCTTTGCCCAACGTCCATTTCCATCCATTATTATTCCAATATGATTTGGTATGACTAAATTATCCATATAATATACCTCTAAATAATTATATAATAATTAAAAAAAAAAAGAAAGCAAAATGCTTTCTTTAGGTGTAAACACATTGTATGAAGAAAATAAGATTATTTTACATTCTAACTCTAAAATCACCATTTTCTTTCCTATTGATTCCAAATAAACACTAACATCCCTAGAAATAGAAATAGAATTTAAAATTTTCTAGTTAGACAAATATTAAAGCTAGACATAAATATCATAAGTTTGTCTTACAAAGACCTTCATCAACTCCCATCATATGAGCATTTGGACCAACATAAATACTATCTCGTCCTGTAGTATTAGATCCACCCTTTAAAGTAGTTTTATCAGATAAGCAAATATATCCCCTAGTAATACCTATAGAATTTGTTTTTCCAGTAATAGAAGAGCCTGCTAAAGCAAACACATAAACATTATTTATATTAGAATCATTACCAATAAAAACAGCTTGTCCCTTAGAAACACTTATATTAGTTCCAGATTTAAAATATACCTTATTAGCATCATGAATAGTAACAGCTCCACCTTCATTACTATTAGTATTAGTTATAACAGAATTTTCAATCACTGCAGAAGCACCATACTCAACAAGTAAAGTAGAATGTCCAACAACAGTAGATGTCTTCAAAGTTCCTCCAGTCATCCTAAATGAAGCCTTTCCAACATTATTCTTATCTCCAACTGCTACAGCATGACATTCAGTACCAGTAGTAATAATAGTTCCGGAACTCATTGTTAAATGTCCATTTACTACAAAAATACCTGTAGTTGGAGATGAAAGTGTTCCTCCACTTATAGTTACAGAATTCCCAGAAATGATCTTAATTTGATATTTCATAGTTAACTTTTTTCCATTTAGATTAATAGTTACAGAAGACTTTTTAGTATTAGTTCGACTAGTATTATCATCTTCATCATTTTTAAGAAGCTTTAAAGTAGCTCCACTATCAGCCTTATCAAGAGCTTCTTGCAATGTAGTAGCAAAACCTTTAGGTGAACTAATTTCCCATACCTTTTCTTTACAAACGGGTTTTTTAGTAGAAGCTCCACTAGAAATATAATAACCACTATTACATGAAGTACTATAAGAACAGGTACCAGCAGTCGCTGCATCTAAAGTACAGCTTCCGTTAGAAACAGAACTGCAATTTTCACACCACTTAGCATATAAATTTTTATTGCCAGTATCTGTCTTAGAAATAGTTTTTGAAAATGCAGGACTAGATAAATTACTATTAAACGACCAACCATTAAAAGTATAACTTGTCCTTGTTGGTTTACCATTTATGGTACCTCCAGTACCATAAATGTAAGAGTTTGGAACTCCAGAAGAAGGGGCTGTTCCACCATTATAATTATAACTAATAGTATAAGTATTAGGAGAACAAGAGGCAGTAAATGTTCTAGCTGTCGCTCCAGCTGAAGATGAAGGCGTGTATGTTCCTCCTGATTCCCACTCATAATTACCAGTTGATGTCCACATACACTTACTTGCAGTTTTAGTAACTTTAGGCAAAACAATATGAGGAGATGACCAAGTAGCATCAAAAAGCACTCCATTTGACGTTTCTCTAAGATGTTTAAATTTAGTTTCTAAAACATTACTTTCTTCTATATTATTTGATGTTCCAGAACCAATTACATGAGTTGAAGTATCCATTCCACTTATATTCCATCCACTAAATGTATAAGGAACTTGTTCTCCACTCTTTGATACAGTTGATGATGAATAATCTATAGTTGCTCCAACATCATTTACAAATGTAAGAGTAACAGTCTTAGTTGGATGACTAACAGTAAACTCCTCATCAAAATCTACTACTTCAGGATGACTAGATCCATGTGTACCACCATCTAAATTATAAGTAATAGAATAATCTGATGGAGATTGATAATAAATAAATTGTTGAGTAACATAATTTCCTGCTTGATCTGCAACACTAATAAATATATTATGATTTTCTCCATTAGAAGCATTTTCCATAACAGGTAACACTTTATTCTTATTATAAGTAACCCAATTATGAGTTTTGTTTTTGATATATGTTATATTCTTTGAGCAAGTATCAGTAGCAGTATCCTGTGAAATACACATTCTTAAATCACTTTCACTAGTTAAATTATCTGTTGCCTTAAAATCTAATGTAGGTGTTACTTTTCTATGAACAGGTTCAGAATACTTAATTATAGAATCATTAAGTTGTGGAGCTTGATTATCTACTGCATAATATCCACTAGATACAATATCATTATCAGTATTTGTCCAATTATTACCACCTAAATCTTGTAATCGACCAATCTTTAACACTAAATATAATTTACCACTATAATTCTTAGGAGTTATAAAATCAGAAGAAACTTTTACAGTATTACCACTTAAAATTACAGCTTTTTGTTTCTTTTTAGAAGGAATATTTAAATCTAAACGTTTCCACTCCGTTACCATATGAGACAAATCTTCCGTATCACTAAAAGCATATTGTATAATTGGTTGAGAATTAATACCAGTATTACTATCTATTACTAATTTTATATTTTTTCGTTTAACATTTGGTATAGGACTATTTTCTGGAGTAAAATTAAATCTAATACGAGTATCTACAGTTAAACCACAATAAGTACTATCAATTACATTTCCTTCAGGAATCTCAACTTCTTTTGATACACTACCATCTTCTTTAACAGTTCCACAAGATATTTTAGACTGATAAGTATATTGACCCTCAAATTTAATAATTTTAACAAATGTTTCACTTGTATCACAACTAACTCCAGCAATAGGAATATCTTTTACTAAATTTTTACCCTTCATCTGCTGATAAGATACAATTGCACATCCAATATCATCATGACCAAATAAATCTTCTTCATAAGAATCAAGAT
>Ga0256404_1007002_pt1 | contig 18155 bp, 25 predicted proteins | sample RumenRJG_01DNA_FD_185990 | JGI IMG/M metagenome (GOLD analysis project Ga0256404, IMG submission 185990) | Bovine rumen microbial communities from Lethbridge, Alberta, Canada - RJG_01 | ecosystem: Host-associated > Mammals > Digestive system > Stomach > Rumen | place: Canada: Alberta | collected...
TGCCGAGCTTCCGTGCCATGTTTGATAGCGGTTTCGCTTTTGCCGGCGAAATCTCAATCATGATCATTACCACGATAGCGATAAACAGTAAGCGGAGCAGAGCATCCGCAAATCCGGGCGCTTTGATCAGTCCCTTAAACGCCTCATCCAAAAAATCCCATGCTGTCATTCAGTCCCATACCTTTGCTCATTAAGAGGCCCCGAGCAAGATCGTCTCACTCGGGGCCATCAGAATCATTCGCGCCGCGGCACGGATGTTTCTATCTGTTATATTCCGTTTTGCCGATGATTTTTCGATATCTATCCTCTTCTTCGTCGATTTCCTTATACTGCGCCAGTTCCTCGATCAGTGCTTCGCACAATTTGCTCATCTCGGAATTTGCCTCGGCAAGAGTAATGATAGTGTCATATTGCATCTCTGATCTCCTGTTTTTCTGTATCCGTAAGTTTTGGCCATCCAGCAAGTATTGTTTCAATATCTTCCCCACCAGCTATACGCCTTTTTGCAACTCTTACCATTACTCTGATCATTGCGCTCATGCTTCGCCTCCATAAAGTGCTGCCGCCATATCCTCAAGGTCGGAAATTCTCTGTTCAAGTGTGCTTTCTTTGGCACTGCTTTGCGCATTTTCTTTCTTTCCTGTAGGGATATATCCAAGATAGTTTGATGGAGATTCCTTTACTTTTTCCGGTTCCAATACAGATATGGGTTCCGCAAATTCGTTAAAGTCGTACTCCCATCCTTTTGTTTCGTTTCCCTCGTTATCTTTTTCGGTGTACTGTTTCCCTTTTTCAGCAATCATGTACCGCATCGAATTGCCTTCCCGGTACATTGCAAGCTCTGGCTGCTTCGCGTCGAACTTTGCTTTTATCATAATGAGATACCACCCTTCTAGCGGCCGTTATATTTCCGCTTGTTTGATACTTTTGCCTGAATCTCAGGCTGTTTGTGTGCTGTATGAAAAGCCCATCATAACTGATTAGTGCTCGGGCGGTCTTGATGTTGGGGTTCTTCTTGAAACCGGATATCGCCCTTTTGGTCTTCGCGTAGTTCCTTCTCCGCATCGTGATCCGATCTCTGTAGATTCGATATCCGAGTACGTCGATGTGAGCGTCCGTATTACTGCCGCAATCCAGGAGTTTCCAGTCTGGCTTGATCGTAAGGCCCATGCTATCCGCATACTGAACGGTACCGCGCATCACGCGGTGCAGTTCTTTCGCGGAGGAGCCGAAGATATAGATATCGTCCATGTTGATCATGACGTGCCGGACACAATTTCTGCGCTTCCCGCGTCTCTCTGTGTAGTACCCTGATTCAATGTGATGGTACAAATCAGAGAGATACAGTGCGCACAGCCGGATGGACAAGTAGCTTCCAATCGGGAGCCCTCCGTCCGGGAGGAGGCAGGCTATCAGATAGACTAAGTCGGCGTTTTTGATATGCTTCCGTAACCACCGCATCATCATCTGCTTGCTGATGCTCTGATAGCACTTATGGATATCCGCGATGACTGCATAGCGTGTATCTTCTTCGCGCATCCACGTCCGGATGACGTTTGCCCCGAAGATCGGTCCCTGCCCGGGCTTGCAGGCAATCTGGTAATGCCCTATCCTGCTGGCGATGTCCTCCAGACCTTCTGACGCGATGTAGTCGTAGATCTGTTGCTTGATATGCTCTATCGTGATGTGCCGGAGTTTTCCGTTCGAGCGATCATATCGTTCCGCATATCTCACGGGAGGGAGAGTTACGCATCGGTTCGCGATCTCGCTATGGAGGATGTCGATCAGCTTCTCCATGTCCCCGTCACACCATCCGATCAGTTCCTGTACATCCCAGCGGCTGTATGCCTTCCTGCCCTTCTGGGCAAAGCACTTCTGTACTGCCTTCCTGATAAATTCACGGTCAGCTATGTTGGTTTTCTTGCACTTCCTTTTCATCGATTAAATGCTCGGTACGAGTTTTCGCTCAAGGCTACTCCCCCGTCTGCTTTATTCGGGCCACTTTGTGCATTCCGCACAGGTATAACAGCGCTTGTTATGAGCGCGCACGATGCCGTGGTACTCTCTTTGGTTCTTGCCTGTGCCCAGCAGGACTTTCGCATTATCACAGCACCCGCAGTTCCAGTTCACGTTCGACATGCCGTTCCTGAGGTTGACATTCGCGATGCCGTCGTTCGAGCCGTTCCTGAGGTTGCCAACGGTTGGTATCGTGCCCTTTTGAGGGGAGACCCCCTCTCCGCTTCGCGGATTCACCCCCGAAGCAGTGTTTTTAATCACAGCACCCGCAGGCCCAGTTCACGTACGACAGGCCGTTCCCGAGGTAGACAGCCGCGAGGCCGCCGTACGAGCCGTACCAGAGGTGGCCAACGGTGTAGCGCTCTCTCAGATCTCCGGTAGATCCACTGGCAGGCCCCCATACTCGGTCTCCAGTTCCCAGAGAATCAGAGGAGCCCTTCGTTGAGGGCCACATAATTCCGCGGGTATCTACGTCGATATCGCCACTCCAGTAGTCTTCCGCGCTCCCCGGAATCTTCCCGGCAAGAATGTAATTTGTGTGCGCGTTTGCAACATGCTTTGTTCCCTTTGGCGCAAAGTACTGGAGCCAATCGCCGTTGGCGTCTTTCTCCATGACGACATTGGACTCGATCATTGCCTGTCCCCACATAAACTCGGTGCCAAGGATGCGGAACGGGTGTTTGCCATCCGTGTTGGAGAGATACGAGCCGTCAAGATGCCCGATTACGCGATCTGTTTCCGCCGCGATGCTCGGGAAACACTTTACGCAGTATGTTGTTTTTGTATCAAATGTATTTTCTACATCAAGATCAAGTGCAACATAAGTTGTACTGTCTATCGTTACACTGCTTACGCTTTTTACTCTTGCCCGGTTTACGATGTCATACGATGTAGTCGTGTTTGGATCCTGATTTTTTGCAGAGCCAACCGATACACACATCCCCTCAAAAAAGCCCTGATTGTTATTTGCAATCAGTACGCGCTTCGTTCCAGTTTCTGTATAGGCGATCATCTCCATCATATTTGCTGTTTGCGTATGCCCAGCAAATATTTTCTGCACATTTTTGGTTGCATACTTAATGATCAGCATGAGCATTCCCCAGAGATTGCGCTCGGAACCTGCTCCCCAGTAGCCAGATCCCTTCTTTTGAAATTCTGTGATCATCGAGTTGTACGACTGCTGTGCGGGAACAAGGCCCGGCTGGGATCGAAGCAGGCCGTCAGACCCTATTCCTGCTGCAAATGCCGAATGCACGTAAATCGGAAGTACCGTCCCGTCTGCCTTTTGTGCTTCGCACCACGGTACGAGCCCAAGCTCCGGGTGTGGGGTGTCAGACATGTAATAAATGTCGTAGGTCCCATGGTGCTCGCAGTTCCAGTAAAAAGTGGGATAAACGTTGCCGACGTCGTATGCCCCTTCGGTGCGATAAGCTGGAGAGCCTTCGAGGGCAATTACCCGCGCGGTTCCGTCCTCGTCTCGTATATAGTTGCACCGCTGATATGTAAAAATCGGAGATGCGGTGATGAAGTCGTCCTGCCCTACGGTGGTATCCGTGGACGGCTCACAGGTCAGGCCCACGGAGTCGCGGAGGCGCTCACCCATGGAAGTCGTATTGAAAGCGAATCGGTAGATTTTGGTCGCAAAAACCTTGCCGTTTCTCTGCGCGGCAAAGCGCTTTGCCAAACTCTGCTCAAGCGCAGACAGGCTGGAATCTTCCACAACCACAGCCTCCTGCAGGCGGGCGATACGTGTGATCTGATCGACCACCGCCTGCATCTGATCATAGCTGGGGAGTAACTGCATCTTATCAATAGCCATTATTAAGCCTCCTTTGTATAGTGTGCGAGTGCCATATGCCCGGTTTCCGGGTTTATCATCAGCCGGTACTCGACTTCCTCCGCGTATCCCGCCGCGTTAGTTGCTGCCGTAAGGGCGGAATCGGCATAGCCCTGCGCCTCGGTCGCACTGCTTGCGGCCTTGCCGGCGTAACCTTGTGCAGCCGTCGCGCTATCAGCGGAGGCCTTTGCGGAGCTTGCCGCATCCGAGGCTTTATCTGCAGCGGCTGTTGCGGATCCTGCTGCGTCTCCCGCTAAGGTCTGTGCCGATTTTGCACTATCTTCAGCTTTTTTTGCAGCTATCGACGCGGCGGAAGCTTGATCGGATGTCTGCTTTGCGGATTCAGCCGCTGCGGTTGCACTTGACGCCGCATCGCTAGCCGATTTTGCAGATGCTGATGCAGATCTGGAAGAATCTGTCGCGCTGTCGGATGCGCTTTTTGCCGATTCCGATGCTGCGGTCGCAGAATTGCGGGCATTGGCTTCGCTAGACGCGGCTCGTGCCTCTGATGACGCGGCATTGTCCGCGCTTGTTTTGGCTGATGCAGCGGACTTACTGGCGTTAGTCGCACTTGTGGCAGCTCCGGAAGCACTCTCTTCTGATGCAGCGGCCGACTTGCCCGCGGCATCTGCGCTCTCCGCGGCTCTGCCTTCCGAATCTTCCGCGTTGGATGCGCTGGCCGCTGCTCTCGATGCCGATTCAGCAGCTTTTTCTGCGCTGGATTGCGCTGCCCCTGCATTGGTCTCAGCATTTTGAGCCGATTCCTGCGATGCTGCAGCACTAATCGCCGCCGCGATAGCGCTGGCCGCCGCATCTTTTGTTGCCGCATCTACTACATTGATTCCGATCCGGTCCTCTTCCTGCGGCGCTAATGTCAGTCGTATATTAGTCTCCATATGTGATCACCCCGTCCATCAGAATTGGCGCGATATTAACTGTCTTAATCGGTGATGCCGCAGCACGGCCATTCGTAGTGATCCACCGTATCTGAATCCGTGCCTCCCCTTTTTCCAGCGACAGGGTTTCCTCCTGTGTCAGGCTTACAGTGACGACGCTGTTGTTGTGGTCTATGTCGGGTGTTATGCCTACCTGTGCGCCTGTTTTGGTGATTAGCAGCTTACCCTGCGCGATCGTAACGAATACTCTGCTGCCGACAAATGTTTCGCCCGTAACATTTATGATTATTGTAGGTGTTGTTCCGCGCCTCACTTTTGCCTCCTATTTTCCCGTAATCGACCCGATAATGACATAACTTCCGCCAATCCTGTCAAGCAGTACGCGATCCCCGACCTTGGGAGAATAAGAATTGATCGATTTATACATCTTCCTGGTGGCTGTATCTTCGCTGTCAATAATGACAGAGGCAGCTCCATCCCCTACAGATGCAATAGTCCCAATTATCATGTGAATACCTTTCTTTCCAAAGTGTGCGTTAGTGTCCCACCAAAGGATAAAGTCCATGCGACTTCCTCGAACAGGGATTCAGCTCCGTCAGAAGAGCAGCTGACATAGGTGTTATACTCATGCGGACCATCCGGCATTGTTTCGAGTTCTATTTTTTCTGTTGCTTGCGTAGATTCAAAATACTTCTGATCAATAATGGCCTTAAGGGTTTCGATATTAGGACAGTCGCTCAGTTCGTACGCGCTGACAACATTGTATCCGCGGGACCAGGTGGACGTCTTCGAGTTCGGATCCGAATTCGTTCGCGTGTATTTTAACGGTTTTTCAATGTCAGGATTTGAAACGTATCCTATCAGTACGTTTGGTATATTGTACAGATCAGTGCTTTTAGTAATCTTATCTATTATCGTTGAATTTCGTTCGGTGTAGGTATAGTCGGCAGAATATTTTACAGTTTTCCGCTGAAGGTGAATGGCGCCGTCCCCGCCGGCATGTACCGGCGCAAATGCTATTTCTTCCAACAGCGCGTTTATTATTTGAAGGTATGCCGTACCAGTTTCGAATTCGCGGTCAATAGTAGTACGTAAATCACACTCATCGTGCACGATGTTTGATAGCCCGCATTCCAACAGTAACTCAGTTATGGCCTCTATGTACAGGGTATTAGCGGGGATGTATTTTCGCTCTAAGCATTTAGCCTGCTTAAGGATCATGGTTTCGTCGTAGGCCTCAACATTGTAGTACTCTCTGCCGTTAATAATAGTAGTCGGTGATGCGATGACTACAAAGTCACCAAGCGTAATTTCGCCTCCACCAGTCTCGATTACTGGTCTTATCCGATCCTTAAACAGGTCAAATCTCTGCGGCACCCTCGTCCGACTGTTATCTGTAATTTCGATAATGTCCGGAATGCTGAAGCCGTCACAGGGCACTTGACATTGCAGCGAGCGCATAACATCCGCGGTGGAGTCATAATGTACCGTACCTGCCTCTGCTCTGGCTTCTCCTATTTTTAAATGCTTTCGAACGATATCAACTCTGTATCTATAGATCGTAGTTGATGGATTCATCATAGTTCGTTCTCTCCAGCGTCAGGGAAATCTCATTGCTGTAAGCCCCCGAGTCGAATTTGTCAAAATTATCTGTTTTGGAATACCCGGTAACAGCACACCAGCCGCCATTTCCAAAATTATCCGCATAGAATACAGGCCCGCCTAAAAGATCTTCTATGTTCTCTGAACTTGTGAACACAATACTGAATGTCGTTGATCGTGACCCGGAAGCATAATAGGATGGGTATGTATCACCCAGGAACTGCACCTTTTCCATATTTGGACTACTGCCGGTTGATATATCAACGGCATTGCCTGCCCTGCGATTAACGTCAAATATCTGGTTATGCGCAATAATGATCGCGTGCGGGTACAAGGCGTTTATGGTTGTCCTATAGATGGACGAATTATCACTTTTTGTAACGCCTATGACCTCATAGTTCGTTCGGCCAATTGCGTATTTATCCCGGAAAGATTGCCCATCCAGTTTAGCAATCAGAACGCCATTACGCCTCACATAGTATTTTGTAAACACGTCAGACGACGGAACGGTGATATTGATCCCCCCGTTTTCATTCTGCAGAACTGTTGCGTTCAGCGGATCAACCGTTGGTTGCTGATACGCGGCCTCCGACCAGTCAGAGGAATCACCCAGCAGATCAAATACCCGTACCCTCACCGAGTACACGCTGCTATCAAAATATTGATCCACGAAATGCTCCGACTCCCCGCTGTACACTACGCCGGAATCGTAAACAATGCTGTCATTTAACAGCATCTGCAGCTGATAGGCACGCTGTACAGATGATTCCCATGTTACAATAGGACGCCCCGCTGCTGACGCTAATATGGATGACGGCGGAGTAAGAGCAATTTTGTTTACAAATGATGCGGTGGCCCAGCTGGACGGAGCATCCGACTGATTGTACGTCCTAACACGCCATTGATATACACCGGAAACCGATATATCCGCAGTTATCGTAGAGCTATCGGATACCACGTGGTCCGCAACAACAGTCCAGTCCTTAGAAGAAGATTCCTTATACTGCAGATCAAATGCGTATTGCTTTGTGGCATTATCAGTGCTATGAAGCCAGCGAAAAGTTATATGCCCATTTTCCACGCTCCCCGATGGCTCTATGCAGGTGGCGCTTGCCGCGGCGTCCACCGTAGAAAACGTCATTTCGCTAAAGTTCGTGCCCGAGGAGCTAAATATCATGCGCTTGGCTGTTCCGTCGTCTGCCGTCGCGGTAAAATACACATTATATTCAGCGGAACGTTCCAGGCTTGCGCTTGCAGAAATTTTTAGGCCGAACCAGTCGCTACGGACTACTGTGCACGGCACGCTTTGGTAGGAGGAATCCGCCGGTTTCTTAAAATACATCGTCGCAGAGGACAGCGAATACTGCTCGAACGTCTCTGTTTTATCTATATATCCGACGAATTCCTGTGTGTTTGGATTAATATAAGTCGAATTTGCGTAAAGGTATGGAGAAAAATCCGCCTTCCTGCTGTAGTACGTAACCTCTGCGACACAGTTATCCGACGTATATGTAACCTTATCGCGCCTGTTGTTCTTAAAATAAACCCTGCGCGGCGCTGGATAAGTACCATCAATACTGTGCGCCTTCCAGTACTGCCAACTGCCATCAGCCTTGAGGAATACATCGTTAACGATTTTTACTTCCCTTTGCTGGTAGGTAAACATGTAGTACGCTATGCCGTCCTTAGATCGGCTGGTACTATAATCCTGGTAATATGGGACATCCAGACGTATGTAATATTGATAGTGCCTTTTTTCGTGGGAATAGGTAAGATCATTAACAACATCTATGTCAGTAAACCCGTCAATGTTCTGGGCCATTTAGCTATTCACCCCCATTCGGGATCTGATCCTGCGCTGCTGATTTAGCTTAGACGCTACGGTGCCTGCAATGGCCTCCGAACTTTGGCCTGATCCGTAAACGTTAAATGTGTTTCCACCATAGCTGTTACTGTACAGCGTATTTCCGCCACCGGTTCTTGCGTAGGATGCTATGGATCCGATCCCGCCCAATGCGCTTATAACTGTTAACGCGCCCGCGATAGCCGTCATGGATATGGCAAGGCCCGCCGCAGGCAACGCTGCCCGGGACATCGCGGAACCGATAGCTGCGATCCCTGTTGCCGCAACTGCGCCATCTTTGGCAAGCGTCTTCACGCCCTCTGACGCCGGTGTAAGGCTTTCCATCATTTTCCCAATTCCGGCCGTCATAGCGCCAATTCCTGCAGTAGCGATGCCGATCCCTGCTCCGATTCCCGCAGCAGCTGCGCCAACGGCTAAAATCCCCGGTGCGGCGCTTGTCAGAGCCGCGCCAAAACCGGCCACAGGCGTAGCCGCCGCTGTAGTAGCAGCACCAGTTGCGGCAATACCGGATGCAAGCGCAGGGATAGCCGCCGCAATAGTTTTTATAGTAGAGAAGGCCTCAAACGCCTTGATGAGCGCTGTGGCGCCGGCCGCTGCGGTTACTGTTACTACGGCAACATCGCGGACAGGTTGCGGTATCTTTGCGACCGCGCGCGAAAAATCCATTGCCATTTCTGCAGCTGTTTTCAGAACCGGAGCAAAGTCGGATAAGACCTGCGCATTCAACGACATTTTTGCAGCATCCCATGCGGCCTTTGCTTCATCCGTCGCATCCTTCGCGCTGTTTACACTTCCGATCAGATCATCAGACAGGATCAGCCCCATCTTCTGCGCGCGATCCCCATATTCCCGGAGGCTCTTGCCGCCGTCATCAACAATACCGGCGAGCTCGTTTGCGGATCGCCCAAAGATCTCCATTGCCTTCTGGTCGCGTTCCGTTTCATTCGGGATCTTGCTTAGCGCTGCCAGTGTATCATTAAACACAGACTCGACGTCGCGCATGTTACCGCTAGCATCGGTAACAGAAACACCAAGATCTGAAAACTTATCGGCGGAGGAGCTCATCTGGCGTTCCATCTTTGTCGCCGCAGCTATAATGGACCCGGAGTCAACATCAACCATTTCTGCGGCGTAGTTCCACTTTTGGATCGTAGATGCAGCAAACCCGGATTGCGCCGACTCAGTAGCGAGATCATCTAAATCGGACATGGTCCCCTTGAGCCCCTCATACCCAGCTTTTAGGGCTTTTGTAGCTGCTACGGCAAGACCCAGCGACTCAACCAGATCCTTGGTTGACCCGCTGAATGCCGTTGTCGCAGTTGTGGCCTCACTGGTCTCGCCGTTCAATACGTTCAATTTTTTCTGCGCTTCAGCATACTTTTGTTTCAGCTGCTCTGTCTGCGTAGAATTCTCTCCCGTCGCGGCGGTCGATTTATCAACCATCTCTTTATAGCGTTTAACAGCCTCTTCCTGAAGCTTTATTTGCTTTTCGAGCACTCTCGCCGCGTCTGCGTTTTTGGTCTCAGCTGATGTATTTTTATCATATCCGGAACGCGTAGCATCCAGTTCAGCCTGCAAAGTTTTCTGCTGCTGATTGATATTGGCAATTGCCTGGCGAAATTCCCGCTCTCCGTCCAGACGGATTTTAGCGCCTATTGTTACCGCCATGTTCCTCTCCTATTCAATCTGGATAGCGTCATCAAAGTCATTAATGCTGTGATCTGGTTCAACATTCCCGTTATAAATTGATAGACAGGTAATCATGTCAAGCATTTCAGAAAAACGCGTAGCAATAATTTCCTGTCGGGGCATATTCAAAATTCTTCCGTAAAATAAAAACCACGATAGATTCAGCACTATTGGCTGTCCGTTTTTTTTCCTGTCGTATTTCCTTTTACGGTTGTCCCGTCCTTCACCCACTCTGTCTGCGCCTCCGCAAACAGTTTGTTGAATGTGTCGTTATCGAGGGTAAGGGCTTCTTCTTTCACAATTGGGTGGATTTGATAGTCCTCACCGCGCGCACGGGCTTCCCAAAAGGCATTTTGTTCGAATCCCATCGAAAGGTATTCCATGAACTCAGCTGCGCGGCACTGTATATCTGCGTAGGATCCATTAAAAAAACAGTCAGCGCCGCCCGTGCGATCAAATAACCGCTGAATATCACATGCAGCACCAACTGTTTTGAGGAAGCATACATTTCTTCCGTGGATAATCATTGTGCGCCTCCGAGAAGTGATTTTATAACCGCTTCTGCAAGATCTTCCGTTGTTTGGGCATCCGCTACCCTGCGCCATTTATGCGTAGCCGAGTCGTCGCGCATCAATGTCGCGGTCAGTTCCTGCGTCTGGAAGTTGATGTTCTCACCCTGCGACTGAGCCTTTAGGCCGTCAACACTAAACGACGCCTTAGGAAATACGACAGGAACATATGTTGTTACTCCGTCCTCCATGTACCGCACAATGAATCCGATGCCTACATATGGTACTTTCTGTGTGTCGTCATAGTCGTACACATTAACCTTTACGGATCCTACCGTGACCTCCGACTTCGTTTTGAGGCCCTGAATGAGCTCGCGAGCGTCATCCTTAAGCCCGTCAACTGTAAGCGTAACCGTTCCGTTAGTAAACTTTCCACCGACATTTTCACCGCTGACATTGTCCGTGTATAGCTGTGTGTTTCCAGTTGTAGCTATAGCCAGCGAAACCTGAACACCGCGGGCAAGAGGTATTACGCCGGTGTACATAGGATTCCCGTCATTCGCGTCATACAGCGCAACATAGGGCTTGGAAAATCCTGTTACCACTCTACCGTTTGCCATTTGAACTAATCTCCTTTTCTATCCTTTCCTTCATCGCCTTTTCGACGTCTGACCTACAATTCCGTACAGCCTTATCGATCATATGCGTCGCCTGCATGGTCGACGTACCCTTATTAAGGGCATGAGCAATTAGCGCGCGCGGAACCAGTCGACCCGTGTGATCTGTAAAGTACCCGGCCATCGTAATGGCAGCGGATACACATCCGCCCTCAACCTTAATTTTGGAAGAGCTCAGACCTGCTAAAAGCTCTGCGCGCCCGTGCTGGTTAATGGCTGAGTCATCCAATGCGGATATTTGCTGCTTGATCGCCTCAAACTCAACATGCGTGCCGGAGTACACTGCCATTTTGCAGATATCTAGCATCCTGCCGCTCATCTCATCCAGCTCTGCTATGGCGTCCTGCACGCCTTCCCCAATAAATCGTGCCATTATATCACCTGGAGGGACCAGCTGTGATGAATCAGGTTCGTCTGGTCTTCATACACAGCTCCGTCGTATCTACAATTAATACCGTCAATACAGTTCAGCGCATCTGAAATGCTGTCGGCAAGAGGATCAAAATCCACGTGTGTGAACAGCTCAACGTACACCGTAAGTGCAAATTCCGAGTTGTGGTTATTCATTGATACGCTGCCGGACTCCGCGTCTTCGCGGAAAATGCAATACGGCGCTTTGCCTGTCCTCCAGTAGTGGTATACGGTTAGTCCATCGATACCAGTCAGCGCTAATTTCACTTTTTTCAGCTTATCCTGCATCGACATCATAATTACCTTCCAGTCTGATCAGGGTAAGATCCACACAATCCCTGCCTATAATTTTCTGATGTTTATCGATTCTGTATTGCAACCCGTCTACGATCACATATTTTGCGCTAGCCGGAATATCCATGCAGTACGCGCGCACAACTGCGTCGATCTGCTGATCAGCGCCGGCAGCGGCGTATAACCTGCGGTACCCGACTGTTCTCTCCTCGTAGTACGCACTCCCGATGGGTACCAGTCTCAGATCCGGCATTGCGCCGTTTTCGGCCATATCTTTGATATCGCAAAGCTTTAGTATGCCCTGCTCGTTCATCCGACCTCACCTATCTTCCTTGTCCCTATTACGGCCAGCCGCTCCTTATAGAGCGACCAGGATGCGGCATCCGGCTCAACCGGATACATTCCCTTGACATATAACACGACCGCGATACAGTCATCGGTATTATCCTCATCGAATACAACATCACAGGACCTCGTGATATCATCTTTCCCTGCCGCGATCAGTGCGTCGATCTGATAATCGAGCGCGGTATTGTCATCTGTAAGCCTTAAGCTCTGCTTACAAAGCTTCCTTAGCTCCTCGTGTGTCATAGCAGTCCTCCGGCCGTCAAACAGTTACAGGGAACGCCGGAGCGTTCCCTGTCATCTCATCAGGCAAACGTTGCATATGCCCCTGCGCCATTATCACGCATGCAGCCCTCTGCACGAACATAGCCTGAAATGATAATCTTGTGGTTCTTGATATCCCTGTCTGTCTCAATCATTGTATCCTGTACAACGTTCAGAACGAACTTCTTAGGGTCCAAAACAAAAATGTCATCTCCAGCAGCCGCGTCCTCGCGATAATCTGCTTCATTCATCAGTACGCCGTCACGCAGTACCGGCTGCTTGGCTGTATCAACCATGCCAAGTACGTCGCCATATTTCCGCGCGCGGGAACTGTAAACCTTGAGGTTTGTCCCCCTCTTGACAGATCCGAACAGTGCGGTCAGGTTAGCATACGTAAGGGATGCCGATGCTGCAACCGTTACAGCCGCTGCACCGATATCTCTCTTGATACTGGCAAAAACATCGGCCGCAAGCGCGTCGCCAAGATCTGCAGCAATTTCTTCCGCGAGATAATCTTCAAGCGCGCCCTGCGACATTTTCGCAGATGCATAGGACAGCTCAACGTTCGCGGAGTAGTCATTGCCCGCAAGAGTAACTTTGACAAACGTATTGGCCGCTGTTGCATTTGCGGCACCTTCAGCAACCTTCTTAGCCGCCCCTGCGGTAATTGCGGTATGCTTGTTTACCTCGAGGATGACGCCTGTATTTTTAATGTCGATATCATTCAAAATCGGATGTACCGTGTGAATGTTATCCCAGATCTTGTCATCCAGCGTTTTCGGGATCTGGACGGCATTATCCGCAACCGTAATAAGCGCGGCGCGCTGCTCATCCGTTGCGGCGCCCATAAGATTTGCATAAAACGCGTCTCTGTATTCTGCAGAAGCGATATCCATTGTCTTTCTCTCCTCTTCTCTCGGTGTTGTAATAACTTTTCCTCTGCCCGCGGCGGCCTGCTCGGCGGCTCTTTCTTCGGCCTCAAGCTCAGACTTGCGCCTTAAAAGACTCTCATAGCGCGATTCCATGTCCGCAATCAGATGGCTGCGCTCTTCAATTTCAGAATCCTCGGCCGTTTCTGCGAGCGGTTCAATCTGTGAACGCCTCTTATCCAGATCATCAAGATCTGCGAGAACTTCAGCGTATTCCTTTGTCATTAAGATCCTCCAACTTTTGATTTAATTCTCTGATACGTTCAGACCTCCTGCGGGCACTCTCCAGTGCCTTCCTTGCGCTCTCCAGCGATGCCCTACCACTCTCCAGTGATCGGACATTAATGGACGTCTGCTCGTATGCCGGAAAGGTAACAGCGGACACCTCGTACACTCTCGAGATGCTCGTAATATGTCGAGTAGGATGATCTGCGTCCAGATTTTCCCACGCGTCACCATTAACAGTAAACATGAAGCTCATGCCTGATACATCCCCACGCGACACTGCGGATGCCAGTTCCTGACCGCGCGGATTGTTATCAGTGTCAATATCAGCCTCGACCAGCATGCCCGCATCATCAACGCTAATTCGCATCGTGCTATTAGCGTTGTTATTTCTGGACCGTGCCAGCGGCAGCTGGCTAGTATCATGATTGACAAGGAAACGCACGTCTTTCAGATCTGCATTATCAAGTGCACCCTTGTCAATAATTTCATCCCAATACCCCAGATCAGTTCGCTGATCGAATACGATCGGGCGCCCTTCCAGTGTTGTGACCTTCCTTTCATCATTTCGTAACGCACGTACCTCGCAAACCGACATACGCTGCTCAATCGTCTGTTCCGTCATCGTTATCTCCTTCAATCGGTTGATAGTTATTTACAGCGATCATGATCTGATCGCCGCCACGTTCTGCGCCGAGCGGCGCATACCCCAACATTTCGCGGTATTCATCACGCATGAATAGCCCTAGCTGCTGCGTAGCATTAATTACCTGCACGACAGTGGACATCGGCTGGTATTTAACCCTCGCCATGTTGGCCTCAATTTCATTCCCAAATCCACGTTCGCGGTCGGTAAAGAGCTTCGCTGTCATTGCCTGCGTCAGCATTATGCAAAATGGCTCTATCCTACCTTCGTACACGGACTCATAACCGTTAGAGTCGAATTTATTCTGCAGGAAATCCTCGTTAACGCCGAGCAGATCAAAAATTTTCTTACGGGCCTGCTCCATCGTATCCGCATCAACCATATAGGGCTTGCTCTCCAATGGCTGATAGTCGAACTTTCCGTCAAGGACCATTACGCCGCCATTGTTCGACGCCCGCAAATTATCGGATACAAACTTGTCCCGCGCTTTTTCGATATCAGAGTCTTTTAACACGTTCATTGACTTCAGGATTCCACGGATCAGCGCGCTGTTCCTGATCCCGTTAATGATCCCCTGATTCTGCGCGTCCATAAGTTCCGCAGCGGGAAGGATTACGTCATTCGATTCCCCGAAAAGATCATCATTAAGATAATGATTACGCAAATGGATCAGCTGACTATATGGTACGGAATAGGTGTTGAAATAATTCAGCTGGAACTTGGCAACAAGCACGCCATCAACGTCAACAACGCTGAAATTCCTATAGCTGATTGGCCACAGGCTTATAAGTGTCCCCTTTTCGTCATATTCCGGCCAGATGAACACGTTATTCGACGTATAGTACAGGGCAGCAACCTTGTACAAAAAGTCGTATTCTGTCATGAATTCATTCGGCTTTTTGAGGACTCTGGCAAGATCAGACGACCTGTCGACAACTGAAACATCGTCTTTCTTTTTCTGAACTGCACGCAATTCGATTTTTGCAATATTCCGTGCCAGGGCGTCCACGCACGCAACAAAAAGGTCAATTTCGGTCAGATCTTTTTTGAAAGTCCGAAATTTCCAGGCACGAACATTGAACGGGATCACTCTCCCACGACTACGCGTGCCAATCTGCTTTCGAAATCTATCTATAAAACTCATGTATCACCTCAGCCCACAAGGTTCACATAGTCATCCCTGTATTTCACATAGATGACATACGCGTTAAGTAGAGATACCATTCCGTCAATACGCTGGTTCCTATGTATTTTGATCGGCTGAATGGACTCAACCGTACCGGAAGTCTTTACAGCCGTATTGGACAGGCACCATTTAAGGATTGGATTGTTATTGTAGTTGATCTTTTTTTCCGCCAGCATAGCGCCAAGTTCCTTCATGGGGGCGGTCCACGTAAATGGCCCCTGCGCGACCTTTTCCATTACTGACTGTCCAAATGTATCCGCCATCTCCACCTGCCAATACCCGGCAAGCGCCCGGTCGTACCCGCATTTCCACAAAAGGATCTTGTGTTCGTCGCGCATGGCTGCAAACCATGCGGTTACATCCGAATAGTTGACCATGGATCCGGCGCATACAGTCAGCAGGCCTCTTTTTTCCCAGATTTTATATGGGGCCTCTTTACTTGATGTCGTTTCCAGATAGTCTATTTTGCTCTGTGGTAAAAAATAGTGCTGCAAGCAGTAAATTGTGGCGTCATCCGGTTTTCGAATGAGAAGTGTTGCGCAGGTGAGATCGCCGACAGCGGATAAATCACACCCGCCGATCGCATAGGTATCTTCTACATCGGAAATATCAAATGTAGCATTACAGTTCAGCTCGTCCCATGTCAGCCAGGCATCGCCGACCACATTTTTAAGATTAAAATCCTTGGTGAGCACCGTCGGGCGGAAGGTACTGTCTTTCTTCGCGCGCTCAACATTATCAGCTAAGAACTGCTGGTCTTTGATCGGCCCAAGCCCCGGATTCGCTTTTACCCATGCTTTTGGATCGGTCCATTCATCGGGCGAGTCAAGCTCGTAAATCAGCGGGAGAAAATGCTCATCCTCGATAGATCCGTTCAATACCTGAGCTGCATAGTCATACTGGTTATCATAGATACCTTCCCGGTTGTACCCGGACGTAGTAATCATGAACAGGATAGGAGACTGGTTCTGTCTGCCGGCCATACCCTGTACAATAACGTCGTATATATTCCGATCCTTGATGCTGTGTAATTCGTCAATCACCCCGCAGTAAACATTCAGCCCGTCCAGTGTATTCGAGTCCGATGACAACGGCTGAAACACGCCGAAATTGTAGTCACTGTACATATCGGTTTTTCTTTTTCGAATGTACTTAGACAAAAACGGGCTCTGCGCCACCATGTTTCGAGCCTCATTGAATACGATTTTGGCCTGATCCTTTTTCGATGCTACGCAATCGACTTCGGGGGACCCCTCCTTTGTGCCGATCAACATATACAGCGACAAACACGACAGGATGCAGCTTTTCCCATTCTTCCGCCCCATTATCCATAAAACAATCTGATACTTTCTTCGCCCTGCATCGTCAACGAATCCAAAAATTGCTTGGATTGCCGCCTTCTGAAAAAGCTGGAGTTCGATCTTCGCGCCAATAACACCCTTTGACTGTTTGCAAAAATTCTCTATGAAATAAATTGGTCTCGCCGCTGCAGAAATGTCAAAATGGTATTTCCAGTCTTTCCTTTTGCAATCCGCGGCAAGCTGTTTGTATATCAGCCGGACCTTCTCGGACACCGCCGTCTTTCCGCTCTCAATATCCTTCCAGTATTTGAGAATGTAATTCGTCCGATCGTACTTAATCATTTTGACGTTAGGAAGTCCGCCATCGGGTCGGATGCAATCCTAGCAATCTCTTTATCCGGCGGCGGCAACAGCTTGACCAATTCGCGAATAACGGCATTATAATTGCTGATCAATTTTGTGTAGACCTGAGACGCAGACCCCGGTTTCTTTCCATGCTGGTTTTCTCCGTTCTGATATTCTTCTACCCATCCGTCGGCCTTAATTTGTTCCTGCAGATCCTGCAGCGATATTGCCATGAACGCAGCATTCTGAATCAGGCTCGCGCACAAATTACGCTTATCGGGCTCTATGTTTTTAAATATCTTACTAAGCCGCTTCATCTCCGCGGATATCCGATCATTTGACGCCATCTTTATCTACACTCATTCCAATGTTTTCGGTTAGGGTTCTTTTGAGGGGAAAGCCGCGCCGAAAAAATCTTGGTTCTTAAAAATTTTAACTCCCCCCTGTCTCTGTATTATCACCATCAGTCGTAGCATCACGGGAACTGCTGAACGTCGTAATATCTCCATTCTCGTCAAAGTACAAATCGCTCTGAAGGATCTCACTCTGCCTGTAGTGCTCCGCGTTGTGATGGCGAATGCACAAGGCCTCGAGATTATCCCAATTCAATGCAATCTTAGGGTCGTTTACTGATTCCGCTGTAAGATACTGCTTATGATGCACATGCTGCGCTGGCCTTACAATGCCCTCGCGCAGGCATCTTTCGCAGTATGGATGTTGCGACAGATACCCTGCCCGGCATTGTTTCCATGCTTTTGTACTATAAAACCAATCCCATTTAGATGTTGAATGACGGCTCATACGTAATAACCAATGCCGCGGCATATCCTGACAAGCGGCTACACCGCAGCAATCAGGGAGGAAAACAAACAAATGAGGGCACAAAGCTCAATCTGCTTTTGCCCTCACTCTTTACTGTACATGATACTACGTGGCGCTACTGACATTCACTGACATTTTAATAATTCATCTATCGCAGCGTTCTTAATCCTGTAAATCTGCCGCACATCATATCCCATTTCCAGCGCCACCTGTTCCCACGATAAAAGCCTGCTGTCTAGGTAATACAGTTCGAGCGCATTACGCTGTACGGTATCATTCAGCTTGCCGATCATATCA
>Ga0256404_1007004_pt1 | contig 18154 bp, 16 predicted proteins | sample RumenRJG_01DNA_FD_185990 | JGI IMG/M metagenome (GOLD analysis project Ga0256404, IMG submission 185990) | Bovine rumen microbial communities from Lethbridge, Alberta, Canada - RJG_01 | ecosystem: Host-associated > Mammals > Digestive system > Stomach > Rumen | place: Canada: Alberta | collected...
TAAGCTCGCCCTTTTTCTTCCGGGCGTTTTCCGCCCGCTCCACGAATTCCGGAGTCTTTGCTGCGGGAAGCAGAATGGTCCCGCTCTCGGCCAGGCCCATCAGGGAAGTGCCTCCGAAGAAGACATCCGCGTTCTGCTTCTGGTCCGTCTTCAGGAGGGCCATCATGTCCTGAACGAAGTATACGAGGTCCACCCCGATCCGCACATCGTCGCATACGCCATACATACCGTTCCGATCGGTCTGGGGTATTATATTAGTCTCTAATGTATTTGACTGCAGCTTGGGCTCCCGGTAGGGGAAGAAACTGTCGAGGACGAATTTTCCGTCCGGCAGATAATAGCCCCGCATGCAGATGCCCATGCCCGGGGAGACTTCTTTTCGCATCTCGACAATCGGGTTGTCGTCGAGGTCCGTGGCTTCGACAGTGATATCGGGATCGGCAAGGGCCACGTCGTAGAGCCAGGCGTCAAAATCCTTCTTCGAATAGGAACCGAATCCTATTGCGTTCAGATATTTATGCAAGTTTTCCCATTGCCTTTCCAAGTGCTGTCTCTTCCTCGGCGGCGAGACCCAGCACGGCATTTCCGTCAATGATTTCCTTCACGTAAGTATAGCAGCCGTCCCTGCTGTGGACCACATTCAAAACGTAGCCATTGTTCAGGTCGTCCAGCATGCAGAGGGCGAAGGAAAGGTTGCCCCCCATTTCGTCGAGGGCGTTGTACTTCTCCAGGCCGAACTTGTTGTAGCAGCCCTTCAGGTGGTCCTGGATATTTGCGATATTTTTCTCATTGGCGTCGTTGGCGGTTCGCAGGGAATCCACCTGCTCCAGCCGGTAGACGAGGGTGTCCTCGAGGGACTTGGCATTCTTCCCCTTCATGAAGACCTCAAGCCGGGTCCGCATCTTTCTCATCTGAACCATATTCACGATGATGAGAATCAGCAGGACGACGGCCGCCGCCGCCAGACCGATGATGATGTAGTCGGATGGAATTCCGAGATATTGCTGTATCATGCTATATTACTTTCTTTCTCTTATGACTAATGTAAAACGCGCAGTGGGAGCCGATTTTCAGCCTTCCAATCAGACGTTATACTTGCCTTTTTTCTCCCATTGCTTTGCGGATATATGTCGAACAAATATTCGATACCTCACATCTGCTGCAGACGGTCCACCAGGTGGGTCAGTTCATCTTCAGAATAATATTCGATTTCAATCTTCCCGCAGGTCTTGTCCTTGGGTGAAATCTTCACCTTGGTTCCGAGATGCTGCTTCAGCTTTTCTTCGGTGTCCGCATAGATGGCGGCCAGAGCCGGGGAGATTTCCTTGCCGGTGGGCTGGCCGGGTTTTTCATTATCCTCTTTGGCCAGCTTCTTGACGGCCTTCTCCACATCCCGGACGGACATGCTTTCATCGAAGACCTTCTGAGCGAACTCGTACTGCTTGTCCCCGTTTTCAATGGCAAGCAGGGCCCGCGCATGGCCGCCGGACAGTTTCTCGGTCACCAGCATTTCCTGCACCCGAGGGTCCAGCTTTAAAAGGCGGATCGCATTCGTAATCGTAGACCGTTTCTTCGAAACCTTCTCCGCAATCTGGTCCTGGGTCAGGTCGAAGTCTTCCATCAGCTTCTTATAACCCTGGGCTTCTTCTATAGGGTTCAGGTCCTCCCGCTGTATGTTCTCAATCAGCTGGATTTCCACAATCTCCTGCTCGGAGTAATTGCAGACGATGACCGGAACTTCCTTGAGTCCGGCCTTCTTCGCTGCCCGCCACCGGCGCTCACCGGCGATGATCATGTAATAGTCGTCCTTTTTCTGAACGAGCAGGGGCTGGAAGATTCCATGCAGCTTGATGGAATCGACCAGATTGTCGAGCTCGTCTTCATCGAAATTCTTCCGGGGCTGGTTCTTGTCGGGCTCGACTTTGTTGATGTCCATCATGACCCGGCCGTCGTCGTCCTTCTTTGTCTCCCCGCCGGAGGACTTCCCCGCGGCGCTCGCGCCATTGGCTCGCGCCGGCGGAATCAGGGCGTCGAGTCCCGCTCCCAGTGCGGAATGTTTTTTCTTTTTCGTACTTGCTTCAGGCATTTCTATTTCTACCTTCTATGTTTCACATGAAATTTCAGTGCCGCGCGATGATTTCGTCAGCGAGCTTCCTATAGCTCTCGGTTCCGGCCGACTTGCTGTCGTAGAGATTGATGGGCAGGCCGTGGGAAGGAGCCTCAGCCAGACGGACATTCCGGGGAATGATGGTCTCATAGACATGGGCCTGAATGGACTTCTTCACGGACTCAACAACTTCATTCGAGAGATTGGTCCGGCCGTCAAACATGGTGAAGACCACCCCGTCCATAGTCAGCTTCTCGTTCAGGCGGTCATGTACCAGGTCAATGGTCATCATCAGCTGGGCAATACCTTCGAGGGCGTAGTACTCACACTGAATCGGAACCAGTACACTGTCGGCCGTCGTCATGGCATTGATGGTCAGCATGTTCAGTGACGGCGGGCAGTCGATGATGACGAAATCGAAGTCATCTTTCACATAGTCGATGGCGTCCCGCAATATGTATTCCTTATTGTTCTCGTCGATCAGCTGAATCTCCGCTCCGGACAGGTCGATATTCGAAGGGATCAGTTTCAGATTCTCGATTCCCTCCACCGGGCACATGCATTCCTTGGCGGAATTTTCTCCCAGCATCAGGTCATAGATGGAAGTCTCCAGCTCGTTCTTGTTCAGGCCGAATCCGGAGGTTGTATTGCCCTGGGGATCGGTATCAATGACCAGGACTTTCTTTCCTTTTTCCGCCAGGCAGGCCGAGAGATTTATGGTTGTCGTGGTCTTTCCGACCCCGCCCTTCTGGTTTGCTATTGCAAGTACTGTTCCCATGCACACACTCCCTATTTGTACTTCTTCATTGTTTCATGAGGCAGCCTGTTTTTCCGCCTCCTGTCAGGTCATCTTCACAGGCCCGGCAAATTTTTGCTAAAGATTTTTCGTGGCCGTCCCTTCCGAGTCACGGGAGGTATTATAGCACTTTGGTCTTTTCATTCCTATTATGGATTTGGCCTGATTTTCTAGAGATTGTGGTTTGTATTCTAGATGTTGGGGACACGCTCTGTGTTCCACGTGGAACATTTTGTGTCCTTGAACCACAATCTTTTGTATTAAAATTTTTGTATTTCGACTAAATATAGATTGCTGTTTTACATCATCAGGAATGTTCCACGTGAAACACGGCCACAATATCTAGTCCAGTAGAAAATCGATTGCTGAAACGAACAAAATTTGTGAAAGGTTTTCACTCGGATTGTTCAGTATCCAAAGGCTGTGAATCAGAGACATCACTGGGATTGTCTTCTGTAGAAGCAGGCCCTGAAGAAAAAGAATCCACAATAGTCTGCAGTTCAACTTTAGCCCGCATAGGGTCAGCAGGGAGAAAGGAGATGATATTCTTCAAACGGAAAAGAAGATCCTGGTTGATAGATTCAGATGCTTCCGGTCTGTCATCTTTTTCCGTGGCAGAAGGAACAGCATAATCAATAGCAGTTGCAGAAGCAGATTTTTCCTGATTCCGCAGTTCAGTCAGTTCCTCTTTGGCCGCCTTCACATCGGAAAGCTTCTGTCGGCAAAGGTCAATCGAAAGGCTCAGGTCCTCCTGCCGCTTTTCAAGTTCGTCAATCTTCTTCCGGGTCTCGGCAATCTTCCCGTCCCCGTCCTTCCGGGACCGGGGAGAAAATTCATTGAATGCCTCCCCTTCCTCGGAGAGAATCAGCTTTAAGAATTTCCGTTCCTCCCGCAGCTGGGTAGTAACCATCTCCTTCTCCTCTTCTGCGGAAAGGAGGTCAGAGGTATAGGTATCACTGAGTTTTTTGATGATGTCGTCCAGCATAGGAGACCTCCTTTATTTGAGGGGTTCTTTCGAAGGCAGACCGGCCTTGCGGGGAAATTTCTTCGGAGTAGATTTGATTTTCCGGACAGTGACAATGGTCCGCTCACCCATCTCCTCCGGCAGGTCAAAGGATTGCTGAAATACCAATTTTCCGCCAAGAAGGGAAAGAGCCTTTTGCGCGGAAGTAATCTCACTTTCAGTCTGGACCTTGTCCCCTTTCATAGCGGTGAAATATCCGCCAACCTTTACAAGGGGAAGGCAGTATTCGGATAGGGTGGAAAGATTGGCAACGGCACGGGAAGTCACAAGGGCAAAAGTTTCACGTGAAGCCGGGTCATGCCCTAAGTCTTCCGCCCGGGAGTGACAAATCGTGCAGCCCTCATGAATGCCGAGGGCGGTCAGAATTTCATCAATATAGGTAAGCTTCTTCTGCACCGAATCCACGAAGGTGATTTCCGCCTTGGGGAACATGATCTTGATTGGAATTCCAGGAAAGCCGGCCCCGGTTCCCAGGTCGCATACCCTGCATCCGGACTGGAGAAGCTCCATGACCTTCCGGTCTTTCACCAGAGTCAGGGAATCATAGAAGTGCTTTATTGCCACTTCCTTTTCATCGGTAATTGCCGTCAGATTCATGACTTCATTCTTTGCTATCAGAAGATCAAAAAGCTGAGAAAATTTCTGCAGAACATCCTCATCTGCAGGCAGACCCAGGGACTCAATATTGGTTTTCAATTCAGCAAGGACCGGTGCAGATAGAGCCATAGAATTATTCCTCTTTAAGGTATTTTCCAGATTTCAAATACACAAGCAATACCGAAATATCCGCCGGCGATACTCCCCCGATTCTGGAGGCCTGGCCAATATTGACCGGCCGGATGGCTTCAAGCTTCTGCCGGGCTTCGATGCGGAGGGAAGGAACCTTCTGGTAATCGAGGTTCTCGGGGATCAGCTTGCCCTCGACGGCCTTGAACTTCTCCACCTGCTTCTTCTGCCGGTCAATGTAGCCGGCATACTTGATATCGATATTGACTTCATTGGCAAAGTCGGAAGGCAGGTCGGGCCGGTCCGGGTCCAGGGAGTTTAACGACTCATACGAAAGTTCGGGCCGTCTAATTAACTCGGCGAGCGAGGCCCCTGTGCCGAGCGGGGCGGAACCTAAAGAAGTCAAAACGTCATTCACCCTCTGGTTGGCTCCGACCCGGACAGAATCCACCCGGTCGATTTCCTTCTGGATGACCTCTTCCTTCTTTTCGATGTAGGCCGCCCGCTCATCCGAAAGAAGTCCGACCTTATGACCGAATTCGGTGAGTCGGAGGTCTGCATTATCCTGGCGAAGAAGGAGGCGGTACTCGGCGCGGCTGGTCATCATGCGGTAGGGCTCCCGGTTCACCTTCGTGACCAGGTCGTCAATCAGGACTCCGATATAGGAAGTCGACCGGTCAAGAATCAGGGGCTCTTCCCCCTTCACATACATCGCCGCATTGATGCCGGCAATCAGACCCTGGGCCGCGGCTTCCTCGTAACCGGAGCTGCCATTGAACTGGCCGCCGGAAAAGAGCCCGTGAATATTCTTGAATTCGAGAGACAGCTTCAGCTGATTGGCCGAGATGCAGTCGTACTCAATCGCGTAAGCATTGCGGACAACCTTGGCGTCCTCGAGGCCGGGGACCGTGTGAATCATGGCATGCTGGACTTCCTCGGGAAGGGAGGACGACATGCCGTCGATATACATCTCGTTCGTGAAAAGGGATTCGGGCTCGATAAAGAGCTGATGTCGGCTCTTATCGCTGAATTTTACCACTTTGTCCTCAATAGAGGGGCAATATCTCGGTCCCGTTCCCTCGATGATTCCGGCATAAATCGGCGACCGGTCGAGGTTGTTCCGGATCAGCTCATGGGTCTTTTCATTCGTATAGGTAAGGTAACAGAGTTCCTGGGGCTTCTGCACAGTGGCCGGATCCGTGTGCCAGGAAAAGGGAACCACCACCGGGTCCCCGTACTGGGGCGTCATCTCCTCATAGTGGATGGTCCGCCCGTCAATCCGGGCCGGGGTTCCGGTCTTGAAGCGCTGCATCTTCACCCCGTTTGCGACCAGGGAATCCGTGAGGTGGGTGGCGGCTTTCAGTCCATTAGGGCCGGTATGTTCAATGACTTCTCCGAAGAGGCAGCGGGCATTGAGATAGGTCCCGGTGCAGAGAATTACGGCTTTTGCGTAGTAAGTTGCCCCGCTTAAGGTCTTCACGCCGCAAATTTTTTCACCTTCGACAATGAGCTCGCATACCTCCGCCTGGCGCAAAGTCAGGTGGTCCGTGTGCTGCAAGGTCTTTCGCATCTCAAGGGAATACATCTGCTTGTCCGCCTGGCAGCGGAGGGAGTGGACGGCCGGACCCTTCGAAGTATTCAGCATCTTGGACTGGAGAAAGGTCTTGTCGATATTCTTTCCCATCTCCCCGCCCAGAGCGTCGATTTCGAAAACCAAATGGCCTTTGGATGAGCCGCCGATGTGGGGATTGCAGGGCATGAAGGCAACGGAATCCATGGAAACCGTGAAAATGATAGTCTCCAAGCCCAGGCGCGCACAGGCCAGAGCCGCCTCGCAGCCCGCATGGCCCGCCCCGACCACCACGACATCATAATTTTCATGGATCACATCCATTGCCATGACACAAAAACCTCTATACAAACGACAAAACAATCAGCCGTTACAAAAACTCAAATTCAGCAGGAAGCAGCAGCCCATCCTATTTCCCGATACAGAACTTGGAGAAAATCTCCTCCACCAGGTCGTCCCCGACCTCTTTGCCCAGAATCCGCCCCAGGGCCGAATAGGCATCCATCAGGTCCACCGTGTAAAAGTCCTCCGGCAGGCCGGACTCGATGGATTTCATGACTAATGTAAGACTCCGTACAGCGGAATCAATTTCATACTTATGGCGGGCATTCGTCAGAAGCACTTCCCCGTCGGACCGCTTTTGTCCCCCGTTTGAGAGGAAAAGAGCCTTCAAGGCCTCCTGTAATTCCTGCATTCCGTCCGCGCTGCGAGCGGAGAAATCGATGATTTTCATCGAATCTTTGCGGCTTTTCGCTGCAAAATCGCTCTCAGCTGCGTTTTCAGAAAGAGAAGATGAGGATACGGGCAACTGACCCTCATTCTTTTGAAAAAGGGCCTGCACATCCTCAACGGAGATGACCGCTTCCGCATCGGATTTATTTAGAAGAACGAGGAATTTCTTTCCGGAGAGAGATGCCGCAATCTTCTTGTCATTTTCATCGAGAGGTCTTGACCGGTCACAGACGAAGAGGACCAGGTCGGCATCCTTCATTTTTTCTAAAGACTTCTCCACCCCGATGGCTTCCACCACATCATCGGTGGAACGGATTCCGGCGGAGTCGATGAGATTGAGGGTCAGTTCTCTAACCCTGACCCGCTCTTCAATGAGGTCCCTCGTGGTTCCTGGAACATCCGTCACAATAGCCCGGTCGGAATTGGATAGGAGGTTCAGGATGGAAGACTTGCCCACATTGGGCTTGCCGACGATGACTGTGTCAATCCCATCCTTTAAGATCTTCCCGTCCTGGAAGGAAGCGGAAAGTTTTGAAAGTCCGCCAATCCATTCTTTGCATTCGGAAAGCAGGCGGTTTCCGAAGCCCTCTAATGAAAAGTGCTCCGGGTCGTCCAGGGCGGATTCAATGAAGCCGCATTCATAGATTATGCGCTGCCTATATTCATCGATTTCTCTGGAAAGGCGCCCGGACAGGGTTTTTTCGGAATTCTTCAAAGAGAATTCATTGTCGGAAGAGATGATGTCCGCCACGGCCTCGGCTTCCGAGAGGTCAATCCGCCCGGAGAGATACGCCCGTTTCGTGAACTCTCCCGGCTCGGCAGGCCTCGCACCGGCCTCAATGCAGGCACTAAGGACCCGGTCGGCAGCATAGAGGCCGCCATGGCAGTTGATTTCCACCGTGTCTTCGGTCGTGTAGGAGTGGGGGGCGCGGAAGACACTTACCAGGACTTCATCGATATCCAGAATATGGCCATAGTGAATCGTATTGGCCGGAACCTTGGAAAGAGGGGCGTCGGGACCTCTGAAGATTTCATCAACAATAGAGAGCGCTCTGTCTCCGCTGATCCGGATGATGGCAATGCCTCCGGCTGCGCGTCCTGTAGCGATGGCGGCAATGGTGTCCTCCCCCGCAGCGTATGAAGTTTGGCGCTCTATATTATTCATGAATCTATAAAAATATAAGAGATGTGAGAAAACGCTCTCACATCTCTCACAGAAAATACTTGTGAAACAAAATTTAATTCTTCTTGGGGGTCACAACCACATGCCGGTAGGGCTCTTCCCCTTCGCTGTGGGTCTCCACGTAAGGGTTGTCCTGCAGGGCGAAGTGGATGATGCGGCGCTCGTAAGGGTTCATGGACTCGAGGTCGACCGGGCGGCCGGTCCGCTTTACCTTGCTGGCAACGTTCCGCGCCAGGTTCTCGAGGGTTGCCTTGCGGCGCTCCCGGTAGTCTTCCGTATCAATCTTGATTCTCGTATAGGGAGAAGTCTTGCGGTTGACGGCCAGGGAGGTGATGTACTGGAGGGAGTCCAGGGTCTGGCCCCGCTTGCCAATGATGATGCCCATCTCCGGACCGGAAAGGTCGATGGAAAGGACATTGTTCTCCGCATCCAGGGTGGAGTTCATCGTGACTTCCAGCTTCATGGCATCGAAGACATCCTTGAGGAAGGCTTCGGCAATGCCGACGACGGCCGGATCCGAAGGACCCGTGGGCTCGTGATGGTGGTGCTCTTCGTGGGCTTCCTCAGGCTCTTTTGCTTCAGGAGCCTCCGGGGCTTCGGGAGCTTCCGCCGCAACAGGTGCTTCCGGTGCCGGAGCTGCTTCAGGAGCAGCAGGAGCTTCCGGTGCCTCGGGTGCCGGGGCGGGCTCGCCACAGGGCTCGCCCTTGAGGGACGTCAGCCGAATCACGGCATCCTTGGAACCCAGATTGAAAAGACCCTTGGAGCCCTTCTCAACGACATCATATGTAATCTCGTCGCTGGTCACGCCCAGTTCCACGCAGGCCCGGGTAATGGCATCCTCAACGGTCTTCCCGCTGTATTCATAATTTTCCATATACTAATTGTCCTTAGATAAGAAAGTTATTTTTTTGTATTACGATTATTAAACTCGGCGACCATATTGGCTTTTGCCGTCATGGAGCCCTCCGGAGCATTCTTCCGGGCTTCGGTCAGAGCGTCCAGCTCCGCCTGAACTTCCTCGGAAACCCCGGCCTTGTCGGCCATGGATACCCGCTTGGTGGAAATCTGGCCGGCGGCAAGAATCTGCTCCCGCTTGTAGCCCCGCTTTTCAGCCTTTTCTTCCGCCTTTTCCTTGTTCTTCTCAATGATGGCATCGAGGTCCATCTTTGCGAAGTGGCGGTTCAAAAAGACCTGCTGAACGGTACGGGTTACGGAACCCGCAATCCAGTAGAGGGACAGACCGACGGGAACGGTGAAAGCGATGACCAGAGACATCAGGGGCATCATCATGTTCATGGTCTTCATCTGCCGGGCCATCTGGTCATTGTTGTTTCCGGACGTGGGCATCAGCTTGATATTGATGACCTGGGTCACATAGGAAATGACAGGTACGAGGATGGCGCAGATGACGAGACCAATGGCTCCTGCTGCGAAGGCCGTCTTGATGATGTTCCAGGGGGTATCCGAAATATTCAGTATCCCCAAGTAGTTGACGGCTTTTAAATTCGTATAAGTCGTATTGATCTGGTCCGTCAGGTTGGGGAAGGAGTCGGAAAGACCCTTCCAGCCTGCATCGGAGAGTTTGTACAGGACGTCGACCGTGTAGTTTTTCAGTGCGCTGGTATCGGTAGACGAAAAATCGACCTGTACGCCGGAGAGCTTCGCCGTTTCATAGACCGACTGCATGGTCTTGGCAAAACCGTCCGTGGAAACAATACCGTTCACGAGATCCGTGAAGATGGCCTTGATTCCGCCCAGGTAGGCCGGGACATTGTAGAAGACCCGGTAGAGGGCGAAGAAGATAGGCATCTGGATCAGAAGCTGCAGGCAGGAACCGGTAGGGGAGATGCCGTACTTGTCGTAGACCTTCTGGGTCTCCTCCTGCATGGCCATCATGGACTGCTGGTCCTTCTTGCCGTTGTACTTCTTCTGAATGGCCGTAAGTTCCGGCTGCATCTTCTGGGACAGAATCGAGAACTTCTGCTGCCGCCAGGTCAGGGGGAAGAAGGCCATATAGATGATGATCGTGAACAGGATAATCGCGACGGCTACGCTTCGAATGCCAAAGAGCTGGTTCATGCCGACATAAATGCCGTTCATGAGCCACCCTAAAAACTTGGCAATGGGTCCGAGGATAGCCCCGTTATAAGCTGTTAAATATAGTGCTGCCAATTATACCTCCTCAGAAGGTTCCGGGCGGAATAATTTTCCGCTCCCCGGTCTGGGCGGCGCTGTGCCGCTTCTTCACGTCTTCCGTGAAATCGGGAACGGGGTCATACCCGCCTTTAGAGAAAGGATTGCACCTCAAAATCCTCCAGGCCGCAAGCAGGCCGCCTTTCAGGGCGCCATACTTCTCGACCGCCTGCAGGCCGTAGGTTGAGCAGGTCGGATAATAGGGGCATTTCGTCGTTTTCAGAGGAGACAGGTATTTCCGGTAAAACTTAATGAGGACAAGCAGAATCTTTTTTGCCACATCCGCCTCCTTTCTGATTTATGACTAACATAAAACCCCTTGAGCGTTCAGATTTCAGGCCTTCCCAGAAGAGCCGTCATTCCTGAGTCTGCATGGGTTTTACAATGTGAAGACGCTTCGCAAGATGAAGAAGGGACCCGCCCACCCGGTCAAAATTTAAGCCGGCGGCGGCAGCTCTCGCGACGACCACGATGTCTGTCCCGGGGACAAACATTTCTTCCCGCAGTCTGTAGTTTTCCTTAACGAGCCTTTTCACGCGGTGCCGTACGACGCTGTTTCCGACTTTCTTCGAAACAGAGACACCGAAGCGGGACCTTTCCGTCCCGTTTGACAGGGCATATACGACGAATTCGTGGTTTGCACATGAACGGCCCTTCTTGTATACCGCCCTGAAATCGTCATTTTTTTTCAATCTGTCCGTGAAATTCATAAAATAGCTTCAAATAGCACAAAACCGGCAGAAAATCTCCGCCGGCAGTCCGTGCCAGTCAAATGTTCAGGCAGTCAGCTTGTGACGACCCTTTGCCATCCGTCTCTTCAGAACCTTGCGGCCGCCTGCAGATGCCATCCGCTTTCTCCAGCCATGCTCCCGCTTGCGCTGTTTGTTCTTGGGCTGAAATGTCATTTTCATGATTGTAATTCCTCCATATAAATAATGTAAAAAAAGAACCTTGTGGAAAATTCAAACGAAGCTCCACACCCTTGCTTTCTACGGCCGCTGCAAAGGGGCGCACTATCCCCGTGAAAGGCCAAGAAACGCTTTTACATTATATCAGAAAGCCTTTCTGAGTCAATCAAAACTTGAACATTTTCATATTTAAACTGTTGATATCTATTGATAAGTCTGTTGATAAAAATTTTTTATTGACAAAAAGTTGAAAAATCCGTTGAAAACCCTGTTTATAAACAAAGTATCAAGTTTCACTGAATGATACAAAGGCTTTCTATGGGGCTGTGAGGCCGTAGAAAGAGTGGAAAGCCTTTTCGTGCCTTCTGTTGATAAAAAAAGGCGCAAAGGTGATAAAAGTTGCGAAAAGGGCCCGTTTACGATAAAATAGACAGGATTGAAAACATGGGTATTTGGCGCAATTTTTGCGCATTAGAAACAGCGGAGACTGTATGGAACTTGTAGAAGAGAAGTGGGACGAGATTCTCGAAACCCTGCGAACAGAATACGATATCAAGGATATGCTGTTCAAGACCTGGCTCAAGCCCCTGAAAGTCGGCTCCGTCAACGATACCACCCTGACCCTTGTCTACCCGATTGCCACTTCCCTGGCGACGAACAAGGACTTCGTCGTCAAGTACATCACCGAGCACTATGGCCTGCAGCTGAATATGGTCGTAGCGAATGTCACGGGAAAGGACTATGAAATCACCATCGACGTGCAGAGCGCCGATGCTGCAGCGCAGACTGATGAGAAGCCGGCCTTTGCCGCTTCACAAAACTACGCCGCTTCCCATCTCAATGAGAAGTTCACTTTCGAGACCTTTGTCGTCGGTTCCACGAACCGCTTCGCCCAGCAGGCCTCCCTCGCTGTGGCCGATTCGCCCGGCAAATTCTACAACCCCCTCTATATCTACGGGGGCCCCGGTCTTGGGAAAACCCACCTGATCCACGCGATTGGAAATTACATACTGCAGGAAGACCCCACGAAGAAGGTCCTCTACGTCACCTCCGAGGAATTCACGAACGAGGTCATTGACTCCATGCGCAATGCCAATGTCAATGCCAAGTCCATGTCGAACTTCCGGGACAAGTACCGCATGGTGGATGTCCTCCTGATCGACGATATCCAGTTCATCATCGGAAAGGAATCGACCCAGGAGGAATTTTTCCACACTTTCAACACCCTATATCAGGCCGGAAAACAGATTGTTCTGACCTCCGATAAGTCTCCGAAAGAGATGGAAACCCTGGAAGAGCGGATCCGGACCCGTTTCGAGATGGGCCTGATGGCCGATATCGGCTACCCGGAATACGAGCTCCGTATGGCCATTCTCCGGAAGAAGGTAGACGAGGACGAGGTGGAAATCTCGGACGAGATTCTGAATTACATCGCCACAAATATCAAGAGCAATGTCCGGGAGCTGGAAGGCGCCCTGAACAAGCTCATTGCCTATAAGCGTCTCGAAAACGCGGAAATCACCATGGACATTGCGGTCCGGGAGCTGTCTTCGATTATCTCTCCGGACAAGCCCAGAGAAATCACCCCCCAGACCATCATCGAGGTCGTGGCGGACCACTTCAAAATCACCATTGATCAGATGGTCTCTTCAAACCGGTCCAGCTTCATCGCCCGGCCCCGGCAGATTGCCATGTACCTCTGCAAGACCATGACGGACTGCTCCCTCGACGTCATAGGCTCCTTCTTAGGCGGTCGGAACCATTCGACCATCATCCACGGGGCTGCAAAGATTGCCGAAGAGTATGAGAAGGATCCGGAGCTCAAGGACCAGATTGACGCCATACGGAAAAAGCTGTCCCCTACCTAGGCGATTTATATTATTCATGAATACATTTATATAAGAAGAAACAGGTTTCGACTTTCTGTGGATAGGATTTGAACAGGGTCGAAAAATCCGTTGAAAAGGGTTTCTGTAAAACAGTTTATAGATTTTTTATAAACAGGAGAACCCCTCTTTCCGACCGGAAACCGACAGGTCTTTGAACAGGCCGAAAGCCTTGTATTTTCTGAGTGGAAAGCCCTTTTCGACATTTCCACAGGCCTTATTACTTAGAATAATATTTTTATTATTATTTTTTATAAAAGGAGCGCAGCCGCAAAATGAAGATCACATGTGAACAGGCATCTCTGGCCAAAGGCGTAAACATCGTCTCAAAAGCTGTTCCTGTACGTTCCACGATGCCCATCCTTGAATGTATCCTGATTGACGCGTCGACGAACCGCATCACGATGACCGGCAATGATATGGAACTGGGCATTGAGACCGTAGTCGAAGGAACCATTGAGGAACGCGGCGTTGTCGCTCTGGATGCCAAGTTTTTTGCGGAACTGATCCGGAAGATTCCGAACGCTCCGGTTACGATTGAGACGGACGAGACCTGGCACACGACCATCACCTGCGAAAAGACCGTCGTTCGCGTGCCCGGCAAATCCGGCGAGGACTTCGCCTACATTCCGGTCATCCCGCGGAACAACCCGGTCGTAATTTCCCAGATGGGTCTGAGGGACCTCATTCGCCAGACGACTTTCGCTGCAGCTCTCAATAATAATAATAAACTCATGACCGGCGAATACATGGAAATCGTGGACTCCCGTCTCAAGGCCGTGACCCTGGACGGAAACCGGATTGCCATTCGAAATGTGGTCCTTGGGACCGAAGCCGATGATTCGGCCTGCGTGGTTCCGGTCAAGGCGCTGAACGAGGTAGGGAAGATTCTGGACGGCGGAGCTGACGACCTCATCAATATCTACTTCACGGAAAACCATGTGATTTTCGAATTTAACGATACGACCGTGGTTTCCCGCCTGATTGACGGCGAGTACTTCAAAATCGACCATATGATTTCGTCCGACTTCGTGACGAAGATGACCTGCAACAAGAAGGCCCTTCTCGATTCCATCGACCGGTCGACCATCATGTCCCGGGAGGCCGACAAGAAGCCTATCGTCTTCCGCATCGAGGGTCAGACCCTTTCCATGTCCATCGAATCCATCTATGGAACCATGAATGAGGAGATGGAAGTGGCGAAGGAAGGGGCCGACATGATCATCGGCTTCAATCCCAAGTATCTGATCGACGCCCTCCGGGTCATCGATGACGAAGATATTACCTTCTACCTCCTGAACACGAAGAGTCCGGCCATCATCAAGGATGACGAGGGCAATTATACCTACGTAGTTCTGCCCATCAATATCAGTGTCCGCTGATGTATATATCTTCCATTGACCTTTCCGACTTCCGAAATTACCACTCTCTGTCTTTGGAATTCGACCCCGGGAACAATATTATTTTCGGGGACAATGCCCAGGGAAAGACGAATCTTCTCGAGGCCTGTTTTGTCTCGGCCACGACCCGGTCCCACCGGGGGAGCAAGGACAGCGAGCTGATTTCCTTCGGGGCAGAGGAAGCCCACATCCGGACGAAGGTGGAAAAACAGGGCCGGGAGACGGCCATCGATTTTCACCTGAAACAGGGAAAGAAGAAGGGAATTGCGGTCAATCACGTTCCCCTCAAAAGGTCGGCCGACCTCTTCGGAATTCTGAACATCATCCTCTTTTCCCCGGAAGACCTGAACATCATCAAGGAAGGCCCTTCGGAGCGGCGCCGCTTTATGGATATGGAGCTCTGTCAGCTGGACCGGGTCTATCTTTCCGACCTGACGAATTACCGGAAGGCCTTGAACCAGCGGAACGCCCTTTTGAAGGACCTCTATTACGACAAGTCCCTGGAGGGAACCCTGGATGCCTGGGACCTGCAGCTCGTGAACTACGGGAAAAAGCTTATAGACCGGCGAGCAAAATTCATAGAAGACCTGGCCCCGATTGTATCGAGTCTGCACCGGGAAATCTCCGGCCGAAAGGAAGAACCGCTTGTGGCCTATGAGCCGGCGGTTTCAGCCGGAGCCTTTGAAGAGAGCCTCTTCATGGCCCGGGACCGGGATATCCGCCTGGGCTCCACGTCCGTCGGACCTCATCGGGATGATATTTCCTTTGCCATAGACGGCAGGGACATCCGGACTTACGGCTCCGAAGGCCAGAAGCGGACCTGCGCCCTGTCTCTGAAGCTGTCCGAAATCCGTCTGGTGGAAAGCCTGATTGACGACAAGCCCGTTCTCCTTTTGGACGACGTCCTTTCGGAGCTGGACCGGAGCCGGCAGAACCTGCTGCTCTCGAGCCTTTCAGATGTGCAGACCATCATCACCTGCACGGGTCTCGATGATTTTGTCGAAAACCGCTTCCGGACGGACCGGCTCATTCATGTGGTGGCTGGAACGGCGGAAGTTGTTGAAAAAGAGTAGATTTTTACATATATGAATAATACAGAGCGGCAGATTTTCTACCAGTGTAGTGCCCTGCTCTGCATGGCAGTTTTCTATTAGTCATAAGGAGTCACAATGCCGACAGAAGAAGAAGTACGGAAGGCCGAAGCGGAATACGGGGCGGATGCCATCCAGGAGCTCAAGTTCCCGGAGAATGTCCGCGAGCGCTTCGGTATGTATATCGGGTCCAAGGACGCGAGAGGCCTTCATCACCTGGTCTATGAAATTGTGGACAATGCGGTGGATGAAGCCCTGGCGGGTTTCTGTACCCACATCGAAGTCACGATTCATAAGGACGGCAGCATCACCGTGTCCGACAATGGCCGCGGCATTCCGACCGGCATCAATCACCAGTCCGGAAAGACCGCAGTGGAGCTGGTTTTCACGGTTCTTCACGCGGGCGGCAAGTTCGGAAACGGGGGCTACAAGTACTCCGGCGGTCTGCACGGGGTCGGGGCTTCGGTCGTCAACGCCTTGTCGGAAAACCTGGATGTCACCATCAAGCGGGAAGGGAAGGTCTTCCATCAGACCTATTCCCGGGGCTTTGCCACATGCGACCTGACCGTGACCGGCTCCTGCCCGATTGAGGAAACCGGGACGACCATCACCTTCCTGCCGGATTCAGAAATTTTCGAGACGACGGTCTTCGACTACAACACCCTGAAAACAAGGCTCCGGGAGACCGCTTTTCTGACCAAGGGCCTGAAGATTACCCTCACGGACGAGCGGACTGAGCCCGAAACCCAGAAGGTCTTCCACGCGGAGGGCGGCATCCGGGAATTCGTCACCTACTTGAACCGCGGCAACGAAGTCCTCTATCCGGAAGTCCTCTATTGCGAGGGTGAAAAGGACGGGGTCCTGGTGGAAGTGGCCCTGCAGCACAACGATTCCTACAACGAAACCTGCTTAGGCTTTGTAAACAACGTCATTACACCCGAAGGCGGCACCCACATCGAGGGCTTCCGCCGGGCCGTGACGAAGATTTTCAACCAGTACGCGCGGGACAACAAGATTCTCAAAGATAATGATGAAGCTTTAGCCGGCGAGGACATTCGTGAAGGCATGACGGCCATCATCAGTATCAAGGTCGAGGAGCCCCAGTTTGAGGGCCAGACCAAGCAGAAGCTCGGAAACTCCGAGGCCAGAAATGCCGTGGAATCCGTGGTTACCGAAAAGCTGACCTACTTCCTCGAGCAGAACCCGACCGTCGCGAAGATCATCTGTGACAAGTCCATCCTGTCCCAGCGGGCGCGGGCCGCAGCCCGAAAGGCCAGGGACCTGACCAGGCGAAAGACCGCCCTCGATTCCACTTCCCTTCCCGGCAAGCTGGCCGACTGCACGGACAAGGATCCCAAGAACTGCGAAATCTTCCTGGTCGAGGGAGATTCCGCCGGCGGGTCGGCTAAGAGCGCCCGGTCCCGGGCTACCCAGGCCATCCTGCCCCTTCGAGGCAAGATTCTGAACGTGGAAAAAGCGCGGGAAGACCGGATTTACGACAACAAGGAAATCAAGGCCATGATCACGGCCTTCGGAACCGGTATCCACGACGACTTCGATATCACGAAGCTCCGCTATGACAAGATCATCATCATGACCGATGCCGATGTCGACGGGGCCCACATCGATACATTGATGCTGACCTTCATCTACCGCTTCATGCCGGAGCTCATCAAGACCGGCCATGTCTACCTGGCCATGCCGCCCCTCTACAAGGTGGAGAAGAACAAGAAGGTCTGGTACGCCTATGACGACGAGGAGCAGCAGCGGATTCTAAATGAAATCGGCCTCGACAACACCGTGAAAATCCAGCGGTACAAGGGACTCGGCGAGATGGACCCGGACCAGCTCTGGGAAACCACCATGGATCCGGAGCGGCGAATCCTGAAGCGGGTCATGATCGACGACGAGGACAAGTCCGAAGTGGACCTGACCTTTTCGATTCTCATGGGCGACAAGGTAGAGCCGCGAAGAGAGTTCATCGAGGAAAATGCCAAGTTCGTACAGAATCTCGATATCTGAGATAAGTAACAGGCAATCCAAATAGTTTTTGTATTACATTAATATAGAAAGACAGATTTTTCCTGCCTTTCAGATATGTTCATAGTTTCCAATAAGGACAAATAATGGACGACACAGTATTTGACAACATACAGGAAGTAGGCCTCAAGAAGACCATGGAGTCTTCCTATATCGACTACGCGATGAGCGTTATCGCTTCCCGCGCCCTGCCCGATGTACGGGACGGCCTGAAGCCGGTGCAGCGGCGTGTGCTCTATTCCATGATCGAGCTCTCCAACACGCCGGACAAGCCCCACCGGAAGTGCGCCCGAATCGTCGGCGATACCATGGGTAAGTACCATCCCCACGGGGATTCCTCCATTTATGGGGCTCTCGTAAATCTGGCCCAGGAGTGGAACACGAGGTACCCTCTGGTCGACGGGCATGGAAACTTCGGTAGTGTCGACGGGGACAGCCCGGCCGCCATGCGGTACACGGAGGCCCGTCTTTCCAAGATTTCCATGGCCATGCTGCAGG
>Ga0256404_1007005_pt1 | contig 18152 bp, 16 predicted proteins | sample RumenRJG_01DNA_FD_185990 | JGI IMG/M metagenome (GOLD analysis project Ga0256404, IMG submission 185990) | Bovine rumen microbial communities from Lethbridge, Alberta, Canada - RJG_01 | ecosystem: Host-associated > Mammals > Digestive system > Stomach > Rumen | place: Canada: Alberta | collected...
TTTGTTTAGTAGCATAAACTAATTTTACAGCAAAAATCGGGCTTTTCGAAGCCCGATTTTGTGTTAAGCACAGTATTTCTGCATGAAAAAGGGGCCTCGCACTAATTCTTAGTGCGACAGCCCCTTTGTGTTAACTCAGTCGGGGTACAAGCTCCGACTGAGTTAAACGCTCCGCGAGGATGCGCACGGATTCGGACAGGAATTTGTCTGCTGAAGCAGACCCGAATCCGGCGCGCAAGACTCGCGAGCGAGTCTTGACATAGAATTAACGAAGTTTGAAGTGTTTTACAATGCCGCTCAGATTAGAGGCGATACCCTCCTGTTTACCGGACATATCGTTCACATCGCCCACAACATCAGAAACAAGGTTCATAGCCTCCTGAACTTCAGAGCTGTGATCTGCTGTTTCCTGATTGGATTCAGCAATGTTCTGGATGGCCTGACTGACTTCTCCCATTGCACCACGAATGAGGCTGACTTTCTCAGAAATATTTTCTGCCTGTCGACCGAAAGCATGGGCATCCTTACCGTACTGTTTACCGACATGAACGAAGTTCTCGTAATCTGGTGCAACAGTCTCTTCAAGGAAGGAGAGCAACTCGTTGGCGCTCTGTGAAAGGGAGGAGAAAGCCTCCTGAACTCCGTCGATGGTCTCTTGGATCTGAACAGTCGCACCGCTTGTGTCAGAAGCAAGTTTGCTAATCTCAGAAGCAACAACAGCGAAGCCGCGGCCGTATTCTCCGGCACGGGCTGCCTCGATGCTCGCATTCAGGGAGAGAAGATTAATCTGTTCTGCAATATTTGCGATGGAGTTAGCAAGATCTGAAATCTCATTAACGATCTCGGCCTTTGCGGTTGCAACTTGTAGATCATGTTTCCGACTGTTCGCAATTTTGATTGCGTGATCACGATGGGATTGGCTTTCTTCTTCAATCTGCTGTGCACGTTTTTCAATATCCATAGCATCCTGGCTGCTTGCCTTTGCCTCTTCTGCAAGGACCTGAACGGAAGCATCTACTTCTTCTACGGAAGCATTCACCTCTTCGGTTGCTGCGCTACTAGCCATAACAGCATCATTTACACTGGAGATGTTCTGCTTGATTTTATGGAATTGATCCGTTAATTGACCGGCCATTCCGTTAAGGGATTCACTGGCCTGTGTGATTCTTCCGGACTCTTCAGAGATTTTAGAGATAACGGAAGAGTTACTTTCGTACATTTCGTTGAGGGATTCACTCATCATTCCAAGCTCATCTCTGGAACGGGAGTTAATCTTCTGTACTGTGAAATCACCGCTGGCAAGAGCACTTGCGAAGGTTTTAACTTTAGCAAGGTTCTTAGCAATGTTGCTAACCATCAGGATCACAATAACAGAAACAACAAGGACAGCAAGGATTAAGATCGTTACCATCTTTGTGATAGAAGCATTCACCTGAGATTCCATTTCGTCATGAGACATGCGAATCATCAGTTTCCAATCAACGACGGGGACACTGACATAGAACAGAGAAAATTTCTTGTTATTTTCTGTGAATTCGGTCATGCCCTCTTTTTTCTGAAGGACGTCTTTGCCGGCCTTAGCCAGAGAAGTATTCGGATCTTTTGTGATCTTGACACTATCAGAGACCTTCTTGGAATCATCGGTATAGATGTAGGTACCGTCGGAAGTGGTAAGCATAGCGCGTCCGGTTTTTCCAACGACGATATTCTTTACCATGGCTTCAATATTGGTAAGCTCCATATCCACCGTAATACAACCAAGGAATTTCTTTGTCTTGGAATCGAAAATCGGAGCAGAGCAGGTAGCCATGATCTTACCGGATGTTGCATCGTAGTATGGATCAGTAATTTTAGCTTGTGTAACAGACATGGAACGGGCATTGTTGTAGTAGTCCTGGCTAAAATAATCATACTTGGCGTTGCTGTAGTCCCAGGTCTCGACAATATCATTATTATCCTTGTACCAGTATGGTCCGGTATACTTCTGCTTAGGGTCATAAGTATAGGGCTCAAACCACAATCCGGCACCGAGGACAGAGTCATCGGCCTGGATGATGGAGCATAGCATATCCTTATATGCAGGGATAGAAGTAGTTGTGTAGGTACTTCCTACAGAATAGGCGATGTTGACAGCAGTGCTACGAACCTTCTCCAAGATGCCGTCCACTCGATTGGAATTTGATTGAAGCTGTGCCTCTACCGTTTCAACAGTTTGATTGGTGAGTGTCGACTTGAGTGTCGTTGCGCTGACAAATGTCAGAAGCAGCATGGCGATAACCATGACTGGAATGATGCTAAAAAGCATCTTACCTTTGATACCAATTTTTTTGATCATAAATCCTCTTTTTCTTATGTGCCCCTCCAATATTAACGAAAAAACAGAATCCCCATCAGAATCCTGTCATGAATTGAATTATAAAGCTTTTTTCAGACGAAATAAAGAAGAAAATAAAGAAGAAAGATAAAAAAGTAGAAAAAATGAAATGGGGCAACACGTATTTATGAACTGTCTTTGTGTAAGTGCTGGGGATTCTAAGGTTTACGAAGGTCTTTTGCGACGGTATAATGATAGGTAAAAGATAGCTAAGAACGCTACGTAATTACGTGAGGGAAGAGCAATTTTAGATTCGGGGTCAGCCGGATGTGCTTTTTGTGCGTAATTTCGGACGTTCTTTTTTTGTTACAAAAAGGAGGTTTCTATGAAAGGTTGGATAAAGGCGTTGTCGGTTCCTTTGATCACGGCTCTGGTACTTACAGGCTGTGGATCTGGTGCATCGACAAAGAAAGCGGACCGGGGAGAGAAGAAGACATCTCTCCAGAAGAGCGGCAATGACACGGTTCTTAGGGTCTCCGGAGCAGAAGAGGATACCGAGCTGTTAAAACAGGTGATGGAGAATTTCAAAAAAGACAACCCGGACTGCCCCTATACCTTAGAGCAGGTGACCATCAGTGAATCCAATGCAAGGGATACCATCTTAGGCGACATTAACAATGCACCGGATGTGTTTACCTTTGCGGATGATCAGCTCCGTTCCATGATTGCCTCCGGAATCTTAGGAGAGGTAACGGATGAAAGTGCATTATCGGAGAACGTCAAGGCGGCGGTGGAGGCCGCAACAGTTAGCGGCAAGACCTATGCCTATCCTCTGACAGCGGATAACGGATATTTTTTATATTATAACAAGGCATTTTTCACAGAGGAGGATGTGGCGACCCTGGACCGTCTGTTGGCAAAGGCAGCTTCCAAGAACAAAAAGGTCACCATGGATATGTCCAGTGGATGGTATCTCTATGCCTTCTATGGGAATACCGGATTGAAGCTGCAGCTTGCAGAGGATGGAATTACCAATGTCTGCGACTGGAATTCCAGGAAGAACAAGATCACAGGAATGGATGTGGCCAGGGCTATGGCTGCCGTTGGAAGAAATGCAGGTTTTAAGTCCGGCGGTGATGATGTTTTGACGGCGGGGGCAAAGGACGGTTCTGTGGTGGCCGGTGTCTCCGGTGTATGGCAGGCAAATGTTTTAAAAGAGATCTGGGGAGATAAGTTGGGAGCCGTGAAGCTTCCCACCTATACGGTGGCAGGTAAGCAGGTTCAGATGGCTTCCTTTGCCGGATACAAGATGGTGGGAGTCAATCACTTTTCAGAGAAGGAAGAGTGGGGGAAGAAGCTTGCGGCCTATATGACCAATCAGAGTAACCAGGAGCTTCGTTTCAAGTTAAGAGGTCAGGGGCCTTCCAATACCAAGGCATCCCAGTCGGCAGAGGTCAAGGCTTCACCGGCGATTCAGGCTGTTCTGGCCCAGTCAGAATATGCATCCCTGCAGCGGGTAGGGGGGAACTTCTGGGGGCCTGCAACAGAACTTGGTAATCTATGTGCTTCCGGTTCTGCTCCGACCCAGAAGACACTGGATAAGCTGGTAAAACAGATCACAGCATCGGTTGCAGACTAGAGAGGAGAGAAGCCATGGGCAAAGTGAATCAAAAAGATAAGTCAAAGCTGAGTGTCAGGATCATGATCATGGTCCCTGTGCTGGTGCTGGGAATCGTATCGATCTTTTCCAGCATTGTTTCAAGTTTTGGGCTTCGTAAGATGAACGAGACCTCCGGGGCTATTGCGGATCAGTCGCTGGTGGAGATCGAGAATTTGGCAGAGATTAAAAATGAAAGTCAGAAGATCTATCAGATGGCTCTGTCCCATATCGTGGCAACCAGCTTCGATACCATGATCGAGCAGGTGCAGGGAATCCAGGAACAGGAAGCTCTGCTGGAGGCAAATCTCATCGAAGAGGAGAGCTTTACTACGACAGGTAATAAAAGCAGCGTCCAGACCCTTCAGGATGATTATCTGAAGTTTAAGGATGCGGTCAATGAGTTAACGGCATATTCCGCCAACTCCAACAGCAAAAAGGCCTATAAAATCGCAAACGGAGATGTGGCAAAGTATGCCGCCTCCATGAGCGATACCATTCAGACGCTCCAAAAGAACATTCAGGAGAATGCAGACCAGCAGAAAAAGCTTCTGGCGGCAGCATACAGGCAGTCCATCCTCATCAGTAATGCGACGATCTGTTGTTTCGTCCTATCAACCAATCCAATCGACAGCTATGATTGAATCTCCATTAGTCATACAACCCAATGGAACGAAGTGGCTTGCGAAGTGCCTGGTAGAGGATCACTGTGACAAAAGTACTGATCACAGAATTCACCAGAGTCACAACAAAGTTAATTGCAAAAGTAACCTCAGCAGCTGGCTTACCCAGGATCAGAAGCTTATAGAAGTAACGGATTCCAGGATCTGCGATGGTATTGAAGACCATACCAGCGATAACAGCGGCGATGGTCCATCCCAGTACTTTCTTCTGGTTGGTTTCGGTATTGATATGTCCAATCTTATGAGCAACCAGTCCGACAATCAGTCCAAGGGCAAGCTTAATGATAAATGTGGCAGGTGCCTCCACGATGTAGACAGGATCTAAGAGATCGCCGATGGTGAGGCCAATTGCTCCGCCGATTCCACCATACACACCGCCCAGGAGTAATGCGCCCAGAGCCACGAATGCATTGCCTAGATGCACGCTTACCTTACCGCTAGGTAGTGGAACTGGGATTGAGAGAAAAGTAAATACCACATAAGTGATTGCGGCGAAGATGCCTGCTAATACCAGGCGAGTCAGGGTCTTTCTGCTTGCTTCAGGGGTTCGAGTTTCCTTCATTGTTGTATCCATTCTTTCATCTCCTCTTTCTTTTTCCTTGTAAATGTAGGGCGAATCGGAATCTGCAGTCCTACCTGAAATATGCATTTCCATTTAAATCTGGAATATGCATTCCCAAACCGAATTCTTCACCTACATTAAGTCACAACAGTACTGTCCTTGTGTCGTAGACAAGTATACAAGACTCTGGATATGAAAAAATAGCCAGTTTTGTATTAATTTATATGACCAGTTATATCAACCCTCTATCCCTCTATTTTCTAAGAATTTCCCTATCTCACGATACCTCTTACGGAGCGCATCCTTGGCTGTGCCAGGCACCCAGCTACCGTTGTGATGATGCAGGGTGTAGCTCCGCTCTGTCCGATAGACGATACCAGTGTCGAAGCTTTTGCCAGTCAGTACTTCGAAGGGATAGATGGTGATGTCATCTACGAATTGGAAGCCACCATTTTTCTTAAGTCCGTGCTGTTCGATGACCTTTGTGAATCGCACAGGACAGGTGGACATATCCAGACTACCATCCTCCTTGATGAAGGGGCGGTTCTCGTAACTCTCGCAGATCTCCTCTATGATGGGATGTCCCTTTCGCGCACCCATTCCTGAACCGCACTCGATTCTATTGAGAGATTCGAAGCTCATATAGGCATCATTATAGAGGAGGTCATCAATTGGTCGGAGCATCTCTACATCCAGATCCATATAGATCCCGCCGTAGCGCCTTAGCACATCTGCTCTGGCATAGTCTGAGGCGAAGGCCCAATACTTCTGCTCTACTGCCTGGTCATAGAAGGTGCAGTTTTTGGCATGATAGGTGGATAGATCCCATATCTTAATCTCGTAGTCTGGGGCGTACTTTTTCCAAGAGTCCAGACACATCTGATACTCTTTAGGTAAGGGCTTATCTGGCTGATCCGAGAACCAGAAGGTATGGATAATCTTCGGAATCTGTGGCTCTGGGTTCTTACGATAATTTACTGGTGGCATATCTGTCGTCAGCATGAGGTAGTCCTCGTAGAGGGCCTCTAGATAGATGGATGGAATCGCATCAATCTCTGCCATCTTCGGGTCAGCGGCCAGCTGTGAGAGGATCTCCTGATAACCCACTACAGAGATTAGGAGAATTGTATTCTTATTGCAGTTCTCTAAGTCCACCTTCTTCATACAGGGATAAGTCACATCCCCAAATGTTTTTGAGGACCCATTGGCCTCTACGAAGCCTTTCAGATTATCTACCAATCCACTACTTACCAGGAAGGGATAGGTCAGATTGCGAAAGTGCTTTCCTTCGCCCCAGCAGAGGATGTCTTTTCCCTTTAATTCTTTGAAATACTCATCTAGTTGCAAGTTATGTCTACGCTTTCTGAATTACTTACTGAGATACTTTTTGAATTTCTGTTTGAAGCATTCTTTGAAATATTTTATGTATTATTTTTCGAAGCGATCACTATCTTTTGATACATGTATTTCTTACTGAGATACATCCTACGATCGGCTTCACTGCGAATGGACGCTAGATCTACATTTCCGCCATTCATTGCTTCGCTTCTGCAAGCAAAATAACGCTTTGCCTTACATTTATACAAAAACTCCCGCAGGTGGAATCACCACCACCTACAGGAGCAAATGTAAACCAATATATTATTATGTCTTTTCACTGGACAACTTCTGATACAGTTGATTATATTGCTTCGCCAGCTGCTTCTTTTGCATTCTTACGATCTCTAAGAATCATCCAGATGCCTACGAATGTGCTAACAATTGTCATCACGTCGAAGGAGACAGATACGTAGTTGTGAAAATGGAAATCATAGAAGATCCACATGCACTCACTTATGATACATACAGTTTTAATGACGATCTCACTATTGGAATCTACGTACCAGGTAAAGAGACCTGTTGCTACAACAGGTAACCAACCAATCAATCCTACGGTGTTGAATCTCCAGTTAATGATAACCTGTAATGCGATGAAGAAAATCTTCAGCGGAACATTCAGGTTCCATCGTAAGCAGATGATATTACGAAGGATTCCTACGATATTAACGATGAATCCAGATACACCGCCCAGAATCAGATTACCAAGTCCCATGATCAGGAACTGGATATTCTGTGCAATCAGGATATTACGCTTGGTCTTAATGAATCCAACTAGGACCATAAGGATTGCGCCGATGAAGGCTACGATATTACCAATTACGATAATGTTCATACTAGAAATTCCCTTAAACGAATCAATTGAATTATCTGGTCAATTTACTGGCCGAAGGGAACTATACCAAGTTCAGACGAAACTTGTCAATGGCATATGGCATCTTATACCTCTGTGCCGCCAAATCCCTCATCTGCGATAAAACTATTAATATATTTTTTGATTCGATTGTACTGTTCGGCATTGATCTGGAAGTGTCCTCTGCTATGCTGCACATAGTCCTCTTCCTCAATGGTCTGGATGGCACGATTGACTGTACGAAGGGACAGTCCGGAGAATTCCGATAACTGCTGACGAGTCAAAGTGAATCGGCAGATATCATTATCATCCTTCATTTCCTCATACTCCTTCATGAAAAGCATCATGAGACTGTCCTTACCGGACAGGAAGCGAAGGAGTCGATCCTTACGAGCTTCCTCTAAGAGGTACTCACAGGTCTCTTTAGAGATTAATTTCAGAGCATGAGAATCTGTTTCAGTCCAGCGGGCATAGTCCTCTCTGGTGAGAACCAGAAACTGACAGTCTGTATCTGCAACCAGAGTTGCACGATAGGCATCGTAGTCTAAGAGTATTTCCATAGTTCCGAAGCTCTCGAACGCATTGTAATGGGTGAAGTTATAACTAATTCCCAACACACGATTCTCTACAGCCTGGACTCTACCACGAATTAGGAAGTAGACCTTATCAGCTGGAGCAGTCTCTCGGATGAAGACCTCACCCTTCTTATACTCTTCTAGGCGCATGACCTGGAAGATGGATAGAGGGGCATTACTAAAGAGATCAGCCATGAAGTTCTTGGTTGTATCAGGCAATGATTCGATGGCTGCTAGGATCTCAGAGAGATTGGCATTGCCATCGAAGTAGCCTAGGAATTCATTTTTATTCTCCATAGTTCACCATCTTTACACTTCGTCTAGGATGGAGTGGCCGATGGTATTCTCTGGCATCTTTACACCGAAGTTATCAGCGATGGTTGCACCGATGACAGCGAAGGTATCCTCATCAGGAAGCTTACCGCCCTCTGTATAGGATGGAGACCATGCGATGAATGGAGTCTTCTCTCTGGTGTGATCTGTACCAGTGTAGGTAGGATCATTACCATGGTCAGCTGTGAGAATCAGGAGATCATCCTCCTTCATGGCATTCATGAGATTCTCTAAGCCTACATCGAACTTCTCTAATTCACGACCATATCCGATTGGATTTCTACGATGGCCCCAGAGCGCATCAAAGTCAACTAGATTGGTAAAGCAGAGACCTGTCCAGTCATCACGCTTAGCTGCATCAACTGTTTGATCCATACCATTAACAGAGCTCTTAGAGCGAACAGCCTCAGTAACACCCTCTCCAACGAAGATATCATTGATCTTACCAACAGACAGGACATCTAATCCAGCGTCCTTCAGTGCATTCATAGCAGTGAGACCTGTTGGCTTCAGAGCATAGTCATGACGGTTAGAAGTACGTACGAATTCACCCTTTTTCTTACCTACATATGGACGTGCAATGACACGACCTACACGCCACTCTTCCTTCATGGTGAGCTCTCTTGCAATCTCACAGCAACGATACAGATTTGCTAAGTCGAAGGTCTCCTCATTACCACAGATCTGCAGCACGGAATCAGCTGATGTATAGACGATCATAGAGCCATCTCTTATTTCTTCCTCAGCTAATTCGTCCAGGATCTCTGTACCAGAGGCGGCCTTATTACCGATGACCTTCTTACCACAGCGCTTCTCTAATTCCTTAATCAATTCTGGAGGGAATCCTGTCTCTGTAAAGGTCTTAAAAGGCTTATCTGTACGGATACCCATCATCTCCCAGTGTCCAGTCATGGTGTCCTTACCATTGGAAGCCTCAGACAGAACCAAGTACTTACCCATTGGCTTTTCTACTGGAGCGATCTCATCCACTGGATGCAGATTTGCCAGACCCAGCTTTACCAGATTTGGGATATTGAGACTAGGCATCTCCTTTGCAATATGTGCAAAAGTGTCTACTCCTCTATCTCCGAATTTCTCAGCATCAGGCATTGCGCCGATACCAAAAGAATCAAGGACAACAACGAATACTCTCTTATATTTACCCATGTTGCATGCTCTCCTCTCTATTAGCTACTGGATCAAGCCACTAGGCTTCACCCTGTATTCTTATTCATTAACCTATTTTCCTTCCTTAGATCCTTTAAGGATTCATAGGAACTCCTTAAGCACCGATAATCTGAAGTGTTGCACTAGTTCCAAGACGAGTTGCACCAGCATCAACCATGGACTGAGCCTCTTCTGCTGTGTGGATTCCACCAGAAGCCTTAACCTGGAGACGATCACCAACAGTCTTCTTCATAAGAGCTACATCACTAGCCTTAGCTCCACCTGTAGAGAAGCCTGTAGAAGTCTTAACGAAATCAGCCTTGCCTTCCTCAGACAGCTCACAAGCCTTTACAATCTCATCCTCTGTCAGGAGACAGCACTCGATGATAACCTTCAGAGTCTTCCCCTCACATGCAGAACGAACAGCCTTGATGGTATCTAATACCACATCATAGCTTCCTTCCTTCAGAGCGCCCACATTGATAACCATATCGATTTCGTCAGCACCGTCTGCTACTGCGCACTCTGTCTCGAATGCCATAGCCTTCGCATTCATCTGGCCCAAAGGGAAACCTACAACAGTTGTAGTCTTAACATCAGTTCCCTTTAGCTGATCTGCAACGAACTTAGTGTAGTAAGAATTAACACATACAGATGCGAAGTCATACTTCTTCGCTTCGTCTATAATCTTCTGTACGTCAGCCTTAGTTGCATCAGCCTTTAACAGGGTGTGATCGAATAATTTGTTATTTAGCATAGTTTTTCTCCTTATAAATTAACTCCGATCTGCAGAATACTCTAGTGATGCTGCAATTGTCGGATTGGTTTATATTTATCAATAACCTATCGTAGATTCTCAGGGCCAAAGCCGAGGGGAAGAATCTCCTTCAGAGTAAGGGTCTTACGATGCTCCACATCCTTAGCTAGGATAATCTCGAAGTCATTGTCACAGAATTCTCTCAATACCTGTCTGCAGACACCACATGGTGCACAGTAGTCTAATTCCTCGGCATCTTCCATGCCACCAACCACAGCAATGGCATCGAATTCCAGCTGTCCCTCACTGACTGCCTTAAATACAGCAGTTCTCTCTGCGCAGTTGGAAGGTGTAAAGGCGGCATTTTCAATATTACAGCCCAGATAGATCTGACCATTCTTACCTAATAATGCAGCTCCTACTTTATGGTGAGAATAGGGAGTATATGCTTTTTCTCTTACTTCAAAAGCCTTCTCCACCAGGGTCTTTTTCATCTCTTCACTAATCATATAGAGTAAAACCTCTTTCGTTGTAAATGGCAGGGCTTTCGCCCTGCCGAATGATGTCTAATGAAATTACTTAGACTTGATATATGGCTTACCATTTGCAGCAGGTACACGAGCGCTTCCTACGAAGAAGATCAGTACCAGGATGGTTACCACATAAGGAATCATAGAAAGCAGGTTTGGTGATACACCGCTACCAGAAGCAGACAGTACAACCTTCACACCGTTACACAGACCGAAGAGCAGGCATCCTAAGAATGCACCCTGTGGAGTGAACTTACCGAAGATTACAGCTGCGATGGCGATGAATCCCTGTCCTACGATAACTGTTGGACGGAACTGAGATACCGTTGCCAGTGTTACGAATGCTCCGCCGAGACCAGCCATGAAGCCAGACAGGAGAACACATGCATAACGAACACGGGTAACATTCACACCAAGTGTCTCACATGCTTCTGGATGCTCACCAGCAGCACGCAATCTCATTCCGAATCTGGTCTTATAGAATACAAACCAGATCACAACTACAAAAGCAATGCTTAGGTATACTGCAGAGTAGGTTCCGAATACGTTATAGGCAAAAGAACCAGCCTTGAACTTACCATCGAATAGCTTAGGAAGCTTAGAGGCAGTGTCCAGAGCAGGTGTATCAGAGGAATTATCATTCCACGCCTTACACAGGAACAGTGCGACACCTGGTCCGATAAAGTTAATTGCTGTACCAGCAATGGTCTGATCCGCACCACAGGTAACACATGCGAAGGCATGCATCAGGCCGAGAACCATACCAGCTAAACCACCAGCTAAGAAACCAATCCAGCCATTACCAGTTACATAAGCTACAGTAGCACCGATGAATGCACCGATGGTCATCATTCCCTCGATACCGATATTAACTACACCACTCTTCTCTGAGAATACAGAACCAAGTGCTGCTAGAAGCAATGGAGGCATAGAGATGAGCAGTCCATTGATAATCAGTCCGGAATTTTTAATTATTAAATCCATGATCAATCCTCCTTCTCTGTTACGACAACAGTCTTCTTAGCCTCTTTTTTCTCCTGAGCACTCTTAATCAGTCTCTTGAAGAGAAGGGCAATCGCGATGAAGAAGATGATTGTTCCCATGATGATATTAACAACTTCCTTAGGAGCTCCTACCAGTGTCAGCTTATTACCGCCGTACTTCATTGCACCGTAGAAGATACCAGAGAAGATACATCCAATTGGATTAGACCCAGCAATCAGAGCAACAGTGATACCGTCGAAACCGAAGCTTTCCTGGCCTGCGAACTGGCTGATACGTCCATTGATTCCAAGTGTTAATACAGAACCACCGATACCAGCAAGTACACCAGACAGAGCCATAGAGGTAAGGAATACTCTAGAAGAAGAGATTCCGCCGTACTCAGATGCTGTCTTACTAAGACCAACGGCTCTAAACTGATAACCCATAGTAGTCTTAGAGATTACAAACCAGAGAAGTAATGCTGCAACGATTGCGATTACAATGCCCCAGTTTGCAGAGGAACATCTGGTTGCAATACGAAGGTTCTCCGGGAGAAGAATTCGAGCGGAATCCTTAACCATACGAGTTGCTTCTACAGAATCGTCCTTAATACCAGGCTTAGTTACGACGAAATTGGACAGATAGAACGCAATCCAGTTAAACATGATGTAAGAAAGGACCTCATTGATGCCTCTCTTAACCTTCAAAAGACCAACAATTGCACCCCAGATTCCACCGGCGATTGCAGCTGCAAGGATTGCAACAATACCATGGATTACAGGTGGCAGATCTAAGAAGAGACCTACTAATACTGCAGCCAGAGAACCAACTACAAACTGTCCCTCAGCACCGATATTAAATACGCCAGTCTTGAAGGCAAATGCCACAGACAGACCGGTTAGGATATATGGTGCTGCATATACCAAGTCGTATGTGATGTACTTTTTATCACTAAATACGCCATCCAACAGTGCGGAATAGGTAGCCATTGGATCTACACCTGCGATTACCAGGAGGATAGCTCCAACTAGAAATCCAATAATGATTGAAAAGATAATATAGATGAAATTACCTTCCCAGATATTTTTCTTAGTTTTCATCAGTCTTACCTCCTGCCATCATGTAACCAAGTTCTTTCTCATCAGCATCCTTACCGTTTACTTCACCGGTAATCTGACCCTCGAAGATAACATTGATTCGATCGGAGAGACTCATGATCTCATCTAATTCGAAGGAAACAAGGAGAACTGCTCTTCCCTTATTTCTCTGCTCAACCAGATACTTATGTACGAATTCGATAGCACCTACATCCAGACCACGAGTTGGGTTCATTGCAATGAGGAGGTCCTTATCATTCGTAACCTCACGAGCGATGATAACCTTCTGCTGGTTACCACCAGACAACTGCCTTGCTAAGCGGTTATTACAACCTCTTGGACGGATATCGAATTTCTCAATTAGTTCAGAAGTGAACTTATGAATGCTGTCCCTCTTCAGGATTCCGTGCTTAGAGAACTCAGGACGAGCGAAATTCTGCAGAATCATATTTTCATCTACAGTGAAGTCCATAACCAGACCGTGCTTCTGACGATCCTCTGGGATACAGGAGACACCAGCATCCATGGCTTCTCTTGGTGTCTTATTGAAGATATCGTTGCCATCTACTGTGATGCTACCAGACTCAGCCTTCATGAGGCCTGTCAGGATCTCAACCAGCTCGGACTGTCCGTTACCATCGACACCAGCGATACCAAGAATTTCACCTTCACGAACCTGTAGATTCAGACCATTTAGAATATCTACGCCACGGTAATCCTTAGCATGGAGATCCTTCACATCTAAGACAACCTTACCAGGTTTATTGTCTTTCTTTTCAACCTTAAACTGGACATTACGACCAACCATCATAGCTGCCAGCTTATTCTCATCTACTTCATCCACCTTAACGGTATCGATGTACTTACCCTGACGGATGATGGTGCAGTAATCTGCACATTCTGTGATTTCTTTCAGCTTATGGGTAATCAGGATGATGCTCTTACCATCTGCAGTCAGATTCTTAATAATCTGCATTAACTCTGAGATCTCCTGAGGAGTTAGAGATGATGTAGGCTCATCCAGAATCAGATGCTTCGCACCACGATAGAGAACTTTCAGAATCTCTACTCTCTGCTGCATACCAACGGAGATGTCCTCGATCTTCGCATCAGGATCAACCATGAGGCCATAGCGATCAGACAGCTCGACGATCTTCTTACGAGCGCTCTCCTTATCAACTACAAGGCCCCTTCTTGGCTCAGCACCTAAGATAATATTCTCAGTTACTGTAAATGGCTGGATCAGCATGAAGTGCTGATGAACCATTCCGATACCAAGGTCAATTGCCTGCTCAGGTCCGTTGATTACAACTTCCTTACCATCAATCGCAATAGATCCTGCTGTTGGCTGATAGATACCATAGAGTACATTCATCAGAGTACTTTTACCAGCACCGTTCTCTCCAAGGATTGCATGTACTTCACCCTTGTGAACAGTCAGATTGATGTGGTCATTGGCAACGAAATTACCAAACTTCTTAACGATATCCTTCATTTGGATCGTTACTGTGTTTTCATCCACATTGCTCGTGTCTCTCACCGCAAATTCCTTTCTAGAAATAACGCTTTGTTCCCTCTCCTCTATACATTCACAACCGTTTTGACGCCGATCTTTTTTACCTTATCTGCCAGGTCCCTCATCTGTTCCTGGGAAGGTGGTGTCATTCCGGAATATTCATGTCGTACACCCATGGGTCGATAGGTGATTAGCTTATATCGAATATCACTTACATCTAGATATTTTACAATAATTTTCGCCGTATTGACCACGGTTTCTTCTATGTCAAACAGTTCTGGAACAATGACTGTTCTGACCTCATATAGCTTGCCGACAGAGGCAAGAAATTCGAGATTCTTAAGAACCATCGAATTATCATAATCCGTCACCTTTTGGTGATCGGACTTACTCCAGGCCTTCACATCCAGCATAACGCCATCTGTGACTGCTAAGAGCTCCGGATCCTTAGAGTAATCATAGGAACCATTGCTATCAATTAATGTGCCTAAGCCCTTGTCCTTACAGAGAATGAATAGATCTCGGATAAAGTCCGCATGGAGACTACACTCACCACCAGAGATGGTTACACCTCTGATATATGGAACCTGTTTCATAATCTCAGCCATGGTCTCTTCAGGACTTAGCTCTCTGATGCGAGGGCTGGCATTAAATCGACATGTTTTAATACAAGTATCGCATGCAACGCACTTGGTATAATCAAATACTACATGCCCTCCCTTTAGATCAAGGGCACCTACAGGACACTTTGGTACACATTCACCGCAGTTTCTGCATTCTTTTCTGGTCTCAGGATTGTGGCAGTACTTACAATCCATATTGCATCCCTGTAGAAAGACCGAGGTGCGGTTTCCTGGGCCATCCACCGAACTAAAGGGAATGATTTTATTCACTGGTGCCATATTAACGCACCTTTCGCTCAAGGATGTGGCCATTATGCTTAGCGCCCATGCCCAGTGCTGTGGTATCCAGCATGACATTCTCGCCTCGCTCTAGCTTCTCGATCTCAGACTTCTTCACCAGATAGCCTGTGATACGGATCACATCGCTATCAGATGCATAGAAGGATAAGTAGCGTAAATCATCTCGGAAAGCACCCTTAATGATATCTAATAGATACTCATGATTCTTATGAACCGTCATATCAATTGGGAAGATATCACCAGTTCCCGATGGGAAGTACTTATGAAATCTAGATAGAACCTTCAGATGATCGATTAATTCCTCTGGCTCTTCACCGATTGGGATTCTGGTTCCTGGTGTCACATTCTGATCGGATGCCAGACCAACCTGTGCGTGAAGCAGGAAGTGTCCACCAGTTGCTTCGCAGTACTTATTATAGTGATTGTTATTGAAGTCATTGATGATCTCCATGATCTCAACACCCAGATCATCAGCTTCCTTACTATGGCCAAAACGTAGACCCGTCCGACCTTCCTTCTCTAAGAGGATATTAACCGCATCAGCTAGTCCAACAAGACCATACATGGCAGTGAATTTATCTCTTGAGATAAATCCCTCCTTTGCAAGGAAGTTATTCTCGAAGAATCCACTCTCTTCTACTTCGAATCGGATTCGTTCATCCATATAGCGAGCCTGGATATCGAGTACATATGGCAGGACATTTTCCTTAAAGTCTTCTATATTCTTAGCGCGTTTTGCGATATTACCAAGAATCAAGCGGCACAGTGTATAGGATCCGCCGCCATACTTCAGTCCGTTATAGCAGCTAGCGATGACATAATCCTCACCTAATTCAGACTTGAACATCTTATGATTGGCAAAGGATGGCTTGGCAGACTTCAGTGCTGTCTCAATGCCAAGAATCGCAAAATCATCTGGTGTGATGTCCTCATCATATTTCATAGTCAGATTAGGAACCGCATCCTGAAGCTCTGCTGTTGCCTGCAGGATAATTCGTCCAGCCTTGGTACAATCTGGACCGATATTGCCGTGGCTGAAAGAATCTAAGATGGTTCGATCCATGTGCAGAAGGAACATCTTCGTTAATTTCAAGCATGTTGCATCATCCACATCCTTCATAAAAGGATCTAAGAGATGATCCAGCGCACCTACATATACTGGGTAGTTGGTGACACTTGGTACATTCTTATAGAAAATTAAGAGATGATTCAGTGCTTCGTAGAGGTCTGTTGGAGGATCTAGACGAAGGAACTTACTTCCCTCTCGCATGAATTTCGCATAATCTGGAACGATATAGCGTGGACGAAGTGGCGCATGTCCTTCGCCTAAGTCACAGATACACTGGCGATCAATTGGCGCATTTAATAGTTCATCTAATCCCTCTGGGAGATCTAATACCTCAAGGAGAGAATCTGCTAAGTTTGCCATATTCGCAACCTTCTGCTCATGGGTAAGAGTTGCGCTCTTAACCACATCCAGCATATTCTCTCTAGTCTGATTCACTCTATCCATACTGATTTCTTTCATAAATATGCCCTCCAGTAATAACTGTTGAACCAAATGTACCACTTACATCGCATCTTTGATGGCGGTTTACCTTTTACAAATATAAACCGTTATCAAAAATGCGACTTTTTAAAAACAGCTGCCCAAAGAATCGAGCTTAGGGCAGCTGTCATAAGAGTCAAAGTTTAAATAGATTGTTTAATTATTAGTCATTCAGAGTATAAACTTTGCCGTACTTCGCCTCGAAATCCTTCTTAGTAGAAGGTACTGTTACCTTACCATCAAGGATATCCTGCTTTACAGCCTCAACCTTCTTCAGAACTTCTGGATCAAGGTTATCTGTTGTAGGAGCGATATCAACACCGCCGTCCTTCAGAGAGAAAGTCTTAACGCCAGGCTTAACTGTGCCTTCCTTAGTCTCCTTAGCAATCTCGTATACAGCGTTATCTACACGCTTCATAGCAGATGTAAGAATTGTCTTAGGAGCAACAGAGCTCTGATCGGAGTCAACACCAATTGCCCAGATACCAGCTTCCTTACAAGCATCAATTACACCAAGGCCTGTAGCACCAGCTGCGTGGAAGATTACATCAGCACCACCAGAAATCATGGTGTTCGCTGCTGTCTTACCAGCTGCAGAATCAGAGAAGCTGTTCGCATTGTTCTGAAGAACCTTTACGTTAGGGTTCGCATCGATTGCACCAGCTGTGTAGCCGTAACCGAACTCGTGCATCATGTCGTTAGACATACCAAGTACGAAACCGATCGTGTTGGTCTTAGTTGTAAGACCAGCTGCATAACCTGCAAGGTAAGAAGACTGGCTAGCCTCGAACATCAGGCAAGTTACATTAGGAAGATCCTTATTAGTTGCATCATCAACGATTGCAAACTTCTGATCAGGATTAGCAGTAGCCTCTTCCTTCAGCGCATCTGCAAGAGCGAATCCGATACAGATGATCATGTCATAGTCATTATCAACAAAAGTCTCAATGTTTGGCTTGTAGTCAGCCTCGTTCTTAGACTCAAGATACTTTACCTCGATACCAAGATCCTTCTCGGCTCTCTGCAGACCTTCCCATGCGGACTGGTTGAAAGAACCATCGTTAACTCCACCAGTATCAGTGATGATACCAACCTTTACGGAGCCACCCTTCTTGCTAGTGCTTGCCTTCTTAGAAGAAGATCCGCAAGCAGCCATGGACAGTGTCATAGCGCCAACAAGCAGAAGTGAAAATACCTTCTTAAACTTTTTCATTTCTTTTTTCCTCCTTAAAGAAATATAAATAAACCACTATGGCTTATTATTGAAGTAATCTG
>Ga0256404_1007007_pt1 | contig 18146 bp, 16 predicted proteins | sample RumenRJG_01DNA_FD_185990 | JGI IMG/M metagenome (GOLD analysis project Ga0256404, IMG submission 185990) | Bovine rumen microbial communities from Lethbridge, Alberta, Canada - RJG_01 | ecosystem: Host-associated > Mammals > Digestive system > Stomach > Rumen | place: Canada: Alberta | collected...
CAAATGGGGATCCAAGAAGGGAACCGCTGTATGCGGAACCGCACGTACAGTGGTGTGAGAGGTCGGTAAACACGAAAATAGGAGATAAGCACCTATGATTAGTGTTTACCTCCTACTCGATTGCCCGATGATGGCGCCCTGCCGCGCCGTTTCGCGCCCAATAGATGCGCCCTATAGAACCGGATTATGCCATTTATAGCCCGCTGCGCGGCGCCTACGGCGTATTTTATTTTCTCAGGCTCTTCAAGAGAACGTAAATGTCGTCGGTCTCAAAGAGATCGTCTTCGTGGGCGGCCATGATAGCCTTGTCAAGACGGGTAATATGCTGCGGCTTCTGCTTTTTCGCTGCCCATCCCAACTTTTTTGCCAGAGCATGCAATAGATGGCTGTCGGACTCTGGAATTTGCACGATATAAGTAGTGCGCGTTTTCACAACTCCTTCTGTTTGGTACAATGCAAAGATAGTTCGCTTTATGTCTATTATGCATGCCAAGCCCTCACTTTTCTACACTTTTGTCGGGGTGGCGACACATTTGACAAAAAGGCAGGCAACTGCATGCAATAGCGAAATTCTTTCCAATCTTTTGAAAATTGGAAAGAATTGGATAACTTTGCCGCAAGAGAAAAACAACTATGGAGCAGCCCCCGAAAGTCAGCGGCAGAGAGTTGATGAAGGCCCTCGTCGGTCTCCACTCGCTGCCGGAGCAGATGAAGCAACTGGTGCAGAGCGTCAACGACCATTACGAATACTGGGACAAAGCGAAGTATAAAGCCTTGCCCCCGGGATTCACGCCTGAGGATTTGTGGCGCTTCGTCGTGGCCGACAGGCGGACGAAAATCGTGCAGGTCTGGCCGAAGTATCATGTTCACTTCAGCCTGACCGGCATGATGCAGCAGCAGTGCCATCAGTATGATATGAATTTCGGCGGTTCGTGGGGCGCGGGCTCCCTGATACAGGACGAGCACAGGGAGCGCTACCTGGTCAGCTCGCTGATGGAGGAAGCCATCTCGTCGAGCCAGATGGAGGGCGCGGCCACGACACGCCGCGTGGCCAAGGATATGCTCCGCCGCCACGCCACGCCCAGGGACCGCTCGCAGCAGATGATCGTGAACAACTATCAGACCATCCGGTTTATCGTGGAGCACAAGCAGGAGCCGCTGACCATGGAGATGCTGCTACACATCCACCACCTGATGACTGACCGCACTATGGAGCGCCCGGAGGACGCCGGGCAGTTCCGGAAGAACGATGATGTCGTGGTGGAGAATGCCATAACGCACGACATTGTCCACAGGCCTCCTTCCTACAGGGACATCCCGCAGTTTGTCGACCACTTGTGCAGCTTTTTCAATGCGAGCCAGCCGCCCACCTTTATCCACCCCATCATCCGGGGCATCGTCATCCACTTCATGCTGGCCTACATGCACCCATTTGTAGACGGCAACGGCAGGACATCCCGCGCTTTGTTCTACTGGTATATGCTCAGGGAGGGCTATTGGCTGACGGAGTACCTGTCTATCTCGAGGATCATTTACCGGTCCAAGAACTCCTACGAGAAAGCGTTCCTCTGCTCGGAGGCGGACGGCATGGATATCGGCTATTTCATCGCCTACCACCTGCGGGTGCTCGGGCTGGCGTTCCGCGACCTGCAGAGCTACCTGCAGCGAAAGATAGAAGAGCGCGAGGCCGCCGCTGCCTATCTCAGTATTCCGGGACTTAATGAGCGCCAGGCGGAGATGATCAAGATGTATGCGGACAATCCCAACGCGATGTACACGGTCAGGGAGTTTCAGGCTCGCTTCCAAGTGACGCCGACCACCGTCAAGAGCGACCTTGAGCAGCTCATGAAGATGGGCATCGTCCGGCAAATACCCCTTAACAAGGTAAAGCGCGGATACGTTAAGGGCGACTCGTTTGATGAGAAAGTCGCCGGCTGCAAGTAATAGCGAAATCTTTCCAATATTATGAAAATCGGAAAGAATTGGATAATTTCGTTGCGAATCTTTCGCCGCATTGCTTCTGCCTGTGCCTTTTCTGAGGCGAAGTTAGAAACAGAGGTGCGAAATGTATAAGGTGCAACGGATTAAATGTTCCCGTTCATAGGTAATGCGATGAATGCATTCATCGTTTTGCGGCGTTTCTGCCAGTCGGGAAGGTATTTGGTGAGCAGGGCTTCAAAGATCTTGTTATGATTCTTCTCTCTCAGATGGAGCAGCTCGTGGACAACGATATACTCGATACACTGCTGAGGAACGCGCGCCAGCTCGATATTGAACAGGATGCGGCGGCTGCGTATGGTGCAGCTACCCCAGCGGTCTTTCATGCTATGCACCTGCCATTTGACGTCGGCCTCGTTCATTTTCTTCCCCCACTTCTCCATCAGCGGAGCAATGATATTCTGCAGGCGGACGCGATACCATTCGCGCAGGGCTTCCTCCCGGCGTTTGGGCGAGGTACCGGGCCGCACATACATATACATCTGATTACCCTTAAGCACGATGCATGGAGGGATGGGCATTTCCCGTACATTCAGAATGTAGCGCTCTCCGAGAAAATAATGATTCTCGCCGGAGATATACATGCGCTCTGTCTGCCGCGGATGCTCCAGAATGTCCTTGCGCTGCCGCTCTATCCACTGCCACTTGGCTACTATGAACAGGCGCGCATCATCGTCCTTCAGATCCTCCGGCATGCTCAGATGTACCCGTCCGTCGGGCGGATAGACGGCCAGATGCAGGTGCTTTATGGGCTTGCGTTCTATCTCGATGCTTAGTCCGTCTATCTCCATTTATATTTCCTCATTACTGATGAGTATCTTCATAATTTTGTCCACATCGGCACCCTTGGGCAGTGCCTGAGTGATGGCGAGTTTCAGTTTCTTCCTTCTCAGATTATTGTCTCTCCAGCCTATCTCTGCGTTCTCTTTTGCAGCCGCATATACGGCGCCGGCGAGATGTTCATCCTTACCAAGATTGTCGTAGAGAGCCTTTTTGCAAGGCGTGTCAATGCCTTGCGGATACTCGTGCTCGCCCCGCATGTCGCGGCATAGATCGAGAATCTCCTTCAGGAGCTGCTCATATTCCTTCGTGTTTTCGCGCATCTCCTCCAATATCTGATTGAGGCGGGCCGAGAATTTGTCATACTCTTCCGGATTGGAGTCGCGCTTGCGCATGATGACACGGCGTATGTTGGCCGTGAGCGCCTCTGCCATGCCTCCCTTCCCGCCGGTCTCAAACACCGGTGGAGCGATCCATCCCGGTTCGAACCCGGGTCCGGGTACAATTAAAATCCCGTAAGTCCTTTTACATAAAGAGCTTACGGGATTCTTCATTCTCTCTTTAGAAACATTTGAGAAACATTTCGGGAAGAGTAAGCCTTATATAAGGAAAAAGGATAAGACCCAAGCCAGAGCCCTATCCTTTTTCATTAGAGGTGAGAAGGTGGATTATTTCACTAACATCTTATAGCTCTTGCCGCCCACCTTCACGATGACCATCTGTGCGCCTTGTGCGTTGACGCTGATGTTGCCCTTGCCCGTGCCGAGCAGCTGGCCGGTGGTGGAATAGACGCTCACGGGCTCATTCTCGGGCACGTTGCTCAGGGTCAGAGTGCCGTTGTCCACGCTCATGCCGATGTCGCCCTTGCTGACGGCCTTGATGCCGTTGGTACTGAGGGGGAGTATCTTGCCAAAGAATCTCCAATCGTAAAAGATGGTCTTGTAGGCTTCAACGGAAGCCTCCGGCACATAGAGCGTCTTCTGCGCTTTATCTTCAAATGAGGAGTAGTATGTGCTTGGCGGTGTCTCAGCTAGGCAGGTCACTTCCTTTAGGCTCGTGCATTCTGAGTATTTGCAACTTACTGTGTACCAATTCGTTTTGTTTAAAACGGTAGAAAAGTTATTTCGTGGATTTTACTGAGAGTGAATAAGATGAAGATTTAACGTTTTTAACCTTTGTTTAGGCCGGAAATCGTTCTTATGGAGAGTGTAAAATAAACTGTGTCGGGCTACAATATAAATACATAGTTGTTTTACACCCTTGCGTATCCAACAGGTTTGCATGGTGATGAATTATCGTCTACATTAGTTATTCAATTCCATCTCAAAGTCCCGAACATTTCATCTATTTGAGCATCTTCTTTTTCAGACTGTGACCGCCATTGCTCGTAATCATCATAATAATCAGCTTCATCCTCCTCTTCTTTGATACGCTTCTCAGCACCATCAATCTCACCATAAACATCATACCATTTCCAGTTTGGCAACAGTTCTTTAAGCGATTCCACTTTTTTTATTTCCTCATCACATTCACTTTGGTCTGAAAAACCACTGATTTCTGATTTCAGATCATCATCAAGCTTATCATAAAATGAATTGTTTAGCACTTCATCTTCCACGTTCAACTCTTTTACAGTTTCCACCAACTCTATCCATTCATCCGTATCAAGTGTTTCGTTCTCTATGATTGTTGGAATATACCCTTCTGCTCCCCTGAACATATAGTTCCAATCCAGCAGATTCATCAGACCAATTCTGTGTTTTAGTTTTACAGTTTGCCATGTCAACTCGTCCGCATTGTACAGTTCCTCTGCAAAACCATTATACTGCTTGCAGAAAAATGGATAATTTGTTTTGAAGTCATATAATATTCGTGTCTCTACGAAATCATCCCTTTCCGCATCATAAAAGATACGATCCTTCAACTGACATGTTCTTCGCTCATTCCATATCCTTTTAAACGCGGTTTCTATAACTGGGAACGAATCTTCGTCAACATACACAAGGTTCTTCCGTACAGCAAAATCCCGATTGTCAGAGAACACTTTATACAATTGCTCTATAAAGCAAGCACCTCTGATAATCTGCAAGGCCGTTGTCGTATTCTGGTTAAGATAAAACACGATGAAGTCTGCTATTGATGGGTTATACATCGTCACCAGTTTACTGCCATTGCGGTTATCTATCTTCAAAAAACAGTTCATCAGTACTTTCAGCGACTGCCTCCACTTGACATCATCATATTTCAGCCCTACTTCCTTACTGGATAATGTACAGAACTGCCTAAATCCATCCTGAAAGTCATCCAATCTTACGTGGTCTCCCATCGTTCCAAGCACAAGCAGGGTATATCTCGTCTCAACATCCAGTTTCTCAAAAGCAAACTGCCATACGCTAATCGGGTTATCAAAGAATTCCTTTACCTTGTTTGCAAAATCATTGGAATCTATGGTTTCCCATATCTGCTCCTTGATAATCGATTCTATGACTCGTGGATTGAAATTCTGATGGTTGATGATAGTCATATACCCTCGCTTATCTATAAACACATTTATGTATTCTGGCGGTATATTCGCTTCTGCCAAATGGTTATACAATATTTTGGCTCTGATGGTCTTCGTGTAGTATTCTAGTTCTATTGTACATTTTGCAATGTCGATATTGCTCATCGACAACTTTTCATAATGTGCCATGGCTTCCGACAATACATACTCGCGGGTTGATAGGATAAACAACGTGTGTTTACTGTTCCTGACTTTATCAATAAACGTAATGAGTTTGTTCTCAAAACTGACAGACTGCTGAACGAAAGAATTGGCTCCCAAAAAATCATCAAAGAAGAATATCTGTCGTTTCTCCTTACTGAACATCTTGGCAGCAGTATCCATGTCATCAACATACACAAACTCCTCATATCCCCGTGCCAGCATCGTATAAACTAGCATTCTTGCAAGTGTCGTTTTTCCTATACCTGGAATACCAGAAATAACCACATAATGGTTTCCTTTTAATACGTCAAGTGCCTTGTTCAAGCTCTCATTTTCAACATAAAGTCTAATGTCTTTTTCTATCTTTTCCAATTCAAATGATGACCAATTCAGCGTAGCTCTGTTGATAATTGTGTTCAAGATGTTTGTACTTGCCAGCCACAGTTTGTGATAGTTTTTCTCTATCTCAGGATTCTGCTCTAACAGATTATTCAAATCCTTTTTGCCAAGAACATCCATGCCACTCAAAATAAATGGATTAAACATGGCAAGCACCTCATCCTTCTGCTTCACCGTCAAATCTACAGACGTCATTAGTATATATCGTTGGGGGGATAATCGTTTAACCTTCTCAACTTCTTCCTTCAGTTTTCCTTTCAGTTCCTTCCACTCCTTATAGCGTTTACATTGCACAATACAGGTTTTGTCCTTGCTGTAGGCAAAGCGCAAGTCAATGCCTTTGTCCCGCCCATCAGCAAAACTCTCTATAAAAATATCTTCACGAGCTTGTAATAAGTCACGTGAAAAACATTCAAATTCACTAGGCTGTAATATTTTGAAGTCGTAATCTAGCATAAACTCTTCTACTCAACAAATAATATCGGCTTATCCGCTATCTTCATTTTTCAGACAATCAGTGAGTTTTGTCTCCGACATTATCCTTCCTTGATCTCGTTCTGAACGTAAGCGATAGCATCATTCTTCACTTCACTTGCATCTTCTACTGTGTCAAGCACTTTGTCTGCTAACCAGATGGTGAGCAGTTCCTTTTCTTCCACATTGAAAAGTTTGGCCATGATAGGAATCTGACTACGTTTTGCTTTTCTTTCCCCACGTTCTATTTTACTATACATAGGTGTATCAATCTCTAATGCCGCAGACAATTGTCGTTGCAGCAATCCTCGCTCTTCTCTGAGCTCTTTTATTTTCTTTCCAAATATCATAATTCAATTGTTTTATCTCATTATTTAAACTATTTTTGGTCGGATGAACTGATGAATGCCATTAAAACGGTCGGATTTCGGTCGGATGATGCCAAAACGGTCGGATTGACGGTTGGATCAGGCGAATTTGGTCGGATCGCATCATCTTACAAGCCATCTAAGTCCTTCCTTTCCAATTAATCCTTCTTCGTTCATTTCTACCAACAATCTCCCAACGATACGTAATTGCTGCTCTTCTGTTTTATTGGAAGGTAACACATCTTTGAGATATTTATATATAAATTCACGACGTGCTCCTTCGCTTCCAGAGTTTTGCAGGAATTGTATAACCATTTGCTTCAATTTGTCCTTTTCAAGCCCTTTCAATCTTGTATACTCCGGAACTTGTTTTGTTTGCCTTGCAATGCTCAACGATATAGTAAGGTCTGGGTATTCACCTTCAACTAATCCTCTACTAAGCAAATTGTTGGCATCAGTTTCATTGATTCGATGTCCTTTCTGAACGGCATCCAATAATATACAATCCTCCAAAGTCAAATCCTTCTTCTCTTTCAAGAGTGTAGTGTACTTCTCATTGATAGCATTGCCATATAAACGGACTGCCACCTCTTTATTGGCAGCATCAATCTCGTAATCAGGCATGGGGAAGTGGCGTTTCCACTGCTCATTGAATATTTTGCGGATACCTCGACCAACGATGTCAATCATATTGAAGTTCACCATCGCATTACAAAGACACTCATTGCGGTAGTGACGCTGTGGCCCATGTGTAGCCAATGCCTTTTGCAGGGAGCCAGGAATAAAGCTGCCACCATTGGCATAATATAGGAATCCAGGATTCTCTACCAAATTGATTCTTTCTTGCAAGGTATAATCTTGATGGGCGATACAGTTATGAAGAACTTCGCGCATGGAATAGTCATCGTATTGCTGCATTACATCTGGGAACATCGTACCGCCTGGCATCTCACGCATCGTCAGGTTATGCACTTTGGCAAGTATTTGGTCAACTGTCAAGATGAATGGCGCAGTGAAGTGTTCATAGTCAATTACATCTTCGTGTTCATCACGTAGTGACCAAGTTACCCTCACTACAGCAGGACGGAGTTTGAACACAGAAATAGGCTTACCCAACAGAATGATGGCGGCACGAGTAATTCCACCATCAATCATTACTCCTGCATTACTCAGGAACTCCTCTATCGACCATGCATTTACCTCTGCTGCAGGAATACGGCTGTGTACCTTCTTGAACATCACCTTTGCTTTGGCAATGGCAACTTCATCCAAATCATCTATCGTAGCATTGGGCACGATTACGGCCGACCAGTCAGTATCTGTGAACAACGGCTCATCCAAGATGGCATTCAAGCGCTCTTGTGTCAGCTCCACCAAAGAATCCTCAATCCGTTGCCATGCCTTATCGTGAGCATAAACAGGACGCTTGGGCAGATGTTTAGGAATATGAATCACCCACACCACCTTTTTGGTGTCGTCTGTGATATACTCCTCGATGTCTAGTCCCTCGCTCGACAGATTCGTGCAGCGTTCCGTCAATCGGAGGATTGCCTTCTGGCGGTCATAGTTATAGGTGTCTGTGCCGACAATCTCCAGTGTCTTGTCATGCACACCCACCACAAGAAAACCACCCTCCATGTTGGCGATAGCCGAAACGTAGGAAATCACGTCATCCTTTTCGTCCCCACAGAACGAGTTCTTCAGATTCTTAAATTCCTTCCACTCACACCGAGCATTCTCCTGTGGGTACTCGCGGAGCAGGTATTGCTGTAATTCGAGTTCGGTCATAAAAACTTAAACGTTCCAAGACATAAATAATTAAACAGAAAACACTTTCAATACTCTCGTCCATTTGTTACTACAGCCAGTTGAATCATAGTCACGGCAAGAAAGGCTTGTTCCATGAGTAAAGTGCCTTTTTAGAAATGAGTTATTACATTGCCAAAAATCACCATATTTAGTATTTTCTTCATTATGATATAATACAAATGTAGGTTGATTACTAAAATGCCGCATAAAAGAATTAAGTCTGGCAGTTTTGATATCGTCAATATACGGACTGACGCAAACAAAAAAATTATTACAAGTTATAATACTATCGATAATTGATAGAAGGTGTTGGCTACTGTAATCATCAATGTCAAGTATATTTGAGAATAAATGAATTGTAAGCACATCACGTTGAACTTTTATATCGGAAGATGCCACATCATCCAACTTTTTGCATACTGTTTTCAGTTTGCCATTTGTGGCAAATTTCCTGCAATGTAGGGCCGCTCTCTTCAGAACAATTTCTGATGGTTCAACCAACGTTATATAGTGAACGTCTAAAGAGTCGTATTTTTCCAATAAGGTGATAGTCGCCAATCCTTGTCCACATCCCCAATCCACTATATTTACTGGAGTGTCAAAATATTGAGGGAAAGTTGACTCAAACGAACTAATAAGTTTTGCATAATGCATTTTACCATAGCGTTTCATATACTCAAACATTTCCTCTTCCGAATGTAATTGATCCACACCTCGTCCATTGAGAATGCCGTTTGCTCTATCAACACTAATTTGACGAATTGATATGAAATTATTTGGTACACGAGAAAGTGCATCGCAATAATCAGTTCCTTCTTCAATTAACAAGTTGTCTTCTGGATTGACTACAACAGAGCTGATTCTTGTGGTTAAAGTATCTATTTTCTCTTCAATTTGTTGAAATACTGATTGAGAATTAGATACATCAAGAAGAGAAATATCTTCTATTTGTTTGAGCCAATTGTATTCACCATTATTATTAAGATCACAAAATTTTTGTTTTGCTTCTGTTGCATAAACAATGTTAGTATTATAAACAATGTGACCATAATAATTAAGAAATGTTACCAGTGCTTTAGAAGGGTTGTCCTCTTCTTCAACAATTGCATCATTCAATAATTCACATATTTCATCAAAGCGATCAACTAATTCTTCATTTGAAGATGGCCGTGGAAAAAGGAACTTTAGAGCTGCAGTCATCCTCTTATTGATAAGAATGTCATTCCTTTGGATAATAGTCATTATGCGGGGAATACAACTATGCAAAGCGAATCTTTCACACAAGTCGAGAAGGATTAGAATAAAAGAACGACTTTCTACGGTTTGAAAGTCATAATGAGAAATGATGCCATTCTTAAGAAGAATCAATCGTTCAATATCATCCTTCTGTTGATATTGCGTTTGATATGGTGCATTGAAGAAATCTTGGATAGTCAAAAAATTTCTTTCAAGACTATCCGCAAATGATGCCACATCATTGGATTCCTCGAAAAGAGTTTTAAATACTTCTTCCATAATTAAAACAGCTTACTATCTTGGCGTTTTTCTGCACGAAGAATGTAAATAATCAAATCTTCCGTTTTGCTCTGCCTGCCGACTTTGCAACCATATTGCTTTGCTAATTCTTTCAGCTCTTTAGATTTCAGATTACATAATTCAATGATTTTTTTTGCATACTCTTCTTCGTTAAAACACGTGTTCTCCTGATTATTTGTTTGTAAAGAGAAAGTTACTGCGTTTTCCGGAACAGCTATCTCTTTATCTTTTAAAGATAATTGTTCCTTACACTTGTTTAGCTCTTTTTTTAGACGTAGTACTTCTGTATCGTTCGTGTCTTTAATTGTCTGAATAGTTTCCTCGTATTCATATGATATCTCCTCTTTCACTAAATATGCAAAAGGTTTAAGAATTGTTTCAATGATTATTGACGAGAAATCATAGCCAAGAAAATTGACCTTATCTTTTTGCAGAAAAAATGCCAAACAGTTTTTCCACCATTCTTCGGAAAAAAGGATTGCTTTTTTTTTATCACATACAATAGTATCAAGTATCTGATATTCTCCTCTCTTTGCTTTTCTACCCGTCAAAGTCTTTACCCAGGAATTGAAAAAATCAAATTCCGAAGATACAATGTTATAGAAAGTGTACCTATAAATACTCTCTATTGTATAGTAGTCAAGCAAAGAATTAAGTCGGTATTTTACATCTTCCGTTTTATTATCTTTTCTATATTGGTTATTAAATGATGCGTAACCTCTATTATACCCATAATAAAGAGCACAGCTTTCTTGATATCCTTGCTTGAGACTCGTAAAATTGTTTAATATTAGTTCATCGATTTTATGGCGATGAGCTTCTTCACCAACTCCATAATCATATAGAACATAACAAAGATATACGCTGTTTTCAAGGTTACTTGGGTCAATAACTTTTGTTAATTTGCTCTTACTGATATATTGTTTTTTCTCTAAAGCTTCATTTTCTAAGGTTGCATAATCAACGACACGGTCTAGAAACGTGGGATGATTATCAAAAACCTTATGAAACTTAGTGTCAACATCAGAAATCATCGTCTTCTGACTTGCTATATAAGTGTTGAATTTAGAAAGCAAGTCAATATAATGAGCAGAATAATTGCATCCATCTTCACGAGCAGTCTTCATCAAGGCCATTGCACCCAATATGCGATTAAATTTTTCATATGATTTTTCTATTTTCTCTAATAATGGCACAATATTTTCAGGAACCTCGACTCCATTGGTATTAACATCATCAAACGTATTGTTGTTCGAATCAACTAAAGCATTTGGAATAAAAGCAGTCGAAAGATTAATATTAGAAATGGTTCTTTGTGATTGAGCAACATTTTCAAAATATATCCTTTTAATTCTAGATACAGGTAATGCGCTTTCATACAAATAGAAACCTTTTTTTATGTCTACTAATGTTTTTTCTTCATCTGAACTTAAAACAACTTGTAAACAGCAGTCAGAATCCATACACCCAAAATGATCAGTAAGCAAAATGAAATTTTCAAATTTGCTTTGAATGTCTGACAATCTATTCCTATACAATGAAGCAGGAAGGATACATGCTCGGCCAAAAATCGATGCCAAAGATGTTGACGAAATCGGATAATAGTATGTTTTCATAAATCTATGGTTTATTCAACGACGTTATTTAATTGTGGAATATTATTATTACTAAATAAATACAAATTAGTTCTTGCCCTTGTCACAGCAACATAGAAATCGTTCCAATCTATGACGTCATATTTGTTGCATAAATAATCCATTGAACCAAAATCTGGAACAAGAACTGTATCAAATTCCAACCCTTTGGCAGATTTGAAGGTCGTAATGTGAACATTATCAATTGGAGGGCAACCATTAGGGAACTCCTTCTGATCTTCATAATAGAAACTATGTGCTATATCCATTTCATCAAGAATATCATGATATTCTTTGACGGTATTCTTAAACGGAAGTAGGATAGCTATATTATGAGTATCTGTCCTAAAAGTTTCGATTATTTCTTTAATTGCATCGTCTCGTTTACTCCTGGCATTTTCATTAAACAAAGGATTACCATCTGTTACTATCAATGTGGGTTTTTCTCCAGGGTTGTTAGCCAATGCATCAAGAGTATTCTGCGGTATATAAGCGTTAGGAAAGGCAACACGAGCAAATGTCATAATGGCCAAAGTGCTTCTGAAATTTCTATCAAGTACATATTCTACATTATTTTCAAATCGCTCTTCCAATTCTTCTTTAGTTGAAGAATGTTCAGGATAAAGAATCTGAGCATCATCTGCTCCATACGAAATGCTAAATCCAGAAATCTGGTCAAAGTATTCGGCGTCAAGGTCCTGTGCCTCATCTATTATAATTTCACTAAAATTCTCTCTTCTCTTAGGACGACCTGCATATGCAGAACGAACGTTCCTGGATGCTTCGGGATTTCTCAAACGACAACATTCAGACAAATATCTGGCTAAAGTTGTTGTATAAGTTATAAGCAGACTTCTACTACCATTTCCATGGTTCGCAAGATGGCGATAAAGCGAAACTACACTTTTTCCTGTACCTGGACCACCGGAAAGTGCAATTTGTTCAGTTTCATTAAGCGCTGCCTGTTGAGACAGTGTTAAATCATCAATGTTTGGTAATCTGAAATAGTATGGCATAACTATATAAATTAAAATACATCACCTGAAAAAGATTTGTCATTAAGATTGCGAGGATAGAAAGACAAATATAATTCGTCATATAAACCTAATCGAATTAGTGCATCGATGGCTTGATTTACTCCACTTTTTGCTGCCTGTTTATAGAGTTTAATCGCTCTATTCAAATCGCTTTTAATACCTTTGCCCTGTTCAAGAGCAACAGCATAGTTGTATTTCCCAAAAGGATGCCCAGCAGCTGCGGCTTTTTGATAGTAGTGAACCGCTTTTTCATAATTAACTTCAATCCCATTGCCATAAAAATAGCTCACACCTAAGTTGTTATATGTCTCAGGGGTGGTGGGCATTCCACTTTCAATAATATACTCCCAGCACTCAATAGCCTCTGCAAACATTTGACTTCTTGCAAAATCTGTTCCAATATTGCTTATCTCTATTACATCGCCATTCAGAGCTGCCTGCATTCTGTTTTCATCATAGTAAAAACAATTATAATAGTCGGCAAGTATTTCTTCTAAATTCTTTTTCATTGTATTTATTATTTCCCAGTTATGGTATCAGCATAGGGGTTTTCCTTATGTTTTTTCCAATTATTGATAGCCAATTCTTTGGATGCATTAGCATAACAATACTCACAAAGATGCGGACAGGTGTTATATTCACCTATATCTTTGGATGCCATACATTCACAGAATTGCCTTTGTCCGGGATCTTTCTTGTGGGTACTGATAAAGTATTTGTTGTTTGGCAGCAATATTGCTCCTTGTGGAAGTTCTGGAACTTCAAACAAAGATGGAGCAGGAACGTTCTCAACCTTCACCTTCATGAAGTCCATCAGTTCCTTATCATTCCATGCAAGTTTAGCAATAAGGTCGCCATCAACACATCGATTATGTAGAATTCCATATTTACTGATGTCTATCTTTTCACCACAGGTTGCAAGTTGATATTTCCATCCTCTTTCCTTATTCATAATAGAAAGTTTTTGTGCAAATTCTTCCATCTGTTCAACCTCCCATTCTCGATACGGAATACCGTTTGTTTCCAGATTATGCTTTACTTTTTTATACATAGCAATGTCTGCATAACTGAATACAAGCTTTTCTGTATAGTCTTTCAGTTGATCGCCAATACTTTTTACTTTTACTAACAATTTTTCAACAGAAATATCATCAGTCAATATCATTGGGTCAAACCTCCAAATTACAGTCCCCTTGCCTAATTGCTCAACAAGCATTTTGAAAGTTTCTATACGATTAGCAAGAGAAGGTACCTTTTCAAGTTTCTCTTGTTCGTAGTCATTTAAGGTGTATTGAATGTAACACTTAATGTTTCGTTCCTTCAGTATGTGTAGATACGGCAACAAGGGACGAGGATTTTTTGACCAAAACACAATGAATCGTGTTTTCTTGTACGATACATAGCCTTTTACACCATTAAACGGATTAGTCCATGCGGAATAGCCCACCTTCAACCGATTGAAGAACCAGTCGGCATAGAAGGCCGGAATATCCGTACTTCTACTTGCGGAGACAATCATCGGCACCTGCATCGGTACCACTTCTCCGTTCTCTTTCGGTAGATTCTCTTTATTCCAAGTTGCCATTTTTTATGGAACTGTTCTTATAGGGGTTTGTCAAATTTTGACCACAAAGATATAAAAATAATTGCAAAACGAAGCAATATATTGCAATTATCTGTGTTTATTTATGTTTTTTTCAAAGAAAAGACAGATTTTGGCAAGCCAAAGTGATGTTTTTGTCATATCCGTTCGAATTGGGATCAACTAATTACGATAGAATTTGCTATAGAAAGCTCACAATAGGTTTGCTTCAAAGTGGCACACTCCGATCTAACGAAGTGAAGATGGGGTATTAGGCTACCCATCCTTACCGTCGAATGGCTAACGGAGCAAGCTCCGACGTGTCGGAAACGACTTTCGTAAGCCACGTAAAAATGCTGCGGATTTTATCATCATGCGACGCTTGCGTCGAACAGTGTTTTGAAAAAACGCTAAGCCTAATAAGAGTTAACAGAAATTAACTCGGTTCGGGAGTACAGATTCTGCTGCGCGGAGCAAGCTCGTTTGAAGTATGGGAAAGAAGTTGCCCTGGTATCATCTTGCTACCAGATTTCATTCGTGCAGATGACAGTCGCTTGAAGAGTTTTCATAGTCACTACAAACCCCATTGCTTGCAATTTTATCTGGTCTGTCTTCCAAGTCCCGAAGGAGGATTGGGGAATTAGGCTTCCCATGACTTTGAAAAAGTGGCATCGGCAAGCCGATTAGACTGACTGGATAAAATTGCCAGAGATTAATCGCTGCCATTCATTACCGACCATGTGTGGGAACACCTTCATGCCAGATTCCATGACCTCTGCTTGCAGAATTATCTGGTCAAATCTCCGTCCGATGAAAATCGGAACGGGTAGTGAGCTTCCCGATACTGTAAAAACATGGCACATGGGCAAGCCCAGTGCCCCGTAGGCTTGAAGAATGGCCATACAGGTGTGACGGATGGCCTTGCCAGCGTGTAAGCCTCTACAAAGACTCGAAAATGGCTTCAGGAAGCATCAAAATCCTTTCGTGGGTAAATGACACGTCAGGGATGGCGAAACCGCGAATTGGGGCATTTCTGAGGCTCCTGTGGCTTCGCTGCTTGAATGACAAGACATCGCATCTATTTTAGGGCGAGAACATCGCCGACAGCCTAAAGTCGCAAATCTTTGAAAGAAGGGAAAAGGAAAATGAGCATATGGGATAGTTTGGTGCCGAGAAATCTGCCGTGCATTTCCAGCCCATTGGCATAACAAGATTTGCTGCGCATTTAACCACATCCGCAAAACGTAAGATGAAGCCACGCTTGGAGTCGGATTGTATATCACCTATAGGGCTATACTCAATATAGGGTTATACAACAGGTATCTACAAAGGGGATTGTTGAAACTCAGTTTTAGTATAACGATATATTTGTATAGGACTATACATTACCATGCCGTCATGCTGTTGAAAAACTGTACACCTATATCCCTATACATTCATACATGCTATATCCCTATACAGGTATACTTGGTGTAACCGTATATGCCAATATCCCCTATAGGTGTGTACAATCTAAACACCTATACTCTGTATATCCATAAACACACTATAACGTTATACGGAGAGTAAGCCTATACTGGGTATCAGCTAATACACAATATAACCCAATACGTCGTGGATGTGTATTTGCCTATAAGCTTATTCTCTTCCATGGTGTATATGGGTGCTATCGTTATATGGCTATACAAAAAGTGCAGACAGGGAACCAGTATTCAGTTCGGTGTCTGCACTACGGGATAAATGGCGTAATAGTCAGAAGAGTTCTTCAGACTGCTGATGGGGTTCAATCTGGATAGGGCCACGTTTCTTCTCGTACTTGGCGATGCACTTGGTGAACATACTTTCAACGACTGCCTTGACAGTCAAATGCTCCTGCCAGGCGATAGCCCTGACCTTTGCTATGAGGTCTTTGTCACAGATGCAAGAGAAGTGCCCGACTTTATCTGTGGTCACACCATCGGTGCAGCCATCGGCCGTCCTTCTTCGCCCACGTTTGCGGACAGACTTCTCTGCCGTATCAGGTTCACACTTTTCCTGCTTGGGCTGTTGCTCGGATGCTGCTTGGGGAACTGCTTCACTCTGCTCATTAATGGCAGAAGCGTCTTCCTGACTATTCTGCGGAACTGTATTCTGCTCTGTTGATGGCTTTTTTCCGAAGATTTCATTGAAAGCGTTGTCTGGATCCATTATTCTACACCTCCTTCCTGCAACTCATTGATAATGGGTTCAAAGGCATACTTGACTGCATTCCTCTGATAGGTAGTCAGCGGAAGCAGCGTATTGTAGTCGCTGATGACCACGCTTCGCTTTACTCTTGGGGTTACGGTGCCATAGGCTTTCAGCTGCTCAATGGCCTTGTCTCTTTCCTGCTGGAGGTGTTCACGTCTTTCCTCGACCGAAACAATGCCATTCGGGACGAAGAACATCTTCGCTCCGAAGTGAGCTTTGAATACCTCGCAGAACATCTGGGTGGCATCAAGCGTATCGCTGTCATAATGGATAGGTACTACAGCAATGTCAGCACATGAGTAGATGACTTTGAGGTTCGGGTCAACGAGGTTACCCGGACAGTCAATGATGACATCGTAGGGCAACAGCTTCAGGTTAGCCATGATAGTTGCGGCCTCTTCTGGAGTCCTGTCCCTGAGTGTGTTAATCTCCCAGGGCAGACTGGCATCGGGATTATGCTGAAGGTCACGCTTACGATGACGGAACAGGGACTGCTGAAGGTCGGCATCGACTACGGCGACGTTTCTGCCGATATTGGCAAGGTTGGTGGCAAAGATACCACAAAGGGTTGTCTTGCCTACGCCTCCTTTTACGTTAGTGTATAATACAATCTTTCCCATAGTTATTCAGATGATTAGTTGATAAACAAGTTCGTTGTCACTCGAAAGGTTCGGTATAACCTCGTTTCCGTGCTGCCATCCAAGCAGGCACTTGATGTCTGTCACGGAAGACACGTTGCCCGTGCTTACCCTGACAAGTCCGTCTGCCTCCAGTTCCTTCAGGAAACGGGTTACTGTACTGCGGTTGCAGTTCCATTCCTTGCTAAGCTCAGAATGCGAAGCACCTACCTGTCCCGTCTGAATGCTGTAACCGATACCGCGCTTTGTCTGCGTGCCATCGGTTTCTGCAGCATGACGGAGCAATGAGAAGAAACGGAACATCCTCTGTCTTGGCTTCAGGTCTTTGGCAAGATTGTCAATGTCCTGAAGCGACAGGGACAGGATGAGCCGTGTTTCAGAATGAGAGTTCTCCATGGGCATACATGTTAATATGGTTATACATGGGTTCTCTCAGAACGGGGAATGCTGAGACTGGAGAGGTGCAAGGCAGCTTCCTCCCTTATCTCGTCCTCGGACTTCACCTTCACGTTGCGCACCCAGTCAAGCAAGGCACTCTTCTCAAAAAAGATCAGTTTGCCTGCTGGCTTATAGTAAGGAATCTGTGAGAAGTGCGTCATCTTGTACTTCTTGCTGCGTAGATACTTCATCTGTTCCTCGGACATAATGAAGCAGTAATGAATTTTATGCTCGTTCATAATTGCTTGATTTTAGATTTTATCCCCATCAAAAGGTTTTGCAATAGGTTGACTTCGTTGAGCTGAACCTTCATCGTTCCAGCTGGACTTGTTCGGCTTGCGCTTGTGAGATGCAAGGATGGCTGCGTTCTGTTCCTCATCCGTCAAAGGAATGGGATTCTTGCGGTTCGCTTCCAGCCATTTGTCAATCTCGTCAAGATAAATGACCCATCGCTTGCCGGGTTTGGAGCCAGGGATTTCCCTGTTTGCGAGTTTCTGATAGATGGTCGCAAGGGGAA
>Ga0256404_1007009_pt1 | contig 18142 bp, 12 predicted proteins | sample RumenRJG_01DNA_FD_185990 | JGI IMG/M metagenome (GOLD analysis project Ga0256404, IMG submission 185990) | Bovine rumen microbial communities from Lethbridge, Alberta, Canada - RJG_01 | ecosystem: Host-associated > Mammals > Digestive system > Stomach > Rumen | place: Canada: Alberta | collected...
TCCTCTTCCGGCAGCGGCAGCGGCTCCGACGGCAGCGTGGTCTCCCCCTCCGGGACGGTCACCCTCTCCAGCACCTACGTGACCACCATGCCCGCGGCGCTGAAGTCCACCACCACCTCCTACTCGTCGAGCATGTCCAACGCCAAGAAGCTGGAGTACGTGATCTACGTGGCCCAGTCCAACCTGGGCAAGCCCTACGTCTACGGCGCGACGGGCACCTCCTCCTTCGACTGCTCGGGCCTGACCCAGTACAGCTTCAAGAAGGCCGATGTGAGCCTCAAGCGCACCGCCTACTCCCAGGGCTACGATTCCTCCTACACCAAGATCGAGAGCATCAGCAGCTTAAAGCGCGGCGACCTGATCTTCTTCAACACCATCTCCGACTCCGACCTCTGCGACCACGTGGGCATCTACCTGGGCGGGCAGTGCTTCATCCACGCCTCCTCCGGCGGCCACAAGGTCGTGGTCAGCTCCGTGGCCAGCGGCTACTACAAGCGCGTGTTCAGCTGGGGCCGCAGGGTGCTGAAATAATGATACCATCCCATCGGGCGGGCGCTTCACGAAGCGCTCGCCCTTGCGCGTTTATTGAAAAGGGAGTATAATGGGGTTGATGAGACGGTTCGGTTCTACCGGATGGATTGGTGTTCAGAGAACAGGGAACAGGCAACAGGCAACAGGAATAGCGGCTGCCGCGCGCCCCTGCGTAACCAAGCTGTTTTAATTCCTAATTCCTAATTCCTAATTCCCAATTCCTAATTACACCCCGTTAAATCATTCTGTTCTGACAAACAACGGAGGTATATCCCTTGCTGACCTATCTTGACACGTTTCTGGCCGACCCGGTGGGGATGCTGACGATCTTCCTGCTGGCCTTTCCGGGGCGGATACTGGCCCTCTCGGCCCACGAGTTTGCCCACGCCTGGGTGGCCGACAAGTGCGGCGACCACACGGCGCGGATGATGGGGCGGCTGACGCTGAACCCCTTAAAGCATCTGGACCCGCTGGGGACGGCGCTGATGCTGCTGGTGGGCTTCGGCTGGGCCAAGCCTGTGCCGGTCAATCCCCGCAACTACCGCGATTACCGCAAGGACGACCTCAAGGTCTCCGTGGCGGGCGTGACCATGAACCTGATCCTGTTCACGCTGGCGATGCTGTGCATGTTCTTCATCGTCGCGGCGGCGCTGTCGCGGGTGCCCTCCGGGTCGGTGAACGCCATCGCCGGTCCCATCTACCGGGCCAGCTACGGCGGGCGGGACTGCCTGTTTCTCCTGGAGAGCGAGGGCTACAGCTATCTTCCGCTGCAATCGCTTTTGCAGATGCTGCCCTACGCTTCGGACTACCTGGTGAAGCCCGTGTTCGGCGAGATCCCCGGTTATCTCTATCAGATGCTGGGCTACTTCGCCGTCACCAACCTGGTGCTGTGCCTGTTCAACCTGCTGCCCATCCCCCCGCTGGACGGCTACCACGTGCTCAACGACCTGGTGCTGCGCCGCAGCCTGTTCGCCAATCCCAACACCGCCCGCATCGCCAGCGGCGTGCTCTTCGCCCTGGTTGTCACCGGCATGGTCGGCAAGGTGCTGGGCTGGGTGGACACCCGTATCCTCAACGCCGCCGGCAGCCTCGCCGCCGCGGGCCTGCGGGCGATGGGGTTGATGAGTTGAGAAGGCACTCAATCAGGAATGAGGAATGAGGAATTAGGAATTAGGAATTAGGAATGAATAGTGGCTGCCGCGCGCACCGCAGGGGCGGCCAATGGCCGCACGGTCAATACCGAAACAAAGCTACTGCCTGGCGGGCGGAGCATCGCCGCCCCTACACAGCCAAGCCATTTTAATTCCTAATTCATAACTGTTCAGTTGCGGACTCTTTCCGACCCGCTTCGCGGGCCACCTCCCTCAAAGAGGGAGGCTTTGGGGCTCCCGTCAAGGCTCCCGTTCAGGCTCCCTCTCCGAGGGAGCTGTCAGCCGCAGGCTGACTGAGGGAGTCGTCCCTGAATGACTGAATAGTCACCCTGATTCCAAATTCCCGATTCCAGGAAAGCTCATTTTGCCGTAGAACCGAACAGTCCCTTCGTCCCCGACCAACCCCAAAAACATCCAAAGGATGGTTTTTCCCCTATGCCCTACATCGTATCGCTGAAGCAGTTTGACGGGCCGCTGGACCTGCTTCTGACGCTGATCTCCAACGCGAAGATCGACATTCACGACATCTTCGTCAGCGAGATCACGGAGCAGTATCTGGAGACCATGAAGCTGGTGGACGAGCTGGACATGGATTCGGCCAGCGAGTTTTTGCAGATGGCGGCCACGCTGCTGGAGATCAAGTCCCGGTCGATGCTGCCGAAGCCGCCCAAGCCGGAGGACCCGGACGAGCTGTCCCCGGAGGAGGCGCTGATCCGGCAGTTGGAGGAATACCGCCAGTTCAAGGAGGTCTCCGCCCGGATGCACGCCCTCGAGGAGGAGGCGCGGGCGCTGATGACCAAGCTGCCCGAGGAGTATCCCCTGCCCCCGCCCAACATCGAGATCACGGGCCTGACCCTGGAGAAGCTCATCCGCGCCTACCGCCGGGTGCTGGAGCGCGCCGAGCGCAACGAGGTGGCCGATCTGCTGGCCAACCGGGAGATCCGCCGGGACAGCTTCACCGTGGCCGGGTGCATGGCCCGCATCTCCCGGAGGGTCCGACGCGGCGGCTGCACCTTCGGCGAGCTGTTCAGCGAAACCTATACCCGTCAGGAGATCGTCACCATGTTCATGGCCCTGCTGGAGCTCATCAAGCTCAACCGCCTCCACGTCCGCCAGGAAAACGCCTATGATGAGATCTATCTGACGGGGGAGTAGGTCATTGCCGGACATCGTCCGGCAAATTGGGAACCATCGGAATACATTGCGCGTCTAAGCATCAGAATTACCAAATTAAGGGGGCTGACATCATGAAGCGGAGAATACTGGCATGCGTACTGGTGCTGGCGATGCTCACGGGGCTCATGAGCGCCGCGCTGGCGGACACCACCTACAGCGCCAAGACGCCCATCAACAGCACGGCCAAGCGCAAGAACATCGTGCGGGCCGCGGACGCCATCGACGGGCTGGAGCTGGAATACGGTGAGACCTTCTCCTTCAACGACACCGTGGGTCCGCGCACAACGTCCCGGGGCTACGTGGTGGCCGAGAACGGGCGCGGCGTGGACGTGGTGGGCGGCGGCGTGGCCCAGGCGGCGGCGACGCTGTACCTGGCGCTTCGGAAGCTGGGCGACGACATCGACTTTACCGAGCTGTACACCTACGGCAGCCGCTTCACCGACGACTACGTCTCCAGCGGCGACCTGGCCGTGGTCACCGACTACGACGCGGACCGCGACTTCGCCTTCCGCAACTACGCCGGGGACCTGCGCATCGCCATGTGGGTCAGCAGCGGGTATCTGAACTGCACCGTGAAGGTGAAGTCCAAGAAGTCCGGCGGCAGCTGGTTCGACGATGACGACGACATGCCCGAATACTACACCGCCAGCATCGACCTGGACGACACCGACGACCGCACGCTCAACAACATCGAGCTGGCCGCCGCCAGCGTCTACGACACCACCCTGGCTAAGGGGGACAAGTTCTCCTTCAACAAGGTGGTGGGTCCCCGCACCGAGAAATACGGCTATGAGTCCGGCATCAACGGCCGCGGCTCCAAGGTGATGGGCGGCGGCGTGGCCCAGGTGGCCAGCGTCATCTGGCTGGCCGTCAAGGGGCGCGACGACATCTCCATCATCGAGAAGTCCACCTACGGCAAGAAGTACAATCAGGACTACGTGGACTCCTCCGCCGACGCCATCGTCACCGACTACAAGGCCGGCACCGACTTCTCCTTCAAGTACACCGGCAGCGGCACCCTCACCCTCTACACCTACATCGACGGCGACAATCTGGTCTGCGACCTTGCGGTCAATGACTGAGGGTATAAACCACAAGGGCCTTCCCCGATATGGGGAAGGCCCTTGTGGCTGGAGGGAGAAGGGAAAAGGGAAAAGGGGTACCGGGTGCGCAGGGGCGGCGATGCGCCGCTTGCTGGTTTGTATGCATTGTTTTGTTCTGCATTATCCTGCTAAATGTCCATCTATCACAGCAGAAAGAGATGCTCTCCATTCTCCATTTTCCATTCTCCATTCTTCATCTCCCCGGTTACGTCGTTAAATTTTGTAAACACGCCGTGCACCCCTTTACTTTAACGCGCTAATGTGGTATGTTATAGTCACAATCTATTGACATGGAGGACGATGAGATTATGAAGCGTATTGCTGCGATACTGATCGCGCTGGTGCTCTGCCTGAGCATGGCGTGCTTTGCGGAAGAGAGCGACCTGGCCTATGTGCAGGGCAACGGCAAGCTGGTGGTGGGCATCACGGACTTCGCGCCCATGGACTACAAGGACGAGTCGGGCGAATGGATCGGCTTTGACGCGGACATGGCCAAGGCGTTTGCCGCGAGCCTGGGCGTCGAGGTGGAGTTCATCGAGATCGACTGGGACAACAAGATCATGGAGCTGGACAACAAGTCCATCGACGTGGTGTGGAACGGCATGACCCTGACCGAGGACGTGAAGGCGGCCATGGAGACCTCCAACGCCTACGCCAACAACGCCCAGGTGGTCATCGTGCCCGCGGAGGTGGCGGACCAGTACCAGACCGCCGAGAGCATCTCCGGCCTGAACATCGCCGTGGAGAACGGCTCCGCCGGCGACGAGGTCGTGAGCGCGCTGGGCATCGAGCCCACCCGCGTCGCCACCCAGGCCGACACGCTGCTGGAGGTCGCCTCCGGCGCTTCCGACGCCGCCGTCATCGACAGCCTGATGGCCGCCGCCATGGTGGGCGAGGGCACCAGCTACGCCAACCTGACCTACACCGTCGGCCTGAACAGCGAGGAGTACGGCGTCGGCTTCCGCAAGGGCTCCGACCTGGCCGCCGCGCTGAACGACTTCCTGAAGGCTTCCTACGATGACGGCAGCATGATGACCATCGCCGAGACCTACGGCGTCCAGGCCGCGATCATCGCCCAATAAGCGCGGGGGCGGGGTGTCCCTGCGGACATTTGCTGCCGCGCGGAATCGACGGACACTGGGGGCCACAGCTTCAAGCCCCCAGTGTCCTGCGTTTCACTCCTTTTTCTGTCACCTGTGTATGACACGACTTTTTGCCCCATTGATCCGAGGGCAAAAAGTCTTCGTTTGTCGGAAGTACGCATCAATCAGAATTATCTGATTCAGGGATTGATTAGTGGAGAGTGGCGAGTTAAACAGTGAGCTGCCGCGGTCAGATTCAAACAGCGTCAGCCGCCATTTAATTCCCAATTCCCAATTCCCAATTCCCAATTCCCAATTCCCAATTCCTAATTCCTAATTCCTAATTCCTAATTCCTAATTCCTAATTCCTAATTCTACACCCACCCACCGTTATCCCCTCAATCCCATCTCCCCGTACTCCATCACACTGAATTCAAGGGTTGACCATCATGCAATTATTCTTCCAACAATTCCCCATCGTCGTGCGCTCGCTGAACATCGGGTTTTTGCAGACGCTGAAGCTGTTTTTTGTGACGCTGATCGGGGCGCTGCCGTTAGGGCTGCTGATCGCGTTCGGGTCGATGTCGCGGGTGAAGCCCATCAGCGTGCTGACGCGGATCGCGGTGTGGATCGTGCGCGGGTCGCCGCTGATGATCCAGCTGCTGATCATATTCTACTTCCCCGGCATCGTGCTGCACAAGTCCATCTGGGGCGGCGGCGAGGCGGGGCGCTTCGCGGCGGCGTCCACGGCGTTCATCATCAACTACGCCTGCTACTTCTCGGAGATCTACCGCGGCGGCATCCAGTCGGTGCCGGTGGGGCAGGAGGAGGCGGGCCTGGTGCTGGGCATGACGAAGTCCCAGATATTCCTCCACGTGAAGCTGTCCCAGGTGATCAAGCGCATCGTGCCGCCCATGTCCAACGAGATCATCACCCTGGTGAAGGACACCTCCCTGGCCCGCATCATCGCGCTCCAGGAGATCATCTGGGCGGGCCAGGCGTTCATGAAGTCCAGCCAGGGCATATCGGGCGCCATCTGGCCGCTGTTCTTCACGGGCGTGTACTATCTGATCTGCAACGGGCTTCTGACCCTGCTGTTCGGCTGGGTGGAGCGCAAATTGGGCTATTATAAGGTGTGAGCGCATGGCTATACTGGAAGTATCGAACATACGAAAGAGCTTCGGCAATGTGGAGGTGTTGAAGGACATCTCCTTCACCATGGAAAAGGGGCAGGCGCTGTCTATCATCGGCTCCTCGGGCAGCGGCAAGACCACGCTGCTGCGGTGCCTGAATTTTCTGGAGCGGCCCGACGGCGGCAGCATCCGGGTCAACGGCGAAAAGCTTTTCGATGCCGCCGACGCCGCCACCCAGCGGGACAAGGAGGTGCGCCGCAAGCGGCTGCACTTCGGGCTGGTGTTCCAGTCCTTCAACCTGTTCCCCCAGTACACGGCCCTCAAAAACGTGATGCTGGCGGTGGAGCTGCTGGCGAAGGAGACCCCGGAATACAAGGCCGACAAGCGGGCCGTGCGGGAGAGGATCGAGGCGGAGGCCAGGGCGCTGCTCGAGCAGGTGGGCCTTCAGAACCGCATGCAGAACTACCCCTGGCAGCTCTCCGGCGGTCAGCAGCAGCGCGTGGCCATCGCCCGGGCGCTGGCGCTGAAGCCGGACATCCTCTGCTTTGACGAGCCCACCTCCGCCTTGGACCCGGAGCTCACCGGCGAGGTGCTCAGGGTCATCCGGTCGCTCAAGACCGACGAGCGCACCATGATCATCGTCACCCACGAGATGGAGTTCGCCCGGGACGTGTCCGACCAGGTGATCTTCATGGACGGCGGCGTCATCGTCGAGCAGGGCGACCCCGCCGAGATCATCAACAACCCCAAGGAGGAGCGCACCATACAGTTCTTGCGGCGCTTCTCGGGGAATGAGTGAGGGCCGGAGGCTTCGGGTATTCCACGATAAACAGGCGTTTGTCCGGGAGAGGGATTAGGAATTAGGGATTAGGGATTAGAAAAGGCCGCTGCCGCGATTCCTATTGAAAGTATTGAATTAGCCCGCGCGGCAGCCACTATTTCTAATCCCTAATCCCTCTTTCCTAATCCCTCCCCGTCACTCCGTCCAATCCCTGTTTGTCACATTGCCTGAATGGTAACGTTAATTTCTAAAAACTAAAACCTTTTCGTTAATACCCCGTTGACAAAGTTAAATGATTGCGCTATAATAAGCATGCGTTTAAGGTCTCACAGAAGGGACCGAGAGTATAAGGAGGTAAGATCCATGAAGAAGTTTCTGGCTATCCTGCTTGCGGCTCTGATGGTGCTGTCCGTGGCCGCTATGGCCGAGGAGCAGATCACCCTGCAGCTGTGGTCCATCGCCACCGAGTCCGACTCCAGCCATCAGGCGTATGTGGACGCCATCGCCGCTTTCGAGGCGGACCATCCCAACATCAAGATCGAGCACAACGCCACCGAGAACGAAGCCTACAAGACCAAGATCAAGGCCGCCATGTCCTCCGGCGAGGACCTGCCCGACATCTTCTTCACCTGGGGCATGGGCTTCCTGAAGGATTTCGTGGATGCCGGCCGCGTGGTCTGCCTGGACGATTACTATCCGGCTTATGCCGATGAGCTGCCCCAGGCCATGGCCACCAACGTGACCTATGACGGCAAGATGTTCGGCGTGCCCTACACCATGTCTCTGGTCACCCTGTACGCCAACATGGACCTGCTGGCCCAGGTCGGCTACGACCACATCCCCACCACCTACGAGGAGATGCAGGCTTGCTGCGAGGCCCTGAAGGCCGCGGACATCATCCCCTTCGGCGTGTCCGGCAAGGAGCTGTGGTGCCTGTCTGAGTATGTCGAGCCCCTGGTGATCAAGTCCGTGGGCGGCGACGCTCTGAAGGCCATGTACAATGGCGAGGAATCCTGGAACAACGAGGCCGTCGTCGCCGCGATCGCCGCCTTCCAGGAGATGGTCGAGAAGGAGTACTTCGATCCCAGCGCCGCCAGCCTGGGCAACGACGAAGTGAAGAACAACTTCATCGCCGGCAAGTATGCCTTCTATCAGAATGGTTCCTGGAACAACGCCGACATCGGCTCCAAGGCCGAGTTCACCGTGCAGGCCGGCACCTTCCCGACCCTGAACGCCGAGCTGAGCCCCTATCAGATGATCGGCGGCCCCAACAACACCCTGGCCGTCACCGAGTCCTGCGAGCACAAGGAAGAGGCCATCGAGGCGGCCTTCTATCTGGCCCGCTTCTTCTCCGACGCCGACTACAAGTCCGGCGCGAACCTGCCCTGCTGGGCGGCCGATCCCGACGCCGAGGTCAGCGACCTGGTCAAGTCCGCCGCTGACATGGCTGCCAAGGCTGAGAGCATGGTGCTGTTCGGCGACAACTTCCTGTCCGCTGACGCCGCCAACACCTATCTGGACTACATCGGCCAGGCCTACGCCATGGACATCACTCCCGAGGAGTATGTCGAGGGCCTGGACGCTGACCTGCACTGATTCCCACAGGGCATAGCGCCTGAACGGATGGGAGGCGGTTCCTTCAGGGGAATTCCCCGAAAGGGGCCGCCTCTCCTTATTCATAAGCATTTCCGGTGAGAGGGCGCCTTCTCACCGGAAATGACGCATAGTAAAGGAGCGCAGATCATGTCGAAAAGACCGTTTAGCTACAAGCTGAATATCTTTGTGTTTCTGTTGCCCGCGCTGATTCTGTTCATTGGCGTGCTGATCGCGCCGATCATACTGTCGGGCTATTACAGCCTCACCGAGTGGAACGGCCTGAAGACCCCGGTCTTCATCGGGCTTGAAAACTACCGGGAGCTGTTCACCAGCAAATCCATCAACATCATGCGGGCGCTGAAGAACGCCATGCTGCTGGCGTTGCTGTCCACCTTCATCCAGCTGCCCTTCGCGCTGTGGCTGGCGCTGAAGCTGAGCAAGAAGCCCAGGGGCGAGCGGGTGTTCCTGTCCGTGTACTTCATGCCCGTGCTGATCTCCACGGTGGTCATCGGTCAGCTGTGGCTGAAGATCTACAACCCGGATTACGGCGTGCTGAACCTGCTTTTGCGCTCCCTCGGGCTGGGAAACCTGGCGCCCGTCAAGGGCTGGCTGGGCGACAAAAAGACCGCGCTGTGGGCGGCCTTCGTGCCCATTTTGTGGCAGTACGTGGGCTATCACATGCTGCTGATGTATGCCGGCATCAAGGGCGTGCCGCCGGAGCTCAACGAGGCCGCCATGCTGGACGGCTGCACCGAGGGACAGGTCAACCGCTATATCATCATCCCCTACATCCGTCCGATCCTGAGGGTTTCCGTGATCTTTGCCGTCACCGGCTCCCTGAAATCCTTCGACCTGATCTACGTGCTGACCAACGGCGGCCCCAACCACGCCACAGAGGTGCCCAGCACCCTGATGATCAACCTGCTGTTCCTGCGCAACCGCTACGGCATGGGCAGCGCCATCGCGGTGATGCTGATCATACTGTGCTTCGTGTTCGCCGTGCTGATCAACGCGGTGTTTAAGGAGGAGAAGGGAAGATGAGCCAGAAGAGAAACACTTATCGCGCCCCGGATGTGAAGCCGCCGCTGACCGCCGGAAGAGTCGCCGTCTATGTCATACTGGTGCTGTGGGCGCTCATCAGCATCTTCCCGGTCTACTGGATGCTGACCTTCTCGCTGAAGAACAACGCCGAGATCTTCGGCGAAAACGTCATCGGCCTGCCGAAATACTGGGTCTGGGAGAACTACACCCGCGCCCTCAACACCGGCAACATGCCCCGCTACTTCATGAACAGCGTCATCGTGGCGGTGGCCACCATACTCATCACGCTGGCGGCGTCGGTCATGGCCACCTACGCCATCACGCGCCTGCAGTGGAAGGGCGCCAAGAGCATGAACAAGTTCTTCATGCTGGGCCTGACCATCCCGATCCACGCCTCCATCGTTCCGCTGTACACCACGCTGGCGCGGCTCAAGATGCTGAACAGCTACTTTGCGCTGATCATCCCCTACTCGGCGTTCTCACTGGCCATGGGCATACTCATAAGCATCGGCTTCATGGGCGATATCCCCTATGACCTGGACGAGGCCGCCTTCCTGGACGGCTGCGGCGTCTGGGGCACGTTCGGCCGGGTCATCGCCCCGCTGATGATGCCCGCCGTGGCCACCGTGGGCATCTACACGTTCCTCCAGTGCTGGAACGAGCTGATGTTCGCCAATACCTTCATCAGCAAGGACAGCCTCAAGACCCTGCCCGTCGGCGTGCAGGCCCTCTCCGGCCAGTACACCACCGACTGGGGTCCCATCGGCGCGGCTCTGTCCCTCGCCACCGTCCCCACCCTGCTGGTCTATGTGTTCCTGTCCAAGCAGATCCAGGACAGCTTCATCGCCGGCGCGGTGAAGGGCTGATGCCCACCAAACACAGCGCCCCTTCCCGGATTCCCGGGAAGGGGCGCTGCGTTTGGGGGAATGGAGAATGGAAAATGGAGAATGGATAATGGAATAGCCGCGCATGCCGAAGGAGCGGCCAACGGCCGCCCGCCATATACCGATACAATACGTATAACCCGGCGGGCGGCGCATCGCCGCCCCTACGTAACCAAGCCATTCCTGTTCCCTGTTGCCTGTTCCCTGTTGCCTTTTCCCTATATTACGTCCCCTCGATCAGACTCCGCACCAGCTCCGCGTCGGCAACGCCGGTCTCCTCGAGGTTGTGCTCGCGCTGGTAGCGCTTGACGGCCTCCTCGCAGGTGGGGCCGTAGATGCCGTCGGCCTCGCCGGTGAGGTAGCCCAGCTCGATGAGCTTCTGCTGGAACAGGTAGGCGTACCAGGAGTAGGTGGTCTTCTTGAGGGGCGTGTACACCGCCTCGTAGGGGGCCAGCGTGGGCACGGGATAGTCCTTGGCGTCCATGGTGAGCGGCTGGGTCTCGTTGTCGGGATAGTCGAACATCTCGTTGAGCGTCACCATCTGATAGCCCTGCTGGACCACCCAGGGGATGAAGCGCTCCAGCTTCTGCCAGTCGTTGTCGGTGGTGTGGAACAGGTAGATCGCGCCGGGCTGGAGGGCCTTGGCGATCTCCTTGTCGGAGCTGGTGGACCCGGCGCAGCTCCAGTGGGCGATGCCGTAGTAGCCCAGCTGGGCGGCGTACATCTGCATGCGCTGGTCACGGCGGGCGTCGCCGCCCTTGGGCCGCAGGAAGTGGCAGTGGTATTCCACCTCCAGGATGCTGGACAGCGCCATCTGCTGCTTGTAGACCTGCTCGGCCAGCCGCTCGGCGGTGCTGTTGTAGAGGCCGCTGTGGGAGTAGGTGTGGTTCTCCAGCTCAAAGCCCTGCTCCCAGGCGTACTTCAGCGTCTGGGCCTGGGCTTCCTTGATGGCGTTTTCACCGATGGGGAAGATGGTCAGCTTGCCGCCGTTGGCGACGGCCGTGTCCACGATCTTCTTCAGGTTTTCCGCCTGGAAACAGTCGTCCACGGTGATGGCGATGATGTTTTCGTCCGTATCGGCCTTGGCGAACACGGGGATGAAGCCCTCCGCCGTGGGCGTGGGTCGGGACATCGCCCGCTTGCTGCCGGTGTTCACGTCCGGGGTAGGGGTGGGCGTGAAGGGCGTGGGCGACGGCGTGGGCGTCGGGGCCGGGGTGGGCGTGGCGGTGGCCTCGCTCATGCGTTCGGTGGTGGCGTAGCCCGCCTCGCCGTTTTCATCGTACACGGCGGGCGCCTCCGTGGACGGGACCCGTGCCACGACGGGGGTTGAATCGTCGCCGTGTCCGCGGGTCAGCAGCACCACCGCCACGATCAGCGCCACCAGCGCCGCGGCGGCCGCGGCCAGCGCCAGCAGCTGACGGCGGCGCAGCGCCCGCTGCCGGGCGCGGGACATCATGGGACGTTTATATCGACTGGGCATGGGACACCTCCAATGAATTCTACAAATCTTTACGAATATTATATCAAATCCCCGTGTAGGTGTCAACGCCGGAAAAATACGATAAAACAACGAGAATTTTCCCGAAATAAACGCCCGTTGACACAGAATTGCCACAAGTATTTGTTACAAAATCTTGATATTTCATCTGTGTTGTGGTAAAATTAAATCGTTCGATTGTACACAAGCCCGCAGAAAACAGTAATGACTCTGGAGGCAATTTTCATATGAGGCGATGGTTGACAGCGACGCTCGCGTTTATCCTTATTTTCACCCAGCTGCCCTTTGCGCTGGCGGAGGAGGAATCCCCGCTGGAGGCGCCGCCCGGACTGGCTACGGAGGTCGAGGCCGAGGGTCTCACCGTGGACCTGGGCGACGGTTCCGAGCCGGTGTATACGGTGGTCGAGGATGCCGACGAGGCGTCCGATCCGATCCCGCAGGACGCCGTGGAGATCGCCGACATGCCGGGTGAGGAGATCGCCCCCGAGACGGAGGACATGCTGTTCGCCGCCGCGGGCTTCGTCCTGGAGGCCACCAGCTGCGTGGTTCCCGTCAGCGGCACGTATCAGCTCGTGGCGCTGGACGCGGCGGGCAAGGCCATCGACCCCAAGGCCATGACCTATAAGAGCGACAACCCCGCCGTAGCCACCGTCAGCGCCGGCGGCGTGGTCACCGGCATCAAAACCGGCAGCGCCGTGGTCACCGCCGCCTACAACGGCCAGTCCGCGTCCTGCGCGGTCACCGTGCCCGGCGAGCCGACCAGGGTCAAGCTGACTTCCCCCATCACCACCCTGGGCGTGGGCGAGCGCTACGACGGCCTGACCGTCCAGTTCACCCCCGCGGACGCCGCCGCCGCCGTGACCTTCACCTCCTCCAGCCCCAAGGTGATCGAGGTAGACCCGGAGACCGGCGCGGTCACCGCCTTGAAGACCGGCTCCTCCACCATCACCGCCAGGACCCACAACGGCAAGAAGGCCACCCTCAAGATCAGGGTTAAGAAGGCCACCACAACCCTGACCGTCACCCCCGCCTCTGTGGCGCTGGGCTACGGCGGCGCGAAGCAGCAGCTGTCCCTGGCCTTCACCAAGAATACGGTCTGCAACACCGTGACCTTCTCCTCCAGCGACAACAGCGTGGCCACCGTGGACCAGAACGGCCTGGTGACCTCCGTCAACGGCGGCACTGCCGTCATCACCGCCGAGACCTACAACGGCATCCGCGCCGCCTGCGCCGTCACCGTGTACGACGCCCCGGCGTCCGTCCGCTTCGCCGCCGATCCCCAGCTGGTGGGCACAGGCGAGACCCTGACCCTCAAGGCCATCCCCGTGGACAAAGCGGGCCGGGACACCCAGGCCGCGCTGACCTTCTCCGTGGAGGCCGCCTCCGCCAACAAGAACTGCATCAGCCTCGACGCCGCCACCGGCGCCATCAAGGGCCTGAGCTCCGGCAGCGCGATCATCCGCGCCACCGCCGCCAACGGCGCGACGGGCACCTGCGCGGTGCAGGTCGTGCCGGTCCCCTCGGCCATCACTCTGAATGAAAGCAAGCTGACCCTGGGCGCGACGGAGACCTACGGCGGCCTCGTCGCCACCCTGGTGCCTCCCAGGGGCGAGACCACCTGCTTCAGCGAGATCACCTGGACCTCCAGCAAGCCCAAGGTCGTGACCGTGGACCCCGAGACCGGCTTCATCACCACCCTCAAGACCGGCTCCTCCACCATCACCGCCAGGACCTCCAACGGCCGGACCGCCACCTGCAAGGTGAGCGTGAAGAAGGCCCCCACCAAGATCACCGTCACCCCCGCCAACCTCAAGCTGGGCGCGGGCGGCATGACCGGGGCGCTGAAGTACAAGCTCACCGCCTCCTCCAGCGCCAGCGTCGTCACCTGGACCACCAGCGACGCCAGGGTCGCCACCGTGGATGCCGCGGGCGTGATCACCTCTGTGGGCGAGGGCACCGCGGTCATCACCGCCTCCACCTTCAACGGCAAGACCGCCTCCGCCACCGTTTCGGTCTGCGGCGAGCCCGGCAGGGTCACCCTGAACCAGAGCGCCGCCACCGTGGGCATGGGTGACAAGCTCACCCTCAAGGCCGAGGCGACCACCGCCAGGGGCAACGAGACGCTGACCACCATCACCTATTACATCGACAGCAATTCCCCCGATCCGGGCTGCGTCACCGTGAACGCCTCCACCGGCGTCATCACCGCCGTCCGAAAGGGCACCGCCTGGGTCAACGCCAGGACGCACAACGGCGTCGCCGCCGACGCGCCCTGCGTGGTCACCGTGACCCCCAAGGCCAAGAAGCTGACCCTGCCCGACAAGTTCAGCATGGGCGTGGACGAGCATGCCGACGCGCTGGAGGCCATACTGACCTTCCAGGACGGCAGCGTGGCCCCCGCCAGCGGGCTGACCTGGACCTCCAGCAAGCCCAAGTACCTGGCCGTGGACGCGGACACCGGCGCGCTTACCGCCCTCAAAAAGGGCAGCGCCACCATCACCGCCAAGACCTCCGGCGGCCTCAAGGCCACCTGCAAGGTCACCATCCAGAAGGCCCCCACCAGCGCCACCATGACTCCGGCCTCCGTAAAGCTCAGCGCCGGCGGCATGAACTTCCAGCTGGGCGTGACCGTCTCCAGCGGCTCGGCCAATGAGGTGACCTACACCTCCTCCAATCCCAGCGTTGCCACCGTCAACAGCAAGGGCCTGCTGACCACCGTGAGCGCGGGCCGCGCGACCATCACCGCCGAGACCTACAACGGCCTCAAGGCCACCTGCGCGGTCACCGTCACCGAGAAGCCCTACACCGCGGCCTTTGGCACCACCCAGATGACCCTGGGCGTCTCCCAGACCGCCACCCCCGTGGTGAACGTGAAGGCCCAGGACGGCAGCGACGCCGCGGCGGACCTGAAGTTCACCGTGGTCCAGGGCCAGGAGTACGTCCGCGTGGACGCCAACACCGGCGTCATCACCGCGCTGAAGGCCGGCACCTCCGTCATCAGCGTGACCACCCACAACGACGTCAAGGCCAGCAACAGCTGCACCGTCACCGTCATCGCCGCGCCCACCGCCATCAAGCTGAGCGACTCCGGCATCTACCTGGGCGTCAAGGACACCTATAAGCTGTCCGCCAAGGTCACCGCCCCCAAGGGCGCGGACACCGGCGTCACCTGGACCAGCTCCGACACCGGCGTGGCCACCGTCAGCAGCACCGGTCTGGTGACCGCCAAGGCCACCGGCACGGTGACCATCACCGCCGAGACCTCCAACGGCCTCACGGCGGAGTGCGGCGTCAAGGTGTTCAAGGCCCCGACCAGCATCACCCTCTCCCCTGCCAGCGGCAGCATCTACGTGGGCGAGTTCGGCCAGTACACCGTGAAGATGTCCTCCGGCTCCTTCGCCAGCATCACCTTCACCAGCAGCAATCCCGCTGTGGCGGACATCGATGAAAACGGCGTGGTGGAGGGCATCTCCCCCGGCACCGTGACCATCACCGCCACCGCCTACAACGGCAAGAAGTCTACCGCCAAGCTGACGGTCAAGAAGCAGTCCGGCGGCGGCAGCGGAAGCGGCGGCGGCAGCTACGGTTACGATGCCGACATCGAGTCGGTCATCAGCCTGGCCGAGAGCGTGCTGGGCATGCCCTACAAGAGCAAGGGCGGCTACAAGAGCGAGAGCCCCGACGGCTTCGATTGCAGCGGCCTGGTCTACTGGGCCTACTGGTACGGCGCGAACATCAAGCTCAAGGACAGCCCGTCCGGCCAGTGCGGCGACAGCACGTATGAGCGCATCGACAGCGTCGACGACCTGGAGCGCGGCGACGTGGTGTGCTTCCACGGCGACGGCTCCTCCACCTGCAACCACACCGGCATCTATCTGGGCGGCGGGGAGTTCATCCACGCCTCGTCCGCTGCCAGCGGCGTCATCATCACCGAGATCAGCAAGGATTACTACGCCCGCAACTTTATCTGCGGCCGTCGCATCATCGGCTGACCCGGAGCGCGGCCCTCGTCGAAGCGATGGGATAGCGCCGGAAGCCCGCTGTCATTTGGACAAAACACACCCCCGAAGCGAACGCGCTTCGGGGGTGTGTCGTTGAAAGGGGAAGCGGGCATTGGGAAGGCGCGACGCCTATGCCTTCCCCGCGCCCTGTGCCTTCAGCCATATCATCAGCACGGACACATCGCCCGGGTTGATGCCGGGGATGCGGCTGGCCTGGCCGAGCGAGGCGGGGCGCTGGGCGTCCAGCTTCTGGCGGGCCTCGATGCGCAGCCCGGACATGCCGAGGTAGTCGGCGTCGGGGGGCAGGGGGGTGTCCTCCATGCGCAAAAACTGGCGGCGGTCGGCGTCCTGGCGGGCGATGTAGCCCTCGTAGCGGATGGCGATCTCCAGCTGCTCCTTGACCTCCTGGGGATAGTCGGGCAGCTCGGGGTGGTCGGCGCGCAGGGCGTCGTAGGTGGCGTCCACGGCCCGCAGCCGGTCGGTGAGGCGCAGCCTGTCCAGCAGGGCGCGGCCCTCGTCGGTGAGGCGGCGCTTCTCCAGCATCCTCTGATAGCGCGCCTCCGACGCCAGCCCGACCTCACGGCCCCGCTCGGTCAGGCGCAGGTCGGCGTTGTCCTGCCGCAGCAGCAGGCGGTATTCGGCGCGGCTGGTCATCATGCGGTAGGGCTCGTCCACGCCCTTGGTGATCAGGTCGTCCACCAGCACGCCGAGGTAGGCGTCGGCCCGGTTCAGCAGCATCGGCTCACGCCCCTGGCACCACAGCGCGGCGTTGATGCCGGCGTAGAGGCCCTGGGCGGCGGCCTCCTCGTAGCCCGATGTGCCGTTGATCTGCCCCGCGCAGTAGAAGCCCTCGATGTGTCGCGCCCGGAAGGCCCGGTCCAGCTGGGTGGGATCGATGCAGTCGTATTCGATGGCGTAGGCCAGCCGCAGCAGCTTGGCGTTTTCAAGCCCCGGTATGGAGGCGTAGATCAGCCGCTGCACGTCCTCCGGCATGGAGGTGGACATGCCCTGGGCGTACCACTCGTGGGTGTACAGGCCCTCCGGCTCCATGAAGATGGGGTGGCGGTCCTTGTCCTTAAAGCGCACCACCTTGTCCTCGATGGACGGGCAGTAGCGCGCCCCGGTGCCGTGAATGGCCCCGGAGTACATGGGCGCGCGGTGCAGGTTGTCCAGTATGATGCGGTGGGTCTCCGGGGTGGTGTAGGTCAGGTAGCACAGCGCCCGGTTCCTGAGCGTGGCCGGGTCCGTCAGGAAGGAGAAGGGCACGATGGGGTCGTCGCCCTCCTGCGGGGTCATCTTATCGAAATCGATGGTCCTGCCGTCCAGCCGGGCCGGGGTGCCGGTCTTGAAGCGGCGGATGGAGAAGCCCAGGTCGATCAGGCTCTGCGTCAGCGCGTTGGCCGCCAGCAGCCCCTGCGGGCCACCGTTCCAGCCGCACTCGCCGATGATGATGCGGCTGTTTAAGTACACGCCGCAGCAGGCCACCACTGCCCGGCAGGCCACCCGCCCGCCCGTGGTAGTCTCCACGCCCGTCACCCGACCGTGCTCCACCGTGACCCGGCGGACCTCCGCCTGCCGCACGTCGAGGTTCGGGCAGTCGTCCACCGCGCGGCGCATCCGCAGCTGGTAGGCCTTCTTGTCCGCCTGAGCCCGCAGCGAGTGCACCGCGGGGCCCTTGCGGGTGTTCAGCATCCGGGACTGTATGAACACGTCGTCGATGGCGCGGCCCATCTCACCGCCCAGGGCGTCCAGCTCCCGCACCAGATGCCCCTTCGCCGTGCCGCCGATGGAGGGGTTGCAGGGCATCATCGCCAGCGCGTCCAGGTTCAGCGTGATGAGCAGCGTCCGAAGCCCCATCCGCCCGCAGGCCAGCGCCGCCTCGCACCCCGCGTGCCCCGCGCCGATGACGACGATATCATATGCGTCCATGTGCAACACCTCTTTTATTTAATGGGGAATGGGGAATGGGGAATGGGGAATGGGGAATGGAGAATGGAGAATGGAGAATGGCGGTGCAAATCCTGCGGATTTGTTTGATTTGTATCTATTCAGTTCTGCTGTGATAAGTGGAGATTGTCCGAGGCAACGGGGAACGACCTCTCAGTCACCGACTTCGTCGGCGACAGCTCCCCTGAAAGGGGAGCCAAGAGGAAGACAGAGCGTCA
>Ga0256404_1007011_pt1 | contig 18130 bp, 23 predicted proteins | sample RumenRJG_01DNA_FD_185990 | JGI IMG/M metagenome (GOLD analysis project Ga0256404, IMG submission 185990) | Bovine rumen microbial communities from Lethbridge, Alberta, Canada - RJG_01 | ecosystem: Host-associated > Mammals > Digestive system > Stomach > Rumen | place: Canada: Alberta | collected...
TTTGCTTAATAATATTTCTTTTTACAAATAACACTGTCATTAGTATAAATGCAAACATGATTAATACTATCTGACAAGTATTAGAATACAAAAGAATTAAAGTTGACAAATAAAATAAGACAAAATTTATTTTAGAACAATTCTTATCTAAAAACTTAATCCAAAATATAAAAAATAATAATACCGCAAAAAAAGTAAAGGAATAAAATTTAGCTTCTTGAGCGTAGTATATAAATGAAGAATTTACCGCATACAAAGATGATGAAACTAATCCCGCTTTTATTGACTGAATTTCATCATTAGAAAATATTTTATATATATTTTTAGTCAAAATAAATGTCATAAATAAAGATAAAATATCAAAAATTACAGACATCAACCTTATTACAAAATCACTGTTTCCTAATATGCAAATCCAAAATTTATAAAAAACGTAATAGATAGGAAATTGTAAAAATCGTTTTAAATCACCACTAAAATTTTGAGATATCGAATAAATAGTTATTTCATCATACCACAATCCGCCATTTTTATCCAAATTAATAAGCCGTATTGCAAAGCCAAATATAATAATTAAAACAAGAAATATATAATACTTTATATTATTTTTCAAAAGATTTTACCTCGCCCATAATAAAAATACCATAAATAACAAGTTCTAACAACAAAAGAACTACTATCAATAATAGTAGTTCTTTATACATTATTTTAAAAAATTAATTACCAGCTTGCTTTTGTAACACCAGGTAACAAACCTTGATGAGCCATTTTTCTCAAGCAAATTCTGCAAAGACCAAAATCTCTGTGGTAACCATGAGGTCTGCCACAAATACTACATCTGTTATGCAATCTTACTTTTGGATATTTACCAGCAGCTGCTAATGCTTCACGTTTTGCTTCTTTATTAATCATCGCTTTTTTTGCCACGATATATACTCCTTTTTATTATCTTACTAAATCTAATCCCTTGAATGGCATACCTAATAATCTAAGCAACTCTCTTGCTTCCTCATCAGTTTTTGCCGTTGTAATAACTGAAACATTCATACCCTTTACTAAATCAACTTCTTCATAAGTAATTTCAGGGAACAATGCTTGTTCTTTTAAACCTAATGTGTAATTTCCACGACCGTCAAAACTTTTTGCACTTATACCTCTAAAGTCTCTGATTCTTGGAAGTACAACACAAATTAATTTTTGAAGAAAATCGTACATTCTTTCACCACGTAATGTAACCATTGCTCCAACAGGCATACCTTCTCTTAACTTGAATGTTGCTATTGATTTTTTTGCCTTTGTAACAACTGCCTTTTGACCTGCAATTTTTGTCAATTGACCTTGTATTACATCTGCAATTTTTGTATTGTGAGATGCTTCTCCAACACCCATATTCAACACAATCTTGCTTAATCTTGGTATAGTTAAATCGTTCTTATATCCAAACTTTTCAACCATTGCTTTTTTTACGTCTTCTTCGTATTTTTTTCTTAAACTTTTAGTTATTGCCATTTTATTTTCCTCTAATATCTAAGATGATTTATGCCAAGATAATATATCCTGCACTATACATCCAATTTTTCTCCGCATTTCTTACAAACACGAACTTTTTTACCATCTTGTACTTCGTGTTTTACTTTTGTAACTTTTTCACAAGCAGGACATACTATCATAACATTTGAACTATCCAAAGCTGCTTCCATTTTTACTAAACCACCTTGAATGTTTGCCATTGGGTTTGCCTTTTGTGCATGTGTTACCATATTTAAACCTTCAACAAATACTTGTGATTTTGAAGGTACTGTCTTTTTTACGTTACCTGATTTACCTTTGTCTTTGCCTGCGATAACCATTACTCTATCGCCTGTTTTTACTTGCAAAGATTTTTTATTACTGTTTGCCATAATTTTCTCCTTTGGCATGATATATTCTGTACTAAAATTCTACTACAGACATAATCTGTTGTAAATTACTAAATTACTTCCGGTGCTAAAGAAACAATTTTCATAAAGTTTTTGTCTCTTAATTCTCTTGCTACCGGCCCAAATACACGGGTTCCTCTAGGGTTGCCGTCTTTGTTTATTATTACCGCAGCATTTTCATCAAAACGAATTACCGAACCGTCTTGACGTTTAATATCGGCTTTTGTTCTTACGATAACTGCACGTACAACTTCTGACTTTTTAACTGTCATATTTGGAGTTGCATCTTTTACAGTTGCGATAATAACATCACCTACAGCTGCAAACTTTTTATTTGAACTGCCCATTACACGGATAGTTAATAATTCTTTTGCACCTGTATTATCTGCTACTACTAATCTTGATTCTTGTTGTATCATATCTTTTCACCTTTATAGAACTATTTTCTCTTTTCTACAATATTCAAGACACTCCAACGTTTTCCGCCAGAAATTGGTCTTGACTCTACAATTCTTATTACATCACCCTCTTGACATTCATTATTAACGTCATGAGCTTTGTAATGTTTTGTAGTTTCAATAATTTTTTTGTATTTTGGATGCGGCTCATAATCAGCTACTTTTACAACTACTGTTTTATCCATTTTGTCGCTGACTACAACACCTTGTTTTACTTTCTTAGGCATTATTGTTGTCCCTCTTTTTCTTTGATTACTGTCTTTATTTGTGAAATATAGTGTTTTGTTTTTGAAATAAGAGCTGTATCTTCTAACTTGTTTGTAGCTTTCTTAACTCTTAACTCAAGCAATTGCTTTTTGTAATCAATTGCAGCACTTTTTAATTCATCGATTGTCTTTTCGCGCATTTCTTGTAATTTCATAAGTCTTTTCCTCTATTATTGAACAGGATTCTTTTCTACTAATTTAACCTTGATTGGAAGTTTTTGTGCCGCTAATTCAAGTGCATGAATTGCTACATCTCTATCAAAATATTCCATTTCAAAAAGAAATCTGTTAGGTTTTACTACTGCTACCCAATAATCAACATTGCCTTTACCTGAACCCATACGAGTTTCAGCAGGTTTTGCAGTGATTGGCTTATCAGGGAATATCTTTATCCAAACGTTACCGCCACGTTTAATTTCACGAGTCATTGCACGACGAGCTGCCTCTATTTGACGGCTTGTTATCCAACCGGGCTCAACGGCCTTTAATGCATAAGAACCAAATTCGAAGTCTACACCTCTTGTTTCATGTCCCTTCATTCTACCCTTTTGCATTTTACGATATTTTGTTTTTTTAGGTTGTAACATTTTATTTTACTCCTGTGTAATTATTTACTTTCTACATTTTTAGCAAATTAAACTTCTGCTGTTGCTTCTGAAGATGCTCTGCGTCTTCTTCTGCCTGTTCTATCTCCTTCTTTAGAAGATTTTGCTTTAATATTATCATCGGATTTTTCGCCAGGCATTAAGTTACCCTTAAATACCCAAACTTTTACACCGATTTTACCCATCATTGTATCTGCTTCTGCAAATCCATAATCTACATCGGCTCTTAATGTTTGTAGAGGAATTCTACCCTCTTTAGCCCATTCACTTCTGGCAATTTCAGCTCCGCCCAAACGACCTGAAACCATAACCTTAATACCTTGAGCACCTGATCTCATTGTTCTTTGCATTGCTTGCTTCATTGCTCTTCTGAATGCTACACGCTTTTCCAATTGCTGAGCAATTGCTTCTGATACAAGTTGCGCATCTGCATTTATTCTTGCAACTTCTACAACATTTAACATAACAGGATGTCCAACATAATCTGATATAGCTTTTTTCAATTCTTCTATACCTTGACCGTTTCTTCCTACTACAATACCAGGTTTTGCTGTAACAACAGTTACCGTAGTATTTTGAGATTTTCTTCCTATCATTACTCTTGATACACCGGCTGTGTATAATTTTTTCTTAACAAAACTTCTAATTTTTGCATCTTCTGCTACAAATTGTCCGTATTCTTTTACTTTTGCATACCATGAACTTACCCATGGTCTTATTATGCCTACTCTAAATCCGTTTGGATGTGTTTTTTGTCCCATACTTTATAATTCCTATTTTACCATATCACTTACTATTAATGTCAAATGAGAAGTACGTTTTGTTCTTGCGTACATTCTACCTTGAGCTCTTGGTCTTGCTCTTTTATATGTTACACTCTCATCTGCAAAAACTTCTGAAATTTTTAATTGCTCTGCATCTACGCCAAATTGTTCTTTTGCATTTGCAACAGCTGCTTTTAAATTCTTTTCAACAACTCTTGCTGCAAAATAAGGCATAAAACGCAACATATCTTGAGCGTCAACAACCTTTTTTCCTCTTACTTCGTTTATTACTCTGCGAAGTTTGCGGGCTGTCATTTTAATATTTGTTTGTCTTGATTTAGCTTCCATTGTTTTAACCCTTTATTTACAATTTTGTATATTTCTATTTTGATGCTTTATCAGCGGCATGACCTCTGAATAGTCTTGTAGGTGCAAATTCACCTAATTTGTGTCCTATCATTTGTTCTGTTACATATACGGGAACGTGAGTTTTACCATTATGTACAGCTATTGTATGCCCTAACATATCAGGACTAATCATAGAAGCTCTTGACCAAGTTTTAATTACCTTTTTTTCAGAATTTGCATTCATCTTTTCAATTTTCTTTTGCAATGATTCTTCTATATATGGTCCTTTTTTTAATGAACGTGCCATTAATTTCTTCTCCTTTTATCGTCTTACTTTGTTCTTCTTCTTACAATTAATTTGTTAGAAGCTTTGTTAGATTTTCTAGTCTTATAACCAAGTGCAGGTTTACCCCAAGGTGTCTTAGGATGTCCACCAGGACCTGTTTTACCTTCACCACCACCGTGAGGGTGATCGCAAGGGTTCATTGTTACACCACGTACTGTTGGTCTTACACCCATATAACGTTTTCTTCCTGCTTTACCAATATGAACGTTTTTGAAATCAGAATTGCCTAATGAACCAATTGTTGCTAAGCATTCTTTTCTTACCATTCTCATTTCGCCTGAAGGAAGTTTTACAGTAACAAAATTACCTTCTTTTGCCATTAATTGTGCAGAATTACCTGCTGAACGAACTAATTTTGCTCCTCTGCCTGCTTCAAGTTCAATATTATGAACAATTGTACCAAGAGGTATTAATTCTAAAGGTAATGCATTACCAACTTGAATAGCAACATCTGTTCCTGATACAATTACATCACCTACATTCAAGCCCTCAGGTGTTAAAATATATCTTTTTTCACCATCTGCATAAAATACTAAGGATACTCTTACATTTCTGTTAGGATCGTATTCTATAGTTTTAACAGTTGCAGGAACTCCAAATTTTTCACGTTTAAAATCTATCATTCTGTAGTGTTGCTTTACACCACCACCTTTATGACGACATGTAATTCTTCCTGTATTGTTTCTACCTGCAGTCTTTTTTAATGGTTTTAATAATGACTTTTCAGGTGTTGAAGTAGTGATTTCTTGATAATCACTCTTTGTCATACCTCTTTGTCCCGGAGATGTCGGATTAATTTTTCTGATTGCCATTTTTATCTATCCTTTATTATGATATTTCTACAATTTCTTTTATTGGTTCGCCTTCAATTCTCACAATTGCTTTTTTGCTTGAATCTGTTCTACCGAATTTATAACCCATTCTCTTTGCATGAGATGGCATATAAACTGTTTTAACGCTTTTTACTTTTCTGCCAGGAAAAGCTAACTCTACAGCTTGTGCTATTTCAATTTTTGTAGCATTTTTTCTTACTTCAAATGTATATTGATTATTTTGCATAGCCGCATAAGACTTTTCTGTTATTAATGGCTTTATAATTACGTCATATAACTTTTCAGTATTATTTTTTAATGTACTCATTTTAATGTTTCCTTTTAAGTTTATTTGCTTAATCTTTCTGTTATTTCATTTACTGCAGATTCAGTAATAACAACACTATCTGCTTCTAACAAATCTTTTACATTCAAGTTTGTAGGTAACAACAACTTGATGCAAGGTATATTTCTTGCAGATAATTCAAGATTTTTATTTTCATCAGCTCTTGTATCTGCAATAATTAAAATTTTACCTGTAACTTTTAATGATTCTAAAACATTCATCATTAATTTTGTTTTTGGAGCATCAATACCTGAGAAGTCTTTTACAACAACCATTTGTTCTTCTCTAGCTGATAAAGCTGATTTCAAAGCCAATTGTCTTGCTTTTTGAGGCATATCAAATGCATAGCTTCTTGGTTTTGGTCCAAATGAAACACCACCGCCTGCAAATAAAGGAGAACGAAGTGAACCGGCTCTTGCACGACCTGTACCTTTTTGTTTCCAAGGTTTACGTCCGCCGCCTCTTACTTCTGCTCTTGTTTTTGCGCAAGCAGAACCTTGTCTTGCATTATTCAATTGACGTCTTAATGCTAAATGCATTACATGTAAATTTGGTTCAACACCGAAAACATTTTCGTTTAATGATATTGCACCAAGTTTTTCGCCTGATACAGACAATATTTCTTTTTCTTGTGAATTTGCCATTTTCTTTTATCCTTATCTATTTAATGAGCTTTGTACTAAACATTCCACTTTGTTCTGGAAGGAACAATTGTAACTAACTTACCTTCTGAACCGGGAACTGAACCCTTGATTAAAATTAAGCTGTTATCAGCATCAACTTTTACAAGAGATAATTTAGTAATAGTAACTCTTTCATTTCCCATGTTGCCTGCCATTCTCTTTCCCTTAATTACACGAGATGGAGTTGTACCTGCACCAATTGAACCCGGTTCTCTATGATTTTTTGAACCATGAGCCATTGGTCCTCTTGAGAAATTATGTCTTTTTACGGTACCTTGAAAACCTTTACCTATTGAAGTACCTGTAACATCAACCTTCTCTACATTATCCAACATTGACAATTCCAATTTTTGACCAACTGTATAGTCTTGAGGATTATCAACTCTGAATTCTTGAAGATGACGTAAATTTTCTAATTTGTTTTTTGCAAAGTGTCCTATTTGAGCTTTTGTCAAATGTTTTTCCTTTGCAGGAACAGTTCCGACTTGAATTGCGTTATATCCGTCTGTTTCAACAGTTTTAATTTGTGTAACTATAAGCGGATTAACTTTTACTACAGTTACAGGAACTGCTAAACCTTCATCAGTGAAAACTTGTGTCATTCCCACTTTTTCGCCTATCACACCAAGTGTCATATTTTTTCCTTTCTTTTTGGGAGTAGAAATCTTTAATTTCTATCCGTCTGCTTGCGAGCGCTACGTCCTTTTACCGTTTATACCGTAGATCACATTATATTGCATAATGCTTATTTAATTTTTCAAACGTTTATAATTTTACTTCTATATCAACGCCTGTCGGTAAATCTAATCTACTCAATTCTTCTGTAGTTTGTTGAGTAGCATCATATATATCAATTATACGTTTATGAGTTCTCATTTCAAAATGTTCACGAGATTTTTTATCTACGTGTGGTGAACGCAAAACACAATATATACGTCTTTTTGTCGGTAAAGGAATAGGACCTGCAACACGTGCATCTGTTCTTTTTGCTGTATCTACAATTTTGTCTGCTGATACATCAATCAATTTGTGATCATAAGCTTTTAAACAAACTCTGATTCTTTGTCCTGCTGCCATTTTCTTTTTCCTTCATTTTCCTTGCAGTTTTTACTGCTTATTACCTCCGACACGAAAAGTCATGCTTCCGTGCGTAAATAAAGTGTAAAACAAACAAGTTTTACTGTCAACACGATTATTTTTTATATGTATAGATTTCTTAATATTACCTGATATTGTTTATATAAGTACAAAAAATTTAAATGAGTTTGAAAATACTTATAAACTCTATCCCAATTTTCTTTTAAATGTTCTGCCTGCCATAGTTAAAGTTATTAAAGCAATTATTAAAAGAGGAATAATATTTATTATAACATCTTCTATTCCCATTCCCTTTAAAAATAAGCCCCTTGATAAAACCATAAAAAATCTGACAGGATCTAAATACGTAAGATATTGTAAAAATATAGGCATATCCTCTATTGGTGATATAAAACCTGATAATAAAACAGCAGGTATCATAAATGTCATGACAGATAAAATTGCTTGCTGCTGAGTATTACAAATTGCAGAAATATAAAGTCCAACACCGACTATCGCTAAAAGTGATATCAATATTGAAATAAGAAATAAAACTATCGAACCCACAAAAGGAACGTGAAAAAATACAATGACTATTCCAATCATAATAATTGTTAAACTCATTGCAATAATCAAAGGCGGAATTGATTTGCCGAGTAATATTTCAAATGATGAAAGGGGACTAACAATAAGCTGGTCGAATGTACCGAGTTCTCTTTCTCTTGCAATCGATAAAGATGTCAGAATCAACGTTGTTACAAGTGAAAGCATTGCGACAATAATTGTCAAAATATACCATTTGTATTCAAGATTAGGATTAAACCAATTTCTTACAGTTATATCCAATCCGGAGCTCTTGTTGCCTGTAAGTTCAGCGTTATATAAATTTATTATTTGCGATGCATATCCTGATCCTATTGCAGCAGAGTTTGTTTGTCTGCCATCGGATATTATCTGAACATTTGCACCTGTTTTAGACTTTATCCCCCTTGCAAAATCATTCGGGATATTTATTCCGAGTTGAGCTTTTTGGGTATCAAGTTTTTCCTGAAATTCTTTTTCATTATAAACATAATAGAATTTTCTAAATCTTGATGAATTTTCAAACCTTGAAAGTAATTCTCTGCTTTCAACACTTTGTGAGTTATCTAGCACAACCGTATCAATATTTCTAACTTCCATTGTTACTGCATTTGAAAACACTAAAAGCTGCATTAACGGCATTGCAATAATAATGGCACGAGATTTCGGATCATTCCAAATAGTTCTAAATTCTTTTTTTATGAGTGCCGCAACTCTGCGTAAAAAATCTCTAATCATTAGATAACCTCATTTGTGTTTTCTTATAAACTCCTGCAAATAGAAGCAATCCTAATACAGTTAAATAAAAAGCATTTGCTAACCTTATTTCATTTACCCCGCCTGCCATAAATTCACTTTCAATAAATGAAATATAGTATCTTGGTGGAATTATCATAGTTAAATATTGAAAAAATACCGGCATAGAATTAATCGGAAACAGTAATCCTGATAGCATCAGAGCAGGCATAAATCCTAAACTTATTGAAACCATACTCGCCATAAATTGATTTTTTAATGCAGTTGAAATCATTAATCCAATACCAAGAGATGTAAACAGAAAAATTCCGCTTATTAAGAAAAACATAAAATAACTGCCCCTGAACGGTATTTGAAATATACAAACGCAAAGGAACATATTAAATGCTGTTGATAACATTCCCAAGATAAAATACGGAATGTATTTGCCAAGCACAATATGAATTGCTCTAACTTTTGTACTTAATAATGCTTCCATTGTTCCTCTTTCCCATTCACGAGCAATAACAAGAGAAGTAAGCAATATTCCGATTAAAGTCATAGTAATTGCAATTGAACCCGGAACGATAAAATGATGAGAGTTTAAATCCGGATTATACCAGGTTCTGTTCTCAATATTAATGAGAGGTTTTGATAAATTCTTTTTGTATTTACTTGTAGCAAGCCATTGATTTGAAATAGCAAGCGCATAACTCTGAACATAGTTTGCAGTATTAACTTCACTACCATCTGTTATAACAAGTAAATCTGCTTTTTCATTCACCCCTTGACCTCTTGAAAGTTTCGATGAAAAATCATTTGGAATAATAACAGCACCTTTAATTTTAGAACTTAAAATAGCAGTTTTAATATCTTCCATATTATCATAATTTATTGAATTGATATACTTACTGTGCCCGAAAGACTTGACTAATGTTGCAACTTCAGGCGAATTATCGTCATTTTTAATTCCTATTGTGATTTTTACGGAATCGAGATTTATGCCGTACATATAAATCGTAATTGATATAATTGGCAAAATAAAAGCAATAACAATACTTGATGGATCTCTTAATATCTGTTTTATTTCTTTTTTAATTAAGGCGAGCAATATTTTCATTATGATTTACCCCTTTCACTCTCCTTTATCAATGTTATAAAAGTTTCTTCCATTGTAATGTCATTCTCTGAAAGAGATCCTTCGGGCTTTGCCCTCAGGATGACACTTGCTGCTTGTTGTTTGAGTTCTGTTGGTGTTCCAACAGCAATAGTTTCACCTTTATAGAAAAGAGAAATCCTATCGCAATATTCAGCTTCATCCATAAAGTGAGTTGTAACCATTATCGTTACACCTTTTTTGGCTAAAGAAATTATATGATTCCAAAAATCACGTCTTGTCAAAACATCAACACCTGAGGTTGGTTCATCTAAAAACAAAACAGGAGGATTATGAATTAAAGCTGCCGCCATTGAAAGCCGCTGTTTTAATCCTAAAGGCAATTCTTCAGCTTTTATATTTTCATATTCTTTTAGTCCAAAAACATCAATAACTTCATTAACTTTTTCTTCTTTTTTCAAAATGCTGATTCCATAGGCAAGAGCGAAAAAGTCTAAGTTTTCACGAACGGTTAAACTCCCGTATAAGGAGAATTTTTGTGCCATATACCCTAAATTTGCTCTTGCTTTTTCGGGATTTTTCTTTATATCAATTCCCATAATTCTTGCAGTACCTGAAGTCGGGCGAGCAAGACCACACATCATTTTAAAAGATGTTGATTTTCCTGCTCCGTTTGGTCCTAAAAGTCCAAATATTTCACCTTTTTTAATTTTGAAAGTATTATTTTTAACTGCATAAAAGTTTCCGTATCTTTTTTCTAAATTATCTGCTTCAACGGTTAATTCAACATCAGGTGCTTTATAATCGTAATTTTTAGCTATTAGTGATTCTTCTTTATTATATCCGCCCATTATGTCAATTATTTTATTTTCAAACTCTTGTGGTGTGGGTGCTAAATCGTGGGGTTTCCCTTCATAAATAACCTTACCTTTATCTATTACAACTGCCGTATCAAAGCTGTGAGCTTCATCTAAATAAGCTGTTGACCACAAAACCGTTGTTTCAGGGTTTATCATTTCTCTAACCATTTTCATTAAGTCTCTGCGAGATATAGGATCAACTCCGACAGAGGGTTCATCTAAAAGTAAAAATTCAGGATTTCCAAGAAGTGTGCAGGCAAGCCCCAACTTTTGTTTCATTCCGCCTGATAATGCACCTGCAAGCCGATTTTGAAACGGTGAAAGTGTAGTAAATTCAAGCATTTTGTCAAAATCGTGAGTAACACCTTTTAAATCAGCATATAATTTTAAATTTTCAATGACAGTTAAATCTTCATAAAGTCCAAACTTTTGAGGCATATAACCTATATGTAAATTCAGTTCATCTTTTTGAGTTTGGGGATTAAAACCAAGCACATTTATTTCACCAACATTGGGCAGCAATAAACCGATTATTGTTCTTAAAAAAGTGGTTTTGCCAGCTCCGTCAGCTCCAATAAGTCCCGTTATTTTACCTCTTTCAATATTTAAGGACAGATTGTCAATAGCAACGGTAGAGCCGAATTTCTTTGTTAAATTCTTAATTGTTACCGTTTGCATTGTTGTCTTTATTATCCTTTGAAATTAAATCCACTTTTACTGTTACAGGCATACCCTGTCTTAAATATTCATCCGTATCGTTGATATAAACTCTAACTCGATATACTAAATCTGTTCTTATATCAGTTGATTGTACTGTTTTTGGAGTAAACTCAGCAACAGGTGAAATATAACCGATTTGTCCTTTGTATTCTCTTTTTTTGCCTGTATTTGGGTTTATTGTATCGGTATAAACATTTACCTCCTGCCCGTATTTAATATTTCCTAAGTCAGTTTCATTCACATAAACTCTAACCCATACAGGATTTGTTTTTGCCATTGTGTAAACCGGCTGTCCCTTTGAAACATTACTTCCGGGTTCAACTACACGAATCATAACTATACCATCTTCAGGGGCATATAATTTTGTGTATTTTAGTTGGTTGCTTAAATAATCTTTATTTGCAGCAGCTGCTTTATAATCTGCATTTGCTTTATTTTGTGCATTATATAATGATTCAACTTCTTGTTTTGAAACGGTATTGTCATCTGCTAAAGGTGCATATCTGTTATATTTATCGGATGCATCTTTTTGAATTGCAAGAGTTCTTTCAACTTCTGCTTCAGCTTTTTTAAAATTTGCATCATAATCTTTTTCATCAAGGACAGCTATTAATTCTCCCTTTTTAACAGTATCGCCTTCTTCTTTTAAAAGTTTTGACACAAGTCCTGCAACTTGAAATGATAAATCGACCTGACGAATTTCAATATTGCCATACAATGTCAATTCATTGGAATTTCCTTTTTTACTTGAATTATAGAAAAATATACAAATACCTGAAATTAAAAGTATTAAAAATATTAAAACCAATACTAATATCTTTTTCTTCATTATATTTTACCTCCTAAGGTTTTATATAAAGTATAGTAATTTACCAATCTTTGAGATTTTGCTTTTGTTAAATCCATATCCTGATTCATATATGAGTTTTCTGATTTTAGATATTGAGTTTTTGAAATAACTCCTCGTTTTAGCATCTTATTCGCACTATCTAAATTTTTATCTTCAGACAATAACTTTTCTTTTATTTTATTTTCAATTTCTGTATCATGTTTGATTATACAAAGTGAAGTATTAACTTCTTTTACAGCTTCTAAATCGGTTTGCCTGTATTTTTCAAAAAGTTCTTCATACTTTGCTTTTTGAAATTTTAAATTTGCAACTTTTCTACCGCCTGCAAATATATCCTGTGTTGCACCTGCGAGTAGTGCCGCAAGTGAAGATTCCCAAGAGAAAAATGAACCCGGAGCAATAGTATTAAAAGCCCAAATTCCTGTAATATTGAATGTCGGTAAGAATTCTTTTCTTGCAACACGAATATCAATTTTTGCTTTTTCTAATGCAATTTCTGCTCTATTAACATCAGGTCTTGAAAATATAACATCTGATTTCACTTCGTTTGGAATAACAGCATTGTATTCAAATTTGTCTATATTCCCTCTCTCTATATCACTTGTTTTATCAGAACCCCTACCAATAAGAACAGCAAATTGCATTAAAAGAATTTCTCTTTGTTTAATAAGATTTTCAAGAATTATGCTTGCCTGTTCAACATTTGTTTTAGAGTTGTTTAATTCGGTCGTATTTATAACTCCACGAGAAAGTTTTTTGTTATTATCTTTTAAAATTTGATTGTAGTTAGTAACTATTTTTTCTTGTTCTTCTATAAGTTTATCGTACTGTAATATATTTGTATAAACAGTTGCAACATCTGACAATAGTGCTAAATAAGCAGATTTCTCATCAAGCTTACTCATTTCATAAGTCTTTTTAACACTCTTTGTTTTATCTCTGTTTTTTAGTAAAAAATCCGGCTCATAATTTACTATAAACGGTAAAATAAAGGCATTGTCCTTAACTTGTAAATTTGGGTTAAATTTTGGAACATGAACTCCCAAATAATTTGCAGCAACGCTAAAACTTGGTAATTCCTTTGCAAATTGTGATTTTACACCCTGTCTGTATTCTTCTACTCTTATTGTTACCTGCTTTGCATTGTGGTTATTATCTATAGCTTCATTAACATATTGAAACAAGTAATCATCATTAAAACGAGCGAAAAACTCTATATTCAAATCATTTCTATCAACTGCAAAACAGACAGGAGAAACCAGCAATATTAAAACAATCAAAATGACTTTTTTATACATCAATATCCCCCCTGTTTCAAAAGTTCTTAAATATATGTTCTTACGCTGTTTTTAATCATATTCTTGAAATTAACCTTTTTTCTCTTCCAAAATTACTTCTGATTATGTTTTATTCTTGATATTACTAATTTTCGAATTGTATGATTATAAAGTAACCCTTTGATTATTGTCAAAATTGTAAATATTTATGACAAAAACCTCTGCTATACCTTATAAATAACGTAATTAGTTTACAACCTGCTAGTATTGTGTTATGATGACGAAAGAGATTATTTATAGGAGAAGATATTATGAAAATAATTGACTGCGAATTTCATTATTACTTACCGGAATTGATGGAATATCTTTCTACACGAGATAATGCAATGAGGTATTATCCGGAAACTAAAATTCTGGAAGTGAGAGATAAAGTTTTTGCTCATTTTGACGGTGTAACAAATGAATACCCTGTTATTGATGAATTAATGAATTTTGGAGCAGAAAGAATTGCCGTTATGGATAAAAACGGTATCGATGTAGGTGTTATGGCATCTTCTCCGGCATTAGAAGAATTACCGAAAGAAGAAGCGGTATATTTTGCAAAGAAGTCTAATGATGCAGTTGCTGAAATTATAAAAAAATATCCGAACCGTTTCTTAGGAGCTGCTGTTTTACCAACTCCTTATGTTGATGAAGCAATTGAAGAACTTGAACGCTGTGTAAAAGAGCTTGGTTTCAAATATTGGCATACACATTCTAACTATAAAAATGAACATTTATATGAAGAAAAATATCTTCCATTACTTGCAAAAGCAGAAGAACTTGGTTGTGCATTTTATGTTCATCCACAGGCATCTGATGATAAAGATATGAAAAATATGGGTTATGTATATTCTTCACCAGGACTTGGTTTCGGCTTAGATGCTATGAAAACATCATTAAGAATTATATTAAACGGGACATTTGATAAATTCCCTAACTTAAGAATGATTCTTGGACATTTGGGTGAATATTTCCCATTTATATTGGATAGAGTTGATAATCGTTTTGAATGGATTAGGGATGATGAAGTAAAAATGAAACATCCTGTTTCATATTACTTTAAAAATAAAAATGTTGTTGTAACAACAAGCGGAAATATGTCTAAACTTGCTTTTGAATGTACCCGTAAGGCGCTTGGTATAGACAGCATTATTTTTGGTTCCGATTATCCTTATGAAAGCTTGTCTGATATGATGAAATTTATGAATTCTTTAGAATTAACAGAAGAAGAAAAAGAAAAGGTATTTCACTTGAATGCTGAAAAATATATTTTAAGCAAATAAGATTTTAACTTTATAGGTTGGCTTTAGTTAAAATAAAGCCGGAAATTATTAAAACAAAAAAGAATGGAATTCAAACATCCATTCTTTTTTCAATAATTTTATTGTTTAAAACTCCCGAAGATGGGGTCGAACCACCGTTAAAAGATCCAGAATCTCCCGTCCTACCACTAGACGATTCGGGATTAAGTTTCTGTTAACATTATATAATAAACGATGAGTTTTTGCAAGCTTAATCACTTACATTTTTAACAAGTTTTCAGATTAAATTTACAACTTTTTTTTAAGTTGTAAAATGTCATTATGGACGAGAATAAACTACAGCACGATTTTATTTCAACAGTATCACATGAGTTAAGAACTCCTTTAACAAGCATAAGAGGATTTTCCCAAACCCTGCTTGCATCTTGGGATGATATTGATGATAAAAGTAAAAAAGAATTTTTAAAAATAATTGAAGAACAATCAAACCGACTTATAAAATTGGTAGAAAATGTGCTTGCTGTATCAAAACTACAAAACAATGAAAACTATATATTCAAAAATATTTCGGTAAATTCATCTATAAAATCTGTTATACCGATAATAAAACAACAGTATAAAAACCATAAAATAACTACTGTTTTTAATGACAAGATACCTGAAATACTTGCAGATAAAGATAAATTTCAACAAGTAATTTTAAATCTGACAGAAAATGCATGTAAATATTCACCTGAAAATACTACTGTTAAGGTAATAACTGATTTTGCAGAGAATAACTTTGTTTCGATAAAAATTATTGATAACGGAGTTGAGATAAAAAAAGAGGATATGGAGCGAATATTCAAAAAATTTGCAAGAATAGATAACCCGCTTACAAGAGGTGTTCAGGGGAGTGGTCTTGGTTTATACATAACAAAATCTATCGTTGAAAATTTGCATGGAAAAATAAATGTTTCGAGCAACTCAAAAGAAACAATTTTTGAGGTATTAATACCATTTTCAGATATGGAAAATCAAGCGAGGTCAAAATGCTTACAATAACATTAATCATAGACCAAAGACGAGAAATGCCTGCAAAATACAAAAAGATATTAGAAGATGATACAAATCATACTGAAATAATAAACGACATACCAAAAGCATTACAATATATACAAGATAATGAGCCGGATTTAATAATTATATCCGACACCATTAAAGATGATTTATCTAAGTTTTGTCATGGTATACGAGTATTAACCTATAATATGCGTCCTATAATTGTTGCAGTATCAAAATCTTCTGAAATTCAAGATAAAATAAAAATATTGGAAAGCGGAGCAGATGACTATATCTCAGAACCAATAGATGCAGAAGAATTTAAAATAAGAATGAAAGCTCATTTACGCCGTGAATACGAAAGTGTTCTCGATACCCAAACCGGCTTACCATTAAGTAAATACTGCTATAGGGCATTAAAACGTATACTCGTTTCTCCTAAAAATTGGGGCTGTCTATTAACAGGAATCGAAAATTTTTACAGCTACAAAGAAACTTATTCAGAAATTGCTTCAAATAAACTGTTGCAAACATATACCGCAATAATATCCTCTGCATTAGATAAAAATGATTTTTTCGGATTATTAAATGACAGAGATTTACTTGTTATTACAAATACAACAAAAATAGAAAAACTTGCATCATTTATGACCTTTGCTTTTGATACCGTTAAAAATAAATTCTATTCGGATGAAGATTTAGAACGCGGATACATAATGGTTCATGGAGATGAACTGTCAGAAAAGAAAAGCGGATTTGTATATGCAATAACAGGCGGAATAACAAATGAAATAAAAAGATTTACTTCGCCTGAAGATATTATTCATGAGTTAAGACAGATATATGAAATTGCAAAAAAGAGTAACAAGTCAAGTTATTTAATTGAACATCCTAAGTTATCCGGTACTAATTCTATAGTTGAAAAAAAATTTAACAACAAAATTGCTGTTTTAGAAGAAGATAATGCATTATCACTACTTCTCACAACCGCTTTGAATTTGAAAGGATATAAAACAGAAATTATTTCCGAAAATTTTGATATTGAAAAATTTTTACCTGCATTAGTAATTCTTGATACAGGAAATGATGAAAGTTTAAAAGGACTTGAACTTTGCAAAAAAATCAAAAAAAATTATCCTAATATAAAAACTATAACAACATCAATATTCCATGATAAAGAAACTATAATGAACGCAGGAACAGATATATATTTGCCAAAGCCATATACAATAGATTCTCTTTTAAAATGGGTAAATCTTGCAATAAAAGAATTCAATGATTAGAAATAGTATTTAATAATTTTAGAAAACTCCTCGTTTTGTATCATGTAAAATAAGAAAAAATGATATAATATAAAGTTTTGTAAAACTTATATTAAAAGGTATAAAGAATACTGAAAATATACCGTTTATATATATAGTATCATTTTTGTAAATAAGCATGCCTGTGCATAGAAAGTGAAGGTGTTTATGGCTTTAGTAAATCCTGAAAATCCAAGATATAGATTTGTTCAACCTGAGGTAAGAATAGATGATGAACCTTATGAACCGGGTGTACCTGGCGGTCCACGTACTCCAAATACTCCTACCGGTCCTAAACCAGACAAGCCGCTTTTACCTTTTGAAGATCGTGATTTGCCATTACTAAAAGGCAGACCATATCAGGATATAGTTAATGATTTCAATAAATGTATAAACCAACTAAACAGTTATTATAAAACATTATATAATCATGAAACCGCTTATAACAAAGGGGATTATTCATTTGCAAGCGGTAGTAAAGAAACTGCAAAATCTGTAATAGAAAATGATAAAAGTAAAATTGAAGAACTTAAAACTAAATTAAAAGAATTGGAAGCCGAACTTGATAAAGCCGGAAAAAGTGATCCTATAGGAGCTCGTAAATACAAAGGTGATCTTAAAAAATACGAATCTTATGAAAATTACAAAAAAAGAATGGATGAAGCAAATAAAGCTAATGGTACTGATGATGCTTCAAGCGTAAGCGGTGCTGATGATGC
>Ga0256404_1007012_pt1 | contig 18124 bp, 17 predicted proteins | sample RumenRJG_01DNA_FD_185990 | JGI IMG/M metagenome (GOLD analysis project Ga0256404, IMG submission 185990) | Bovine rumen microbial communities from Lethbridge, Alberta, Canada - RJG_01 | ecosystem: Host-associated > Mammals > Digestive system > Stomach > Rumen | place: Canada: Alberta | collected...
AAAAGCGTACAGTTACGCCCTCTTTTTTAGCCCTTCTTATCTCGTATCTTGTATTTTTCTTTATACTACTCCATAAGGCCTCAATATCTGATGAAAGATCCGTGATCAAAGTGCTTTGTCTACTTACCTTCTCGTAATATCCTCCCTGATTAATCTTTTGAGAGGGTGACTCCATTCCGTGAAATAATGTTACATCTGACTTTGTCCTAATAAGGTTATTTGCAAACCAAACATGCGATATTTTAAGCCCAGATTTACGATAAACTGCCTCCATCATATCAGTCACCTTCACTTTCTTCTCAAAAAATACAGTTTTCTTAAAATCCTGTCTACCAAATCCATCTTATGATTTGTTTCGACGATTTCATAATCAGCAAATCGCCCACGATATTGCTTTATAAATATCTCAAGATTTTCAAAATCCGCATCTTTCATCGTATTAGGATGATAGCAAAAAGTAACTGTGTGAAATGGCAAATTTCTAACTGAGCCAGATTGTTGGGGGATGTATGTAATCCCATCATGAAGGTATGGTTTATTAGCAATGGTATCACTAATTGTTCTGATATCGCTGCATTCTTTTAACGCTACTATCGTGTTTTCATCAAAAGTGTGTGACGGAGCAAAGAATATCTTAGGATTTATACCATGGTCACGAAAAATAGCAACACCATTACTAATCTTTTCTCGTTGAACATCAAGGGGTACACCCGCAAACTCGGATCTCTGATTTACTGGATTTACCCCCCCCACTTTGGTTATACACACATGGTTATACCCGTGCAAAGCAACAGACCACCTCTTAAAAATCCATGCGTCAACCCTGCCCCAGAAATTGCCATCTGCTTCATATTGATCCATCATAGGGTCCTCGCAATGAGGAATAATACCAACCAAAGGTTTAATACCATACTGATCAAGAAGCTCTTCTATGCGATTCCAGGACTTCAAGTTCCTTTTTTCGCATGCATCATCAAGTCGGATGTAATATTTCATATCAATTTGCTCCTATCTGGATAACTTGCTTTTTACTGTTTTCAGCATTCCTTTGCTCAAAACCCAAAATGTTTTAAATCCCAGAAAACTAATCAAAAGGAAAAGAACAAATGAGGTTATAAAGGCATAAGGAATATCCATGGTTTGAACAACACACATAATTCCCAGTGCAATGCAAACTACGATTATTTTTTTCGCATTAAAGTTTATCTTCATTATCTTCCTAGTATGGATAGCTCTGATAATCACAATAGTAGCGTAACTAACAAATGTTGCTATTGCAGCACCCATTCCGGCAATCAACGGAATAGTGGCAGTGTTAAGAACAATATTTGTTACAGCGCCAATTAACGAGGAATAAAAAAGCATTTTCGTCTTCTTAGCGGAAGTATAAATAGATCCAAAGTACTCACCTATACCATGTGTCAAAACCGCAAGGACAAGAATTGGGACAAAAACACGGGCTTCGTAAAAGTCCTTAGCGTACATAAATCTAGCAAGCTGCTTATTGAAGAGAATTATCAGGGCAGCTATGACAGACAACCCATCAAAAAGTTTTTGAAATACAGAGCTATAAAATTTGCGAGAGTCATCAGAACCAAAGTCTTCGACTGCCGACAAACGCCAAGCATTCATAAAAATATTGTAGCAAACACTTAGGATTGTCGGGATCTTATATGCAACAGAGTAGACTCCTGTAGCCATTTCTCCACAGAAAAAGGTTAGAATATACTTGTCAGATGAATTGCTTACCCACCAGCTGATTGAGTTGGGTATCATCGGCACAGAGTAGTTAAGCATTTCTCTGAGTAATGTCTTATCTATACTATTTACTTTCCCGTAACTTAATAATCGTCCACCAATTATCAGAATGAGAGAAGCTGCTCCATTTGATATTATAAATGATAGTAAATATCCGTTAATTCCAGCCTTAAAAATTACTAATGCAACAATATTTGTGATGATAGTAAAAAGCGTATGTCCAATTCCCGCAATCGTGAATATAGAGACTTTATCAATCCCTTTTGTAAAAAAAGACAGGAACTGATAAAGTACATAAGTAAAATAGTAAAAAATAAAATACCAATAATACGGACGAAGAAGACTAATTGCAAGCAAAATAGGAGATACTGCAAATAGTACTAGAAAGCCTGTTAAATTCACCAATGCACCTAAGACAAAGACCTGATTTTTATCGACATCTTTATCCAAGGCGAATCTCATTACCGCCTCCCCAATCGTAACAGTAAACAAAGGAGAGAGAAGTGAGATTGTTGTTGTTAAAAGATCCGCAACGCCATACTCACCAGTAGACAAATATGATGTGTATAACGGAACCAGAAAAAAAGTTAGCAGCTTAGAGCCAAACGTTCCAATTGTCAGTAAAAGAACATTTTTCCCTAATCTTTTTCCTTGTTGATGCATGGCTTATCCTCTAATCACTTAAGGCTCTATTTAAATAATCCATAGACTGTTTCCTTAGTTCATTCAGTATATTGTCGGATTTTCCAAAATCAATATTAAGGAGACTTGCTTTGTTTCTACATTCCATGTCAAGACGATTCAATAAACTTAATACTGAAAGAAGATTTTCAACTCTAGTATTTTGCGATTTCTTATCTTTATCAGAAAACCTTCTAAAGCAAATGAATGGTTTATGGAATAAAATGGCAAACACAGTCGCATGAAATGAATCCGTACATACAAATGAAGCATTTTTAATTGCATTTACAAAATCAACAGGCGAAAGGCCGGACAACTTCTTATACTTTGAAAAATAATCAATCCGATTATAGGCATGATGAATCACATCAATACTTAATACTTTACTAACTTCATCAATGCTACATACGTGTCTCTTATAATCACCAAGAAAAAGGCAATAAATATAATGAGAAGGCAATGTAATTGCGCTGTTATTAGCAAATTGTACCCATTTCTCAACAGATAACATCAAAGTGGGATCCAGACATACTTGTACGTCTCTATTAATCAATTTATTAACAATACGCTTTCCCGATTCTTCCCTAACAGAAATGCTATCAAACTTTGAAAGCATTTCTCCTATGGCTGATACTATATCTGGAAAGCCATCAAGATTTGATACACCAAAACTAGGCGCATATGAAATCTTTTTTTTCTCTTTCACAAAATCAAGAAAAAAAATGGGATTATAATGATTTGGATTCCAAATTTGATCACTTCCACATACAAAGCAATCATATTCGCTTTCAATTTTCTGTAATTCCTTCACATCTGATGAAGTTTGATTAATACCTAAATATTGATAAAAGAAGCTTCTCATGGCAGCCGACTTATTCTTTTCACCATCAGCATATACTTTTCTCGTTTTCAAAAACATTTTATCTTGAAGTCTGATGAATAGAATATGCCTCTTCCTCGAATTTAGTAAATCATCTATAGAATATTTGTATTTTTCACTTTTATACGGAATTATAGAGCATTCACCAAACTCAGATAAAATAGATTTTAAAGCATATGCTTGAGTTGCTGTTCCATAATTACCATTTGAGAACCAGGTAAGCAAGGCAATTTTCTTCATACTAAATAATCCATACCTTCTCCAGCATTAGTTACTTCCAATAGAAGTTTTGTTGCTGATCCAAGCAAATATCATGATTGGGAATATATAGTTAAAAAACAATTGTATACACAGACTTGCACTGTACATGAATGTGGCGATTGAAAAGCATGTCCCCATGATAGTAAATATTGTAAAATCAAACAAGGTGTTCTTTTGATACGCTTTTATCTCGCTTGAAATTGCAATATTGCTTATAATAACAATAAACAATGGAGCAAGTACAACAGAAAAGCATCTCGCTCCTTGAGAAATCATAGGAATAATCTGAGATTCAATTCCACTTCTTCCCCAGAAAGTATAATTAAACAGGCTATTTGACGAAATAAACTCTTTAAAAAAATACATGATATAAGGGATAAATTTAAATATATTTCCAATAGCTTCATTTAAGCCAAATGGAGAATCAATTGCTAAAGCAACAGCGACATTTTCAGGTCCGCTAAAGTATGCCTGAAGCAACTGAGCAGCATCATCCATTGTAGTATGTCCCATTCTTTCGTTTCCGAAAGATTTTAAAGAGATCCATAATACTCCAATACCAATAACCAGAAATATTGAGGCTCGGATGATTAACCTACTTTTGCTTGGATACAGTCTGGATAACACAAAGCTCAGTGACAAAAAAATAAAAAGAGAAACAGCCACTGTATCCGTTGTAATGGCAGCACTAATAATAACAGAAACAAATGAAATAAGCAGTTTAATTCGTTCATTACCTTTTTTGGAAGCATACAAAGAAAATATTACCGAAATAGGGAACGCCCATCTAAGCAAATTTAAGCAATATGAATACAAATAATAGATCATACTTGGGACAGTTGATCTCATTTCTGATCTTAGTATTGTATTCTGGATATTTGTTGCCTTATCTCCAGATATCCCCACAGAAATATATGCTAACAATTTAGGATATCTTATTACCACCCCAAAAACTATAATAGTTAATAATAATGTAAATACTCTAAATGTCTTTATATATTTTTTATTGAAGTCAAAACATCCTACATACCTTTCTTGTACTGCAGCCCCAATTTTAGTACTTTTCCTGTGTAAAACAACAAAAATTGCAATGGTTTCATAAATCTGCAATAGCACTGCATAAAACATATAATCTTCAGTGTTAACCATAGCCCTAAACTGTCCATTACTTAAGGCCATACACAGTGGTGTCAAGATGTTCTTAACAGCCATTAACGATACGAATATTGCAATTGTGATTGATTTTGCCATTTTTTGATATACATCAAGAAAAATCAAAGACAAAAAGCCGAAAATAAGCGGCAAAAGGAAAATTGTATCATATTTTGGGGGCGCATTTACAATAATTATAAAAGCTGCAATGGCGCACATAACGAATACCACTATTGCAGCAAACGGTATTACTCTCTGCCTACCAGAAACATTCATCACGCATTCTTTCCTTTAATTCTTTATGGCCGAATATTATTCATCATCTATATTATGAGTATCTATAGTAGGATGATATCAGTTCAGCCGTTTCCTTTCTGTCATAACCCGCTTCTTTTAATCTTTCAATATTATCAGCGGATTGATGCCCTCTTGGATGCTCGACTTCTGCTAAAATGGCATCCTTCCACCTATCGATATTATCCTGCAAAGACATTTTCTTTATAGATTTTGTTACGCAAACCTCGTTCTTGATAGCATCAGATACAATACATCTTAATCCTGATGCCTGAGCTTCAACTAAAGAAATCCCCAATCCTTCCCAAATTGATGGAAAAAGAAACACATCCATTGACATGAGTAGTTCATTGACATTGTTAGCCTCATGAATCCACACTATCTTATTTTCAAGCCCCAGCTCTTTCCACAACTTTTCTAATATAGCAGCTTGACTACCATCGCCAATAAGAAGAAGTATAGCATTGTCTTTTTCTTTTGCTATCTTGTCAAATACTTTAAGAATAAATCTATGATTTTTTTGAATCTCCATACGACCCACGTGTCCAATGACAAACTTGTTGCATAAGCCGTACTTTTCTCGAATCATAAGTGCAGTTTTCGTATCATAACTGAATTTTTCTAGATCCACTCCATTTGGAACCACTTTAAAATCTGCCGAATCACCAAACATCCATATCCCTGCTTGCTTTGAACATGCAAATCTGGTTGTTGTTTTGTTTTTAATTAGCCTTCTTGCCAAATAATGAAGAATCCGCCCTCGCAAATCAGCCACACCGTCATTGTGACTATGTATAATAATTTGTGGAACTTTAGCCTTATACGCGGCGATAGCATCAAGGCAACCTATCGCTGTGTTCGCATGAATGTGAACTGTCTGAATATCAGAATGATTCCTTAGAAGATTAAGTGTGTCAAGGTACCTCCTGCGAAATTTTTTCATTGGAGTAACTCTAAATATTGTTCCCCCATAGCTTTCAATCTCTTCATCAAACGGTCCAGCTTCTAAACTTATAAAATCCACTTTAAACTCAGAATGATCTAATTCTCGCAAGACGTTCATAATAAATGTCTCTATACCATAACGTCCACCCATATTTGCAATTTCCAGTATGTGTTTCATTGCTTATTTTGCTCCCTTATTTTAGGAAGATTTGAATATTTCTACGTACTTTTTTGCCATTCGAAGGATGTCGAATTCACTCGCCCTTATCTTAGCTTCCGAAATCATCTCGTCATTATATTTATAAATTAATCTTTTCTCAACTGCACTTTGAATCGTATCTGCCCTATAAGGGTCAATCATGCTCCCATAATTTCCAACCACATTAGCTAATCCTGGCACATTTGAAACAATAACAGGCGTCCCGGCCGCCATAGCCTCTACTGCTACAAGGCCAAATCCTTCCCAAATTGACGGAACACAGATAATATCAACGGTTTTCATTATTTCAGCGACATCTTTTCTAAAACCAAGAAAAACAATGCGTGATTCCAGATTTTTTTCTCTAACTTGTCCCTTTATAATCTCAAACAACGGTCCTTCTCCTACAAGAATCAGTTTATACTCATCCGGAAGGAGAGCCATCGCATCAATCATTGTCTTATGGTTTTTCTGTGGCGTGAATGAACCTACCATCCCAATTAAATAATCGCCATCTTTATATTCAGGGAATATTAACTTCTTGTCATATGCTTGCGCTTTTTGATATTTCTCGATGTCTATGCCATTTTCTATTACTGAAAACCTGCTGTCTGCACTCTTCCCCAAGTATTTCAATAATGCATCCTGAGTTTCCTTACTAATGCTTATGATATGGTCAAAGCTCCCATAAATATATTTTTCAATGGGTTTGAAATACCCCTTATGCCGTCTATTGTTATCAGTAGAATGTTCCGTCATTAGAACCGGCGGGCATTTCTTTCCATGAATTCTTTTTATAATTGCGGCATAATAGATTGCCGGAAATAAGTTTGCATGTATGACGGAATATCTTCCGTCCTTTATTACCTTCCACATATAATTCAGTTTGCTTACTACTGACTTGCATGTTTCAGGTATGATATGGACAGGGACTCCCTCATCTTTCAGTAATGTGCAATACTTATCTGATTTGTTTGAGAGAAGAAGCATTTCACAATCTTCGTCTTCCATGTTCTTTACTAAATCGTATATTAGCTTTTGAGCACCACCACCGCCCAGATTATCAATAACAAACAGAACTCGCATTTCTCAATCACCTGCTGGCGTTTTTGATCTCTTCCAGATACTTCTTAATGACAATATTGCGATCAAATTCACGCTCAACCTTAGTACGTCCGGCCAATCCCATGGCTTTTCGTTCTTCCCAGCTCAGCGTTAAGAACTTTTCAATCTTATCGATCAGATCTTGGCTATCCCGTTGCTTCACCACAAAGCCATTCACGCCATCATCGACGATTTCTTTGCATCCCGGACGGTCTGTGGTTATAATAGGACGTCCACACGCACATGATTCAAGCAGAACATTACTCATGCCTTCTGGATAGAAGGAAGGATGAACTGTGCAGCTACATTGCCTATGCATGCCCACAATATCATCAATTCTTCCGTGGTAGATGATCGTACCATTGTTGTTCAGTTCCTGCAGTACCGCCTCATACTCACCTTCACAATCACCGCAGATATGAAACTTGGCTTCTGGATATTTCGCTCTTATCGTTTTAGCCGCATCAAGATACTGGTCGATGCCTTTCTCCTTAACAACACGAGAAATGAAAACGAAGTCTACAGTATCCCCCTGAGGATACGGCTGTACTGTAAACTTATCTAAATTGACACCGGATCCCGGCAATAGGTCATAATTCTTGACCATCTTTCGTTCGACCATGAAATCCCGGTTAGATGTATTTTGGAAGAAAACTTTCTGCGCCTTGCGAAGCCCATACCTGTACAGTGGAACAGTAATCTTTTGCAATAATCCGCCATTTTCAATCGCCGGTCCAAGCCCTGTCACATTTGCCACATAAGGGATGTCCAGTGATGCTGCAGCCATGCCAGCATAGATATTGGGTTTGATGGTGTAAGTAAGAACAATTCGGGGATTAATCTCCCGCATTTGTTTCTTATAATATGAAACGAGCTTCATTTCCTTCAGAGGATTGGTTCCATGCCGTTCCATTTCGACAGGAAAGACCTTAGCCCCGCATGCTTCCAGCTTGTCTTTTCTTCCATTATCTGAAGCGAGAACAATGACATCGTAATTTTTCGATAATGTCTCGATCAATTCACTTCTGAAGCTGGCAAGTCCAGCCGTGACATTACTGACAATCAGAATCTTTTCCCGCATCAGTTCTTCCCTCACATCTTTACGATTTTCACTTCGTTATATTTCATCATGTAGATGCCTTCTTCGTAGGCACCGATCTTTTTCTCGTTTACTTTACCCTGCAGATTATTCAGAATCAGCTTCATGTGATCACAGCCGGACTCATAAGCATGTGGATAACCACCACCGAAGCGAGGATTCACTTCGCTGATGTAGTACTCACCATTTATCTCAAAGATATCTATATCAATCTGCCCACGGTATCCAGCTTCATTCACAAACTTTTCAATTAGATTGAACAGCTTCTCATCCTTAAAGCTGACCGCCTTGTCGGTCTCACCGGCACGCATTTTGATCTTCTTCTTTGTGAAGATGGAAACAACTTCACCAGAGATCAGATCGATATACACATCCGCGCCAATCTCCTGCCCATCTAGGAACTCCTGAATCATGAGATCGTCTTCATGGGCGAAGAGCAGATCCACTGTTTCTTTGTCATAGACCTTTGAGATACTGATGGAGGCCGATCCTCTATAGGGCTTCACAAAGACAGGATAGGAAACCTCACCAGCATCCACAGCCTTAAAAAACTCATCCTTATCCATCCAAGAACGGGCACAGTTATAGCCATGCTCTTCAAGCCAGTTGTACATCTGCATTTTGTCCAAGGCCATTTCGCAGAGGTTGTAGGATGAACCGATTATCGTCACGCCTATTTCCTTGAATTTCTCTTCATTAGCAGCCAGGAGTGACAACTCCGGATCGATAAGACTCAGAACACCATTGATCTGTTCTTTCCTACAGATATCAAGGATAATGTCAATGTATCCTGGTTCCGTGATCTGAGGAACGGTATAGTATTTGTCAGCGTCATAAATCGCCGGGCCTAAAGTACTTGCATCTGTAGCCACAACGGTTCCGACACCGTCAAACGTCCTCTTAAAATACTGTACGATTTTGTTCCGCGTCCCCGCGGCAAGAATCAATATATTCACTCTTCTACCTCTAATGACTGATCTTTTTCAATGTATCAAAGAACAGTGGAGTTCCACCCGTGTGGATGAATAGGATATTTTTATCTTTTATTTCATGCTGCAAAACATACTCTGTCATCCCCATGAATGCTTTGCCTGTGTATGTTGAATCGAGGGGGATGCCGTAGGTTCTCAATACTGTTTCTATAGTCTCTATTACCCGCTTATCATCTTTTCCGTACCCAGATGTATAATCATCTATGAATACTGTCGCTGTCTGGATATCCTCCTCTGACACTCGACAACCTAAATAATCCCGTATACTCTGGATTATAACATCTCGTCCTCTGGGATTCTTACGAGCAATGCTTATACCGACAATCTGTCGTTCGTCCCCAGCTAACAACTGCCCACATATAAGACCAGCATGGGTTGTACCAGTTCCAGAAGCAAAGAAGAAATAATCGAAATGGATGTTCTGCTCCTCTTCGAATGACTTAATTTCCTGATAGCACTGCTCATATGCTTCTGTACCGATATTGCCGTGACCACCGCCCTCGATGAAGTATGAGTGCTTTCCAGCACCTTTAAGTTCTGCGATCTTCCCCTCGATTGTGTCATGTACATTGCTAACCGGTACTGTAGTTATCTCTGCGCCGAAAAGCTCCATCATCTGGCTATTGAAGGTTGGCTCTGAAGCTTCCTGTGGGGCTATGATATAGCAACCCATTCCTCTTCGACAGCACTCATTCGCAATCACCCTACAATGATTAGAGCTACCAGATCCATAGGTGACCACGCAGTCGTAGCTCCCTTTATCAATCTCCTGAAAGAATAGCTGCGCTTTTCTCGCCTTATTGCCGCCAAAAGAAAACGGGATTAAATCCTCCCTTTTCATCCACAAATGATTTCCTTTATATTCGCCTAAGTCCTGAATGATGGTCATCTGCTCCATTCCTCTCTGAGAAAGCCGTAAGCGATACGATCAACGTATTTCCCATGTGACATGATATCTTGCCTGATGACGCCTTCCCTCACAAATCCGACTCTCTCAAAAAGCTTCTGCGCGGCTACATTCTCAACTTCAGTAAAGAGATAGATACGATTAAGTCCAAGCTCCTCAAAACCATATTTCAAAATCAATCTACTGGCTTCTTTTGCCACACCTTTTCCTTTGTAGGCTGTTTCCCCCATAGCGATGTAGTATTCCGCCTTGCTGTTTTTTCTGTCTATTGACAACAGGCCAATCGTCCCAACTGGCACACCATCAGCTTCAATCACAGCATCGTACCGTGAATCCTCACCTTGGTGGCTATCAAACCACTTCTCTGTCTTTTCCACACAGATAGGAATATCATAATGAAGGAACTGATTATTCTCTGGGTTGTTAATCCATTCAACCTTCTTAGGAATATCAGACCTTTCAAACTTTCGTATGCTTATTTTCACTTCTCGCCACGTCCAATCTGCCAACCTTTATCTCACTACCAACCTGAATATCAGAACGCTTGATGACCTTACCAACAGTTGTGAAAAGCACTTTTAAATCCAAAGCGAAGGTGACATGATTCACGTACTCAAGGTCGTATTGGAATCTCTCTTCCCAACTATGTATTGCGTTCCTGCCATTTACCTGTGCCCAACCAGTCAAGCCCGGCCTCACATCATGTCTGTGATGCTCTTCCTCTGAATAATAAGGAAGATACTCTACAAGGAGCGGACGCGGTCCTATCACAGCCATATCACCCTTGATGATGTTCAGAAGCTCCGGCAGTTCGTCCAACGAAGTGGATCTTAAAATACGGCCGAACTTGGTAAGTCGCACATCATCTGGAAGAAGCTTTCCATTCTCATCACGCTGGTTTGTCATCGACCGGAACTTGTAGAGTTTGAATATCTTTTCATCTTTTCCAGGACGATCTTGTGTGAATAACACGGGCGATCCTAGTTTCACACGGACAAGAATCGCAATGACGAGCAGAATCGGACTTAATACAATCAACGCACCGGTAGAAAGAAATGCATCCAGAAACCTCTTTATAAACCTTTCATAAGGACCGTACGGTTTATGCTCATTACTTTTCTTTTGTGCCAGTTCAGCCACCATAGCCACTAAACCAACACATGCCGCTATTATGATGATGGCAAGAATAATCTTCAGAATTATCATCTACTCACCTGTTCAATTGCTCTCTTACAAGCTTATCAATCGGTTTAATTGACCCGTGATTAACAGCATCAATTGCCAAGGATAGTACAACGCCTACTTCTTCAGTAGACAGTTTCAATAGCATCTCTTTGGTATCAACTGACAAGGCACTTGGCAACTGAACCCTCGCCATTTCAGGCAGATGAGCCGACTCACACGCCCGATCTAATAACTCCTCAAAATCCATCTCACGCGCCTCCGCGCTCTTATCCGCATCAACCAGCCTGCCTGCCTTTGCCGCAGTTGCTCACACAGGAGCTGCTATCGCTCCGAATAACAGCATGTGCGGTATAAATTTCCTACCGGAACTATTGGTCAAAATTGCACCCAATGTGGCTACCTGATGCATGCCCGGCAGATGCCAATTTTTCTCTGTACATACCTGATGCATATCCAGCAGATGTACATATACGCCCTCATGCATATCCAGCAGATGCGTATCTCCATCCCTGATTGATGTCCGGCAGATGCTTAATCTTCCTCTCTACAACCCTCATTGATGTCCAGCCGACATCACCGAAAACACCGATGTATGATCTCAATAATCCGATCCTGCTGCTCTTCTGTCATCTTATTATCGCTCGGTAAACAGAGCCCACGCCTGAAAATATCAGCCCCTACATCAATTCCAGAGCCTTTTATATAGGCATTTGTGCGGCCTCTGCCGTTCCCTTCGACCGTGACGAACGGATTCGTCCTATATATCGGCTGCATATGCATGGGCTTCCAAATTGGGCGTCCTTCTGCATTAAAAGAAGCTAGCGCATCCAGAATCTCCTGCGGACAACTCTTCCCTCTCTCGCTTTTATACAGAAAATCTTGTTCGCTTCTTACCATCGGAGCCATAGCATCTTCATCGATAATACAACAGCTAAGCCAGAAGTTAGGAATGCTTTTCTCACGATTCCATGGATTCATCTTTACAGGCAAATCAGCTAGTCTTTTTTCGTACCTTTCCCAGATGGTCCGCTTCTGTTCGATATGTTCACCCAAATAAGGAATCTGTCCACGAACGATACCAGCGATGATATTGCTCATCCGATAGTTATAGCCAATCTCCTCATGCTGGTACCATGGAGCAGCTTCGCGGCTCTGCGTAGACCATTTTCTAACTTTGTCAGCATCCTCTATAGAGTCTGTAAGGAACATTCCTCCAGCCGACCCGGTAATTATCTTATTACCATTGAACGAAATACAATTATAGTCCCCCAGAGTTCCGGTCTCAACCCATTCTCCGTTCAGCTTGTACTTGGCACCGAGGGATTCTGCTGCATCTTCAATGATCAGCGCACCGTGCTGATCGCAGATGGCCTTAATTTCTTCCATCTTGCCGGGCGTGCCGTACAGATGTGCAACGACAACCAGCTTTACATCCGGATATAATTCAAATGCCTTCTCCAGTGCCTCCGGACTCATGTTCCAGGTATCATATTCTGTATCGATGAAGACTGCTTCTCCATCTTCATAAGCGACCGGGTTAATTGTCGCGTCAAATGTCATGTCGGAGCAGAATACTTTATGTCCCTGAAGTGTTCCCTCATAAGGTCTGGCCTGTCCATAAAGCTTTTCGCCAGCAAGTTTGGTCGCAAGATGAAGAGATGCTGTTCCGGCACTTAAACCGACTGCGTATTTGACGCCCACATACTTGGCAATCTCATCTTCTACGGCATTGATGTTAGCACCAACTGTGGATACCCAGTTGGTCAGAATTGCATCATCTACCCACTTGCGCTCTTCTCCATGCATTGTGGGAGAAGAAAGCCATACTTTCTTCTCAAAAGGTTTAATTCCTGCAAATCTTGGATCGTTCAAAAAGTCCATATGTATACCTCAAATATTATTCGGCACCATCTTCGGTGCTTTTATTGATAAAACAACCTCATATCAACATAGCGCCTTGCGCTCTGTTCATATCAGCCTGTCCTACATCACCTTTATCCCCAATAAGCCTCTTTAATGTACTTTTACATTATTTATAAACCTAACGGACTCTTCGAGATGTTTTCATACCTTCTTCAACTCCAATCTACATAGCCAGACATTCAGGCTGGTCCGCCAATGCATCCAAATATATAATGTTCATTGTTTATCCCTAATTGTATGCTCTGCACAATATCTCGGGAGTATCGGGAGTAAAAAAGCGGTTCATTCTGTTCACTTATAACAATCAGGCAGCGTATTGAACTGTCTCAAAGACGTTATGTAATATACATTTAATGTCGAAAATTGTCCAACAACCAAGAATTTAAGCCTTTTTTGATCATCTCGTTTTCGACATTCATTTTAGTGATCACTAGTCTTCCTGCTTCGATTTGTAGTTTCCATACCCGTAAGGTGGCTTGTCTAGCCATGTGGTTCTCACAGTAACTTTGTATTCGCCCTCAGCCTCGAGGACACCATTCTCTCGGTCCACCCGGAACGCCTCATTCAAAGCTGCCATGACAATTCTACGGCTATTCGGACTTAATCTACAAAATTTCGAGAGATTTAAGGCCAGGAGCTCATCATCCTCTTCCGCTCTCCATCTTGCAGCGTTGATATCCTCATCTGTGGGCAAAACTCTTTCATCTGAAGTGCCCATAAGGTACTCAGCAGTTACACCAAATAGTTCGCACATCTTTTCAAATGTTTCTGGCTCAGGCTTCTTTATACCGCGTTCCCAGAGTGATATGCTCTGCTTCGTTAGACCCAGCCTTTCAGCCAATTGCGGCTGCGACCAACTGTTTTCCTGTCTCAGTTCCCTTACTCTCTCCGAAAATGAAGCCATCGACTCTTCTCCCTTTTGTATCCCTGTTCCTCTTTCAGTGTTGAATTGCTGCAACGCACAATTCTGCCTGTATTTTGACTGTTTCTGGTAACTCCCTGTTAAGTGTTGACAGAACGCACGTTCTATGGTATTACATTATTAGCATTACTAATACCAATATAGTATCACACGCAAGGGAGGCAATATACATGGCAAAAGTTATAGATGATATCATCATCAGATCTAATCGTAAGGATCGCAAAATCAAAGAGCGAATCTGCACCGGTTACGCCGAAGAAATCAACGGCTTCACTGTATTCACTCTTGAACAGACCAGACACTGGTTCGAAAACGGCAAATTCAAGGTGGAAGAAGGCTTCCATTTGATCGATACCGCCGGTAACACTTACCTCGTAGTGTCCATGAACTACAAGGAAAAACGACCGAAGTGCGCCGTCATCAAGACCGTTAAGATCGTGGCCTAACAACCGTTCAAGATATAAAATCTGGAACAACACACCATCACATCAGGAGGAGCAGCTATGCAAAGCTTTATCGAAATCACCTTTCCGGTCCTTAAGAAAGGAAAGCCTGATACCTACCGAACCTTCGCTGACTATCAGGAGCTCGGTGACACCTGCTGTTTCATACTTTCAGAAACTAAGCGTGATCTGCGGCTCAAACACTACCTCATCACTGAAGGCTGCAATATTGAGGACATGAAGACCGGCAAAAAGTATCTCTGTGAAAACATCGTCTTCTCACCTTTCACCGTAGCCAAATATCCGATCATGCAGGTCAGAGCTATCAGCTAATGCATACTTGAGTCATCGCTTCGGCGATGGCTCTTTTTTACATCTCTGCCCATTCCAACTGCTGTACTTCTACAGTGGCTCGAATCGAAAGAGATGATTTTAGTTTATTGGCACTTCTCAATCATTTCTCTTATGCCATACCAGCTTCTTTAATGTACTTTTACATTTCTTTTAGATACCACCTCTCTTCAAGATGGTTTTGCACCTTCTTCAATGAATACTTACATAGCCGGTTCTTCAGGCGGTATGTACAACATTATCATCTAGTATTCATTTTTCTAATCATATTCCTTCTATAAATAATGTATATTACCCCTGTGTCGGTATTCTTTAGAGTGCACTTCCTTTCAAAAAACCGTGCAACTAAGGCATTATTTGTTTTATCTGTAACGACCTTCTTCAAGAAAGTATTTAAGCTGCCTTCTCGAAGAGGTTGTTGCCATTAAACGATATACAATTGTAGTCACCAAGAGTTCCCGTTTCAGCCCATTCACCATTTAATTTGTATCTTGAACCAAGAGACTCCGCCGCGTCTTCAATGATCAAAGCGCCGTGCGCATTTGCTATCCTTTTAATCTCATCCATTTTTCCGGGAGTGCCATAAAGATGAGCAATTACAATAAGCTTAACATCCGGATAAATCTCAAACGCCTTTTCAAGCGCTATGGGATCCATATTCCAAGTATCGTATTCTGTGTCGATAAAAACTGCTTCCCCGTCTTCATAGGCTACCGGATTAATTGATGCGTCAAAGGTTACATCACTGCAGAACACCTTCTTGCCCCGAAGTGTCCCCTCATAAGGCCGTGCCTGTCCATACAGTTTCTCTCCTGCTAGTTTTGTAGCAAGATGAAGCGCTGCAGTACCTGCCGAAAGACCGACGGCATACTTCACACCGACATACTCTGCGATCTGTTCTTCCACTGCATTAATATTCGCACCGACAGTTGAAACCCAGTTTGTCCTGATAGCCTCATCAACCCAATTCTGTTCATCACCATGCATTGTCGGAGAAGAAAGCCAGACTTTCTTCTCATAAGGTTTAATTCCTGCATATCTCGGATCGTTTAAAAAGTCCATTTGTATACCTCAAATATTTTTCATTGCCACATTCGGTGCTTCCTATATATAACAACCTCATATAAACATAGCGCTTCAAACATAGCGCTTCACGCTCTGCTTATATCAACCTGTTACCCATTACCCTATCTCTTATCCACCTCTTTAATGTACTATTACATTATTCATAGTCCCTTCCATCTCTTCGAGACGTTTCATACCTTTTCTAAAACTTCCGAACTTATATCCCAGATACCATATCAATATAGACAGCTTCTCAATCTTCATATGCGACTGGATTTATACTGGCGTCGAAGGTCATATCGGAATAGAACACTTTTCGTCCGCGAAGAGTTTCCTCATAAGGTCTTACCTTTCCATAAAGCCTTCTTCATGCATGGTTGGAAAAGAAGTGTCAACTTTTGACGGAAAAGGTTAGACCCTACCAAAGAGAGAATCATTAAAAAAGATATGCAAGCCGCATTCTTCTTGCGTGCAGTTTCTTTTTCTTTATGGAGTTTTGTTCATTCACAGATTATTGATTCTTTTTAGTACTGCTCATGAATAATAAACCACTTAATCTTAGAACGCATCAACTTCAATGTCGTCAAATTATATTTATATCGCAGCTGGGTGGCTTTTTCAATAGATTTTCCGGTACAGAAACTTGCTTGGTCGTTTTCTGGAACAGAGTTTCCACTTTCTATGTAGTATTGACGAGAAAATGAGCAAAAAAATGCCGTTTCCCGCTCTTAGCTAATTTCTCAGGGAAGGAAACGGCAAAACATCACTCATTATTTGAAAACTCAATCACTCCTGCGCCTGCTCCTGCACTTCGCAGTACCCCATCTCAACAAGCTTATTGTAGATAGTTTCTGCAACCGCTTCTCTGTAGTCTCTGGAAACCACGTCACCTTCAATTTCATTGAGGGATACAAAGTGGTCTCCCCAGGCATTCTTCATGCGGGTTTCATAGTTATTGAGGTCTCTCCACCCGGCAGGCAGGTGACCAGCAATCAGATACTTGCCGCTGATTCCCATTTCGCCATCGTCTACGATGTTTTCGGAATCAGCTTCCGATTCCTGCAACGTATAAGTATTAAGGATAAGACCCTGCTGCTCGATGAGCTCAGCACTGCTCCCCCCGTATCCGCCGTTGTAGCCGATGCAGATTACGGGGATAGATTCGTAGTCCTCACGCTCGATGTAGCTCTCCTCGAGGTCATCTCGCACTTTTGTCTCGTAGAGAGAGCCGCGCAGTCCGTTTTCGTTGTGCGCCTCAATATAAGAGTCGACCGTCTCCTCAGGGACATCGGCAAAACGCATCTGAGAAAGTGTTCCCGCCATATCCCAAGTGTAATCGGAGACAGCGGCACTTACGCCGTTCTCTTCGAGCATCGAGCCGAGAATAGCCGGCCAGCCGTCTCCTTTGTCATTGCCATCGGGAGCCCAGGATTCTCCGCGGCAGCTGATTGCAATAGGCAGATTCTCGGGCGCTTCCTCTTCTGACGTTTGGGCCGCAGTATCATTTTGCACTTCCCGATTCTCTTCAGATGCATAAACCACAGATTCCTCGGCAGGAACTTCTCCTTGCTCGGATTGCTTCTTGAGTGCTTCGGTGCGCTCGCGCTGCTCATTGCGGTATGAGAGCAATGTATAGACCAGTGTCACAGAGAGCACAATGATCAAGACCGACATGATAAATTTTGTCAAGAAACTTGCACGTCTCATGAGATGAACTTCTCCTCTCGTAATTAAGGCATAGAAAAGGACATTTTTCGGAATTTTCATTCCTAATGAATGCCCTTTCCGGATATCTGTATGGGAGTGTGGGAAATCCTGCGCGGCCGTTTAGCCGCGCTCAGGTTCATGCCCTCTTTCTGCGGGATACAAATACACTGCAGAGTGCAAACGCACCTGCTGCAAGAGCAAACACTTTCCAATCAGCTGCTGCGCCGGTCTTCGGAGATTTACCCTTGCTGGAAGA
>Ga0256404_1007013_pt1 | contig 18123 bp, 14 predicted proteins | sample RumenRJG_01DNA_FD_185990 | JGI IMG/M metagenome (GOLD analysis project Ga0256404, IMG submission 185990) | Bovine rumen microbial communities from Lethbridge, Alberta, Canada - RJG_01 | ecosystem: Host-associated > Mammals > Digestive system > Stomach > Rumen | place: Canada: Alberta | collected...
CTGATTTCAAAGAAATATACATGGATGCAAAGAGAAATGGAGGAATCAAAGCCAGAATATGATGTTACAGCCGGGTGTTATCTGCCCGGCTGTTTGCTTTTATGATGCGGGGGGTTATACGCTTACTAAATAACCACCGATTTTTTATATCTCAAAAAAGGCTGGTGCAGATCAAACTGCATCAGCCTTGATTTATTATTCTGCGAACGATCGGGACTCGGACCTGCACGGTGCCGCCAACAGCACCTAATGGCAGCATAACTACATTGGTTTAAATTTTCCCCGCAGATACGCCGTTTTCGTGGTCTTATTATAACTCACGAGAGTGAAAAAGTCAAGTGGTTTTCGCATCAGAAATAAGAATCCGGATTTGTGTTCAGATTTTTTCTGATATCTGTTTGATGGATACTATACATAGTTTCACCAACTTCATCTTGCATATTTCTCGATATCCTCATCGCTTATGCTCTGCCCGATGTCCCAGTTCATCTTGTATGCCAGCATATCGGGTATCCTGACTTCCCTGCCGTCATCAAGCGTAAGGGTGACCAGAGGCTCTTCCCCCGGCAGAAAGCCCTCGCAGCCGTTGTCCGGCTCGATAAGGTCTACTATTTTTCTAAGCATAGTGATGCCTCCTTGCGAAATCGGTTCTCATTTTTTGTTTTTAAAGAAGATATCAAGCACGGTATCGCAAAATGCTTTAACAAGCAGAAAACCGATAACTATTACGAGTATTCCTTTAAGCATAACACGATAACTCCTAGCCCTCATCAACATTTAAACAGTCTAAATCTTCCAAATCTCTGATGCCTTATCAAACAGCCACTCAGCACGCTTTTCAATCTCAGTTTCATTCCATTCGGACTTGTCAAGTGCATCGTTAAGTGTAGATAATCCTTTTGCACATGAGTCCAATCCAGGCTTATTCTTCTTACCAGCTTTCTTGGTTTTCCAATCGGAATCTCTTATCGATGCATTTAAAGCTTGGGGGATAATCGCAAGGTTACCAAGCGTCAGGAGCTTTGAATCCCTTTCTTTTGCAAGGTCTTCATTAGCACATTTGCTCCAATTGTTTCTCCACTTTTTCGGCATTAAATGCTCAAGACTATACCCATCAAAGCCATGCAGCGAAAGTGCGCTGTTGGCAGGTCTTATGCCGCTTTCGATAAGGTATAAAACGCCTCTTGTCTGAAGATTATAAAGTTTTGAATTATTGAATCCATTTTTCAAATCCGAATCAGTAGGCACATAGGTTGTGCTATCCTTACTTTCGGATAAGCGCTGCTTTAACAAATCAGCGCTATTGATCTGATTAAGAATCAGCGATGTATACAGATTATTATAATTCTTTGTAGTGGCATGAACAACTACTCTGCGCATAACATAGCTCTCCAGCACTCTGCAAATCTCATTAAACTCATTTTGATTTGTAACTGATTGTGCCAGATAAAGAACATACGGAATCATCGTAGTATTCTTTAAGCCGAAGATAATTACATTCAATCTCTCAATTCCATATGTCGCAGGAATACTCTGCTTACAGCATGTTGGATCAAATATGTTACGGAAGCAATCAGCATATTCTTTCATTGACGACAGAACTATATTCTTATCGCCGCCGCAGTATGTACTAATGAAATGCTGATATGATTTTGACAAATGATCGGCACGAGCGTATGTAATCTTATCCTCTGTTGATACACCATACTTACTATCTTGAACAAACAGCTGAAAATAAGCATCGAAGAATAGATCAATCATGCTTCTGTGGACACGACCTGTTTCAATCTCCATATCCCAATATGATTTTGCGTCGTCATCTTTTTCAAAAACGCCAGCCCATTTTTGCTGATATTCATTGACATTGTCTTTATTAAAGAAATAGTTTTTCAACAGCTCTGCTGTGGTCAGCCTGACTCCCAATGAATTGATAGTGTCAAATACCTGCTGTTCGTCCTCATCTTCTGCCAAATCTATGCATACGAACTGTATTTTTTGTTTCAAAGTTATCCTTTCATATTGAGCGGGATCTAAATGTTTACAAAAGTAATTGAACGCCTCTATAATTTGAGATTTAAGCTTAGTATTATCTATGGGGTCAGCAGTTTGAGCATTAACTACTCTTTGAAACGCATCAATATCACTCTGTCCATGTCTAAGTGCAACAGAGTCATCTTCCAAAATAAAATCCTTTACAAAAAGATTGTTTTGATTGTTTTTCAAGCATAAAACTTTCATGAAAACTAAAAGCGTGGTCAATCTCTGTTGTCCATCGATAACAACCTTACATTCTGAATACTTATCCCAGGTATTCAATGTATCTCCGCTCTTAAGTATAATAGAACCCATAAAGTATTGCTTTTTAACAATGGTTACATACCTCAAATCATCTAAAAAGCGCTCCCATTGTTCTTCTTTCCAAACATATGCTCTTTGGTAAAACGGCACCTCAAGCAGTCGTGAGCCGTTAAAAATGCCATTGATCAAGATCTCTCCCGCTTTCATAAGCGCAGCATCCTCCTTTATGAATTACATATATAATTACTTAAAAAAACATAGTTCTGATGATTTATAGGCACGAATGATTATGCCACTTCCCTATAACGAGTATAAACATACTCATAGATTCGTTGGCGGTATTCGGAGATGCTGATCTCATCATAGCACTCCGGCAGTTCATCCCATAAAGTATCGCGGATAAGATTGTCAACAGCTGCCTTAGTCTCTTGTTTGTCTGTCCAGTGATCAAGTTCTGCAATCTTTGATTTAATCTTTTTAAGCAGATCAGCAGCTACTTGTTTGATCTTATCAATATCTGACTTAGAGAGATCTTCACGGAAAAGCAGATCATAAAGTGATAACTCCTCATCGCTCTCAAAGCCTTCACGAACATAGCGCTGTTCTTCCTGATCCAAACTGTTTGCCAAATCCATCAGATCCATAAAAGTCTTTTCTATCGTAGCTCTATCCTGCTCATTATTATAATCTGTGATGATCTGCTGGTAGCGCTCATAGTAGTCGATACGATCAGGATTATTGAAAAGCAGACGGTCGAGTTTTAACTGAATCATTTCCTCCAAATCTTTCATAACGAGGTTCTTTTTCTTAACCTTTGCAAATTCACGACGAAGCAAATCAAAATCAATAGCACCTATATTGAAGATACGAGAATCGGACTCTGCTACAGTATCATCAGCATCTATTTTCACATATTCGCTGATAATACCGTTGATCTCGATCATCAAATCAGTTGTGTCAACATGGCGTCGTTTCTTTTGAAGTTCCGAATATATCGCAGCAATTGCATCATACTCTTTCCTTGTTGAGCCTGAAACATCATAACGGTCAGTATATTTCATAAGCCTGATCAATTCAGATGCATATGTAGAAAAAGATTTCTTATCTTCTATTGTTCCACAAACTGCGTTAGCAGCTGTTTGCAGATAAGCTATCTTCGTAAAGCCGGTTGCCGCTACCAGATCATCTAAATCGAATTCACGCTCATTAAGGAACGATTTTGCCTTACCAATCGTCTCTATAATACGAGCAATGAGCTTTTCTTTATCAATGGTCGGATCATCGCCATTCTGTCCGCCTTGATTTGCCGTATAATCTGCGAGAGCCTTACGCAATGCCTTTACGATTCCAATATAGTCTATAATCAAACCATTGCTCTTTCCCTCGTTAACACGATTAGCTCTTGCAATAGTCTGCATAAGTGTATGCGCCTTAAGTGGCTTGTCCAAGTAAAGACAAGAAAGGCACTTAACATCAAATCCGGTAAGCCACATTGCGCAAACGAATACTACACGCAATGGATTAGCGGAATCCTTGAATTCTTTGTCCAGTTCACGCTTTTCCATCTTGGTGCGGTGATACGTAATATCAAGATCCCATTTCTTGAATGTTTGTATCTCATTTTGCTCTTGGCTGATTACAACAGCCATTTCAGTTTCCTGCATCCACTTGAGCTTACGTTTCAGCTCTTGAGCTTCCTGCTGTGTCGCAGTATTGATCATATTCTTAAGAGAGGTTATCTCTTCCTGCCAATATGTCTGAACATAATTATACATACGAACACAGGTGACCTTGTTGAGACATACAAACATAGCTTTACCGCTTGTCCAAAGATCAGAATAGTGCGCTACAAAATCCTTTGCAATTGACTTCAGTCTGGGTTCAGCCGTCATCAGATGAATCTCTTTAGCGAACTCAGCTTCAAGCTTGTCCTGCTGATCAACATCAATATCAGCATTCTCAATCGCATCAAGTATGCGGTCGGTTATCTCCGGATTGTGAAGATCAAGAATCTTCTCTCCACGGTTTTCATAATACAGCGGAACGGTTGCACCATCCTCTACAGCTCTCTTAAAGTCATAAACAGAAATATATCCGCCAAAGGTCCTGGCAGTTATATTATCGTTTGAAAGAAGGGGCGTACCGGTAAAGCCAATACGGGATGCCGTTGGAAGAAGCCTCATCATGTTGTCTGCAAAAATACCATATTGGCTGCGATGAGCCTCATCAGACATAATGATAATATCGTGATCAGGATAAATCGGTTCTTCTTCAGGCTTATTGAACTTTTGAATAAGAGTGAATATAAAGCTTGGATTAGCTCTGAGTTTTGAAACGAGATCATCACCGCAGGTTGCGATAAACTTCGAAGCCTTGGTTTTACCCAACAATCCACAATTTTCAAAAGTATCACTTATCTGTTTATTAAGTTCATCACGGTCTGTCAACACTACTATTGTCGGAGAACCGACAAACTTTCTACGGATTTTCTGTGCAAGAAACAGCATTGAGTAACTCTTTCCGGATCCCTGAGTGTGCCAGAATACTCCGAGCTTTCCGTCGTTTAGTTTCCTAGCTTCGTATGCCTTGACCGCCTCATTAACACCAAGGAATTGATGGTTGCGGGCAAGTATTTTTGCAGTGCGACCTCCAGAATGATCATAGAGGATAAAGTTTTCAAACAAGTCAAGGAAGTTCTCCTTTTTACAAATTCCTCGCAGCATAGTCTCTAATGCTACGCTTCCTTGATCATTCTCTTCAAGTCGTTTCCACTCATGGAAGAACTCAAATTTGCTTCCAAGTGTACCGACTTTGGCTTCTGTGCCATTTGATAACATCAGAAATGCATTGTAATAAAACAGATGAGGAATGGTATCCTGATAATCAGTGTAATTGTCATCATAAGCATTTTGCACATCTACAGTTGTTTTCTTCAATTCAACGAACAGTAGCGGCAAACCATTTACAAAACCAACAATATCAGTGCGGCGCCGATAAAGTTCGCCGTGAATCTTCAGCTCCTTTACCGCTAGGAAATAGTTGTTTTCGGGATTTTGGAAGTCGATCACAGCGGCTTTTTTAGATTCAATTCTCCCGTCAGGATGTTTTACCGTCACAGGAATGCCATCACGAATAAGGTAATACTTTTCCTCGTTGATCTGCAAAGGAGAGGATGTGGACAAACGCTTTTCAAATACAGTTTGAGCTTCAAGTATCTGTGAGTCAGTTATCCACGGGTTGAGCTTTTTCAATGCATCACGAAAATACCGTACAAGCAAAATCTCTTTGTACGATTTGCGACCAAAAGTGCCGTTTTCGCCCAACACCTCTGTGTTATATGCAAACTTTACATCCCAGCCAAGCTCATTTTGCAGCAACTCGCCTGCGCTTTCCTGGACAAGTATATTTTCAGAATAATCGTAGCTCATTGTTAACTCCTAACTTTTACGTATATCAGCCTTGCAACTCCATAAAGGATAATATACTTTTAAAATCTTCAGATAAATGCATTGTTAGTGGTAGCCCGTTGTTATCTCTAACAAATTCAAAGAAATCAGGCAAATCCAAAAGTATCTTCTGAACAATCTTTTTTTCTTTTATTTGACTAATTGCGCATGTAGGATCGCCAATCTCATCAATCTGAGCTTGAAGTTCCGCTTCTTTATTGCGCCAATAAAGAATATACTGGGTTTGTCCTTCGGATGAATATATATCGGCTTCAATCGTATCTTCACACGGAGATTCTATTAACTCTTTGTCATTATCTTTCAGCACAATAAATATGATTTTTTTATCATACCTTGTGTCCTTGATTGCTTCAGTAACCTCAAACATACAATTTCGTGACCTCAAATAATGATTACTGATTAAGAGCATCACATAATCGTGATCTTGAATCGTTCGCATAAACTTTCCAAAGCTCTCATGATAAGCAACATCTCTAATATCTCTTGAAATGGTTGCAATTGTGCCAAGCTTCTCGCTTAAGCGACTATCAATAATATCCGCAATATCTGAGTCCTTTTGACAATATGATAAAAAAATCGTCTTTTTTGCAGGTTCTTCGTTGTCTTCTAAGTCATTTGCATCTATAAGACATATTTCCAGATAACTGCGAAGTGCAACAACAAATGGCTCGATCACTTTTCGCATAAAAGCGGAAATCATGTCGACAAACTTATTACTTGAAGTATAGCGTTCCCCATACCAGAACAGTTGTCTCTTGTTTGATACAATATATCGAAGAAGCTGATACTCATAGTTAATCAATTCATTGGTATCCGAAGGAAGAATAAATCTGTCACGGTATCCCATTGTTTTTAAAATTTCATCAAAATTATAATCCTCACTATGACAAGAGGAGATATAATCATAAATCAATTTCGTTTTTGTTATAAAGTCCAAGAACGCCTGAATATTACCGATTTCTTCCTGAGAGTCAATTTTTAGCATTTGAGAAGATAGCGTCCTGAATTGCAAAGAAATAATCCGTAACTCTTTTTTGGTCATAACTTTGATCCTCCACAGATTGGACAATATAGTCCGATTTGAGCATCCAATTCCAGCGCCTTCACATCAACGCCACAACAATGGTGATGGAATAAAATGTATTCATTAGCTGGAGTATAAAGCTCCCTTTCAGGTTCTTGTTTAGGTACTTTTAATGACATTTTTATTAACCCGGACTCATTCAATTTTTTAATTGAAGGAGCGAGCTGTCGCTGTATTTCATTGTTCATATAGTTTATTGCCTTTTGGTGTAACGCATCTAACACTTCGGGACAATAAAATGTATTTGTATCGTTGGGCAAGCCGCATATAGGGCAAAAGAAATAAAGGTTTGATTCATCAGAATAAACGGATTGATGTAGCATAAATCTGTTTTTACAATAATCGCATTCCATTTCAATAAATCCTTCATCATCTAAAGGAATGGATACCCTAATTGAAATATCACTCATTCTCACACCTCCAATTTCCTGCTAATAAACGCACATTATTATTGCACATTCTGCTCCAACAATCTCTTAAATTCTTCCTCACCAAACTTTTCCACCGCATGTTGTCGCATTCCCTGCAGATATTCATTCAGTTTATTATATAATACCTCATCTGAGATTTGATCCCAAGGTGTTGGTGTCATTTCGTTATGGTTAACTTCTACATTTCGTATTTCAGACTGTGCAACTGCCAGCGCTTCTTTTAATGCATCAATCATTCCTTCTCGGCTTGGGTTATGTATCTGTGCTTCAAGCTTTAAAAATGCTTTTATAAAGTCTTCCATTTCTTTTAGTTCTTTAATATCCTTTGGTTCCATTACTGTTTCTCCTTTTTACATTATAAGTAAAATCATTTTATCTCCTAGATGTGTTCTTGAATAGTTATGAACTATGGCATTTTGTGTATTTTCATCACAGTCGGCTGAGCTACCATTTAGTATAAGAACTTCATCTTTTATAATAGGTTCAACATCCAATAATAATCCGGATGCAACCAACCTTAATGCGTTCTCTGTTCCAGTATTATTTATTATTGATATATCATGATTTGTTTTAAGCAGTTCATAATCACCAGGCAAAAATCTATCAATGATTTCAGCCATGACTGTCAGCTCGTTCCATGTTATGCTTTTGTCTATATACGCCAAATATACCTTGGCAAGCATTTCGGACTTATGTTCATCAAGAAAACGATCAATTATGATCAACAAGTAACCTATCTCATTATCACGTTTTTTCTTATCAGTTACTTTTGCCTTAAAATAGTCAATCTGTTTATTAGTTGCAATGCCATTATTTACAGCCTGTATAAATCGCGCCAGCTTTTTAATATAGGCTCTTTCTCTTATACCATTAACTGCTTTACAAATATTCACAGCCGTCGATATTACAGGTATATCTTTTACAATTTCATTATTTAATAAGCGGTCTAGTTCAACTTCACTTAATTCTTCAAGAACATCAGAGAAGTTTTCTAATACAGAATCGTTTTGAAAATCCGGTATATTATTGCTCATCTGTTATCACCTCCATTATTACTGACAATCTCCTAGTGTTTTTAGTTTATTCGTTCTTTCATCAATATTTTTAGGTGTATTAGTATTCTTTAATAACATCACGCTTTTCGAATTGGATTTACTGAGTAATTCATACAATAATGCAAAGCATTTTCTTTGATCCATGGTTAATGATTCGGAAAGTCTTTGAATCTGTATATCATTATTTGAATCCAAAAACATGAATAGTTTCCTTAACAATCCTGCTAATAAATCAGAAACCTGTACGAGTATCTCTTCGTGCGATTTAACAAACCTCCAATTGTTTATTGGAACACCATTTTCAATCAATTGAACCTCTTTGAATTTTTCTATTACTGTTTGTTCCTCATCAAAAATATGATATGATTCACTAAACTCCATACAGCGCGCCAAGTATAATCCATAATACCCGTCAATAAGAACAAGTGGTTCATTTTCTTGAATGAATATCATTTTATTAAGTCGTCCTGCTGTTTTTAGCATTTGTCTGAACAGCTCCAAGAAAAAGCCGGGATAGTAGTCATCCTCATTATTGTAGGTTTTGATTAGCTCGCATAATTCGCTGCAAAACGAAGAAACATCTTTCACATCAGGATATGTATGCTTGACAAAGATGCTAACAACTTCAGCTTGATGTTGAATAACAAAATCATATAGCGCACTTTTGATATCCCACATATAAATAGCACATTGAGGATGTGTTTCCCAAAGAGAATCTACGATATCAACCAGTGAATAAAAGAGGTTATTTAATGTGCTATAATGAATATACAAGCCACTTCCATCAAGCCAATTAAGAAAAGCTAGTGCTTGCTTGCTTCCTATAAAAGAAAGAAAATCTTTTGCATTATGATAAAGATGCTTAAACTTCAGCTCTTTCTGATTCTGTTGGTATCCAAGTATAGCATGTAGTTTATCAACATCAACTTCTATCCTGTTACCTTCATGAGCAACACCTGCCAGAACGAAGTCTCCCTTTAATGCATCATAACTGTTAAAACCCGATTCAGTAAGCGAAAACTTTCTGCAATTACCGCTTTCATCATAATAGAAAGTCATTTTCTCATCGAAAGGTGCAATCCCATTCAGATCAAATAATGCTTTCTTTCGGTCTTCAACATTGATTTTGGTCATAACTACACCTCAATCTCCCCGCTCATCAGCTTGGGCAACAGACGGTCACGGGCTTCTGCAGCGACATCAATCTGTTTTTGCAACAGCTCTATTCTTGACTGAATAGGGTCAAACACTTTCACATATGTATCCATAAGTTCTCTTGTTGGAACAAGCATCTGAAGATTCATCATTGCTTCCGGCTTAAGGTGAAGAACATTAACACCGTTTGCAAGTGGTGATATTTTGAGGCTAAAGCCGCCATAGTATAACGTGCTATATAAATAGCTCTTTTGGATATTTGTTGGTACAAGTTTGATTAAGTCCATTGATAAGGTCATAGGCTCTCCCAAATCAGGGACAATTGCAGAATGCCCAACCAGCCTCCGCTCCTGTGTCATATCAGTGACACCCATAACTAAATCGCCGGGGTTAAGTGATTGCTCTTTTTTATACTTTCCGGTAAACCTTTTTTCTGCATTCCTTTTATATCCGCCAAAAGCTCGGATGTTTTTTAGGTTTACCATCAGCACACCGCTGGTATCACTGAGTTCTTTTGATGTGTATGATTTCCCTCTAACAAAACTAAAAAGGTCTGAAAGTGGCTTATAACTCCACCCCTCCGGCAAGCCGTCAACGATCTTTGTCTCCTCCCAGCCGGGGAAGTGCAGATCGACAAACCACTCTTTATAAAGCCTTTGTGCCGCTTCTTCAAGCAGCTTTATCTGTTTTTGGTTGTTTTCGATAAGGTCATCGTAGGCGGAAAGAACAGAGGCTATGCGGCGCTGGGTTTCTATATTCGGGAATGCTACTCTCAGTTTTTGCAAATCACTTGCACGTATACCAGCTTGTGCACATTGAGAAACAATCGTTTTTACCGGAGAATATGGGGAACGAAAATAGTAATAGTAGAACAGTGGTTCAGCAATTTCTTGGTTCAATCTCACTCGTATGATATGGGATTCAAAAACCGTCAACGGAGATACTTCCTTAACAATACTACATTTGCCAGCTCCTTCAAGTACAAGTGACTGTCGTGCAAATAACAAATCATCCTTTTCAACTTTTGCGGATACTTTTTCTTTATCGTTTAATGGAACAAGTTCCATAGGAATATCATAAATACGATCATTTGAGAACAATTCTCCCATATTGATCATCTTAAAACCTGTTCCACGCATTCTGCTCGGCTTTGTTAAGCCATTCCTTGATTCAATAGCATACAGTTTTTCAAATACTACAGTATCCCAACTCATACCCCCAACTCCTCCATATTCTTCGATATGGTCTCCATAAGTGAATTGGACTCAGCCTGCAAAGCAAGTAGTTCTTTATGTATCTCTTTCATACGCTCGGCAAAGTCAACGCCGTCATCCTCAACGGGAGCAACACCAACATACGCACCCGGCGTCAGCGACCAGCCTTTTTCTTCTATCTCAGCAAGTGTTGCAGCTTTACAAAGGCCGAGTATATCAGCATACTCGCCTTTTCCGAACTTTTCTATAAGCCAGATTGCTTCATTAATAACGGCCTTGTCTCTCTGAATCATATTTACATAATCCTCAGACAAGGTTTGTATCGACTTTATATCCTTTTTATTTGCCTCTGCAATTTTCTTTTTGCAGTCCTCTTTTTCAAGTTTGATTTCAGAATCAAGTGCATCTCTCAAATCAAGCAAATCATCCAAATCCTCTATGCTTCCAGCTATTCGTTTTGCTTCCTTACCAATGATATATTCTTGCATTGTATTGATATAGCGATAGTACTCATTTACCAGTTTCCTATACTTATCTTTTTCGCCTCGATAAAGCCAAACTATTGCATTAAGGTTTTTGAGCTGCCAATCGCTCCACTCGTTTAGCGTGCGGTCAACTACGGTATAATAATTTCTTGCATCGATGAAAAGCACCTTATCACGAATAGCCTCGTTCTTGGCTTTATCAAAAAACCACAGAGAACAAGGCAGAGATTTGGTATAGAAAAAGTTGTTTCCCACCGAGATCATTACATCGACGTTGCCTGTTTTGACAAGCTGCTCACGGATATCTTTGTCCTTGCCCTGACTGTCCGTAGCAGATGATGCCATAACAAAGCCAGCCCTGCCATGCTCGTTCAGGTACGAATAGAAATATGATATCCACAAATAGTTGGCATTGCCGACCTCTTTGTTCTTATTGACAGAGGGCATACCAAACGGAAGCCTTCCAGCACTCTCACAGGATTCGGCTTTGACCTTATCTACATTAAACGGCGGGTTAGCCATAATATAATCACAGCAGCCGTCAAGGTTATGTGCATCGTGATAGAAGGTGTTAGCTTCATCTCCTGACTTTATAACGCCTGTCAGACCGTGTACAGCCATATTCATAAGGCAAAGCTGTGCATTGTACTCGACCTTTTCCTGACCGTAGAAAGTCATCGTGCTGTTAGCGTTCATACCTGCAGCGTTTACGAAATCACCGCTCTGCACGAACATTCCGCCGCTTCCGCAGGCGCAGTCAAGCAGAACTCCCTGCTTTGGTTCAATGATATTAACTATCATTTTTACAAGCGACTTTGGTGTAAAGAACACACCGTCATCAGATGCAATGTTCTTTGCAAACTTATTGAGGAAGTACTCATAGATACGACCAATAACATCTCCGCCGACATCATCAAGCGCACTGTTATTGAATATACGCAGCAGCTCTGCCAGTATCTCGTCTGAGAAATCAGTGTAACTTTTCGGAAGAACGCCTGTGAGCTGTTCGCTCTGTTCTTCAATAAGCTGCATAGCATTGTTTACAACTTCGCCAAGGCTGTTCATCGGGTGGCCATCTTTATTTTTTAACCCTGCAGATGCGATGTTTTCAGGCAGGTTTACAAGGTAATCGTACTGTGCTTCTTTTGGCAGAAACAGAGCGCTCTTAGCTGCAAAGTCGCTCGCCTCCACAGGCATTACACGTCCGCCACGAGATGGGCGGTTTTTTAGTATTTCAGCCTCAACCATCTTGAAACGGCTGTAAGCATACCTCAAAAAGATAAGACCAAGTACAGGCATGCAATATTGATTTGAAGTTAACTTGGATCCGGAACGAAGCAAATCCGCCGATTCCCAAAGATCTGATTCAAGCTTGCGTATATTTATCAATGTAAAAACTCCTTTGACAAGATAAGATTATTATGGATATATATTGAAAACTAAATCATCACATACTAATTCGACAAAAACCATAATCAACTCGTTAATTTATACATAGATATTATATCACAATTTGACAAATTAGTCAACCAAATATAACATAATTTTTGTTATATTTAACCAATCTAAATTGTTTGAAGAACGCCCTCGATAATTAATCAAAACTCACCGTAATTTCAAAGTATATTGCTATTACCTTTCCCCGTCCTTTCTGCCATCCTCCTCGCACACCTCCAGCGGAGCAGGTCGCTGTTGTCGTTGTACATCTCGTGCAGCTTTTCTATCGAGTTCGCCGCCGACTTCATCACCGCATCACGGGATATCATCATAATCATCCCGATGTTCTCCGCTTTCATCTGGCTGTATCCGAAAACTCCGTAGAGCCTGCCGAGGATAGCTCTGTCCTTCGGCGGCAGCCTGTCAAAAAGCTGTTTAGCATACTCTGTGCAGATATTCCGATCAGCAAGCACATCAGTCCTCGCTGTGCCAAGGTCGATAGTCTCCTCACTGATCTCATCAATATCTGCATCTTCATCGGTGGGTGCTATGCTGTATCGGCGGATAGGAAAAATGATATAATCTCTTGCAAGGCTCTCGCTGATGCCAAGCTGCTCTGCGATTTCACCGACCGCAGCACCTTCGCCGGCGAGCCTTTTGCATTTCATAATGCGCAGATATATCTTTCCGTTCTTCCCTATCCTGTCCATACCGATGTGTTCGAGCATTGCGTACTTCATATGTGGAGTAACGTAGGTCCGCAGCTTTGCCTTCCCGGGATCGTAATTGCCCGATCTTATCCGCTGTACAAACTCAAACGATGCGACCTGAAAAAGCTCGTCCGCACTGTCGCTGCACGGAAAAAAGCTCGCATAACGCCAGGCTGTTATGTCCGCAAGCCTTTGTATATACTTTGTGTTCTGACTGTACAGCTCATCAAGGGCAAGCTTGTTGCCATTGTGATACTCTTCATATAACTCCTCGTTCGTCACAAACCTGCCCCCTCTCTATCCAAATCCGCCGAACGAGCAAACAGGATGCCTCAAAGCCCGCAGATGCGTGGCTATTTTTGTTTGCTGGTTGTTTGCTGCGTTTGCTCTGTTTGCTGCTTCTGTGGTCTGCCTCTGCTTCGTGATATAATCCCAAGCTGTGCGTACAGCTGCTTGCTTTGAAGCATTTTCTCAAACTCCTCGTTTGAAAACGCAGGCGTTGTTGTCGCTTTCAAATACAGCTCCTCCACAAGCTGCACAAGCCTCTGTTTCTGTTCTGGCGTGATACTGCCACGAGTGCAGGACTTGTTCAGCCTGTCAAGGCAACGTTTGTAGCTTTGCACCTTCGGGTCTTCGCTCGGCTTTTCTTTCTCTCTGCGTTTGGCGTAAGCCATCTGCTTACAGGTCCTCTTCGGGTTCTCGGGCGACGGCATATCGCAAAATCTCGTATGGTAGCCCTTTGTCATCAGAAAGTACCGCCCGCAGTGTTCGCACCTATGCGGCAGATGCCCTTTCATCACGCCCTTGACAAAGTCAGTTTTAATCAAACCCTGAAGGGTATCCATTCGTAAAAACTCAGCAAAATACCATTTGCCATCCTCTTTACTTACCGGTATATACTGAGTTATCATCGGTTCTCCAAGCTGGAATTCTCCTTCAAGTGGCAGGGCGAGCCTTTCTGTCGACCACTCCTCGTCATCAGGGAACATAAAATCCTGATACTGCTCACAAAAGTCACTTGCACTCAGCGAGTTATACATAGGACTCATCATAAGCTCGAGCTCATAAAAGCATTCGTGCATCACAACAATATCATAGATAGCCATATATATCATATTGAAATATGATTGATACGATGCCAGGGAACTCATATAATCATCAGATAAATATCTTGCTTTGTCAAGTAATACATTATCGATCTGCGGCATGCTGAAATGACCGAAAAGGACGCTGCCTATCTCCGTATTAATCAAAATTTCAAGTATGCTGCGAAGAAGATCATCTGTTTGTTTCAGATCGTCTGCCGTAGCCCAACGGTTAGGGGCAAAAATCGTCATTATCGGTGGATCACAGGAAATATACGGGTACTTGCACTTATGTATAAGGGGCGATCTCTCAAGTGCAAACTGCAGATCCAGAAGTTCGTCTACGATCTCCTGAGGCGTATTCATAAGCATAACCGTCAGTTCACCGAGCAGCTGCTTTCTGCCCATTACAGTAACTTTATTGTCATTGATGATCATTAAATAAAGCCCCTGCATAACCTCACCTCCCATTATTCAATCTTTTTCACCATACATATTGTAGCATACAATTTTGTGTTTGCGGGGTAATTTTCTGTACAGTTGGCAGGCAATATGCTTGAAAAACTGTTATTGTTTGCTGATCGTTTGCTGGTTGTTTGCTGAATGTTTGCTTGACAAAAAGTTCGCAAAGCCCTTACCTTCGCTGAAAGTTGCCCTTGTTTGCTCGTTTGCTCAAATATCAGGTGCTGGCTTCGGAAAGAAAAAATGTCCTTACAAACGGTTTTTAAATGTCCTGCAAAACTATACACTTTGAAAATTTTTACCCATAATATAAATAGAGGACAAGTTCAGGAGCATTCCGATCGGGGCGGAGTGCTCTTTTTTCATGCCCTCAAAAATATTATGAAAGGAGTCCTAATATGACTCAAAACACAATTGAAATGCAGACCAATGTAGACGAGAGCGTCTACGAAAAGCCTTACCTTGTAAAAGACGGCTGCCTTTACGAGGAGGTAACGACCAAGAACAAGACCGAGCACGTTAAGCTCGCTGACTTCGTTCCTGTGCTGAAAGCCGAGGTCACATACGATGACGGCACAGAGCCGAAGAAGATGTTCAAGGTAGCAGCCACACACAGATCGGGAGAGGTTCTCTCCGAGCAGCTTGTGTCCGCAGACGAGATGATGTCAATGAAATGGCTGCTGCAAAGGTGGGGAAAGAACGGCTCGGCTGTGCCAAAGCAGAGCATTCTCGCAAGGATCTCCCACGCAATTATGCACCCTAAAGCAGAGCCAGAGCAGGAGACTATCTACGCACAGACAGGCTGGAAAAAGATCAGCGGCAGGTACGAATATCTGATGCCGAATGAAAACAGTCCGTTCACAGTGGAGCTGCACGGCAAGCTGAGCAGGTACGGGTTCACTGAAAAATGTTCACCCGATGACCTTGTTTTTCTTTCTGCAATGCTTGAAAACTGCATTGCACCCGAGCGGGTAATGCTGCCACTGCTGGCTGTTACATTCCTCTCTCCGCTGGGTCATTTTCTCAAAGAGGCAGGCTGTGAGCCAAAGTTTGTTACCGCACTTATCGGAAAGACAGGCAGCAGAAAATCTACACTTGCAGCTCTGTTCCTTTCTTTCTTCGGAAAGTTCACGGCGAGTGATCTGCCGATGTCATTTCACGATACCGCCAACAGCATCCTTGCCAACAGCTACTATCTTAAAGATGTACTGACCTGCATCGATGACTTTCACCCGTCAGGTATTTTTCAGGAGAAGGAGATGAAAACCATTGCGCAGAACATCTCACGGTACTACGGTGACCGCACAGGCAGAGGACGGCTCAACTCACAGATAGAGATACAGGCTTCCAAACCGCCCACAGGCAACGCACTCATCACGGCAGAGTTCGCACCTGACATATCCGTATCGGGTGCAGCGAGATACTTTAACATAGAGCTTGGCGAGAACGAGGTGGATCTGAAAGAGCTTACCGAGTACCAGCAGTATGCCGAGCAAGGCATTCTGACCGGAATGATGCAGACCTACACCGACTGGATCGGGAAGATCTATCTCTCTGACGAGAAAGATTTTGAGAGAATGCTCTCGGCGCTTTTCCGTCAGAGCCGCAAGGAATACACCGCAAAGCTTTCAGAGCGGAAGATAAAATGCCACAGCAGAGTCCCCGATATGCTGTCACATTTAAATATAGGTCTGACGATGCTTCTGATATTCCTGCAGCATCACGACCTCATCGGTAACGCTGACCGAAAGCAAACGATGAAAAAGTTTGACGAGATACTTTTGAAAACTGTTGAGAGCAACGCCGAGCTGATACTTGAGCAGGACCCTGTGACAAGGTTCTGTGACAAGCTGATAAGTCTTCTGGAAAGCGGCAGATGCTATGTCGATGACCGTTCAGCTTCAAGCGGTGCAGCAGGCAAAGGCTACATCGGAATGGAGGACTCGGAGAATTATTATCTGCTTGCAGACGCAGTACACTGCGAGGTAAAAAGGTTGTGCAGTGACCAGGGGGAGCAATTCTCAATCAGCAAATTTCAGCTGATAAAGCACCTTGCAGCCGACGGTCTGCTCACAAGATTCGGACAGAGAAACACGACAACGGTCCGTACATCCACAGGCAAAGCGGTCAATGTGATCGTAATGCCAAAGGCTGCAATCGGTCAGCGGCTGTCGCGCGATTTGTGCCCGCCCACTCCTGAGGTAGAGAGTTTATCCGAGCCGCAACCTGAAAACGCCCCACAGGGCAACGTGGCGCAAATGTGAGCGAATGAAAAAGCAAGGAACTCTCGCCACAGGAGTTTACTATCTGTATAGTAACTCTGAAATAGCAGAAAAGACAAAAGCCCAAGATTAAACGCTTTGCGGCAAAGATGTGCTATGCAAAACTGTTCCAAGTATCAGCTACAAACGGCAGTCCGAAAACCGCAGGAGTTCCGGACACGCCAGCATCGCCTCCGGCTGTCCGCCTGCCTCGCTAAAGCGGGTCGGCGTTCTGCCGAGTCAGCCGGCTCGGGGTGGACCCCGTGAACCCCCCTATCAAATTGGCAGAAAAAGAATATGTCTGAACTGATAACCCAGCAGTTTTGAGTGCAGCCAAGCTTTGCTCGGTTTGAGGGCTTTAATAGCTTTGCAGGAAAAAGCACGGCGTCATTTGCCGCCGCACGCCTCACTTCGACGAGCAAAGCTCGGCGTGTTTGCGAGAGAATCTGCAAAACGAGAATTGGAGTCAAAATCGTAAATCTGCAAAATTACAGGCGTCAAAAATTGAAAATATAGCCTGTTTCGACGTTGCTGCGAGGGGTTGTGCAGGAGTCACGTGCTGTTTCAGAGCGAACATAAATTGTGTGTTGTAATTCTTAATGGCGAAAAGATGATGCCCTAAACAGGGCCTCATCTACTGGATACCGAAACGGTATTGAGTTATGGAGTAACGAAACATGATACCCTGCAAAACCAAATTAAAAATAGAAAGGACAGATAAAAATGAACAACTACAAATCAAATTCAAACAAAAAAGCGACATCAAAAACGAAGCAAAGGAGAATAGATATATGGGTAGAAAAACTCAAATGCCTGTCATAAATTCGGTCACGGTCAACTACAACGGCGAGCAGGAAAAGTTCGATAACTTTATTGGTTCGCTGCTGAAAAGCTATCTGGATTCAGATAGTTTGACCAAGACTGACCAGCAGCTTTCTGTCCAAAAGGTAGATCTTTCTGAAAAAAGTGCGAAAAAGCT
>Ga0256404_1007016_pt1 | contig 18113 bp, 29 predicted proteins | sample RumenRJG_01DNA_FD_185990 | JGI IMG/M metagenome (GOLD analysis project Ga0256404, IMG submission 185990) | Bovine rumen microbial communities from Lethbridge, Alberta, Canada - RJG_01 | ecosystem: Host-associated > Mammals > Digestive system > Stomach > Rumen | place: Canada: Alberta | collected...
TCTCATCTTTCCGGAAATGTGTGCGATGATGGGCACACCATTTTCGAGCTCCACGCGGAACATGGCGTTGGACAATGCCTCCACAATCGTTCCGTCCTGTTCAATAGCACCTTGTTTTGCCATAAAAATTACTAATCTACTTAATATAATTTGCCTTCTATAAGTTCTGCTTCTTCAAACGAAGATAAGATTTCGGACTTCCCGCGGCGCACCGCAATCGTATGTTCGAAGTGGGCTGCGGGCTTTCCGTCGCGAGTCTTGATGGTCCAGCGGTCGGGCATCATGTAGATGTTGCGGTCACCCATAGTAACCATCGGTTCGATGGCGATACACATGGACGCCTTCAGCATCGTACCGTTACCGCGCCGGCCATAGTTGGGAACCTGAGGATCTTCGTGCATCTCGCGACCGATACCATGACCGGTAAGTTCACGTACGATGCCATACCCTTCGGCTTCACAATGTTCCTGGACCGCACTGCCGATATCACCCAAGTGATTACCCGCAACAGCTGCCTGGATGCCGAGATAGAGACTCTCCTTCGTGGTCTTCAGCAGCTTCTTGACTTCTTCGCTGACTTCGCCTACACAGAACGTATAGGCAGAATCGCCGTTGAACCCGTCGAGAAGCGTACCACAATCGACGGAGATGATATCACCGTCGCGGAGTTCGGTATTGTCAGGGATGCCATGAACCACGGCATCGTTGACCGATGTGCAGATGCTTGCGGGGAACGGCCCTCCATAAGGATTGGGGAAGTTCTTGAACGTGGGGACAGCCCCATGATCGCGGATGAACTCCTCCGCAATTCTATCCAGCTGGAGGGTCGTTACACCTGGTTTGATATGCTTTGCCAATTCGCCAAGCGTCTTACCAACGAGTTGGTTAGCGCGGCGCATCAGCTCAATCTCATCTTCTGTCTTCAGAAAGATCTTCATCAGCACAGATTAGTATGCCTGGATGCCGCCTTGACGTGTAGAACGGATACGACCTGAATTGAGCAGACCATCATAGTGGCGCATCATCAGGTGGCTTTCAATCTGAGTGAGGGTGTCGATCACAACACCTACAAGAATCAGAAGTGACGTTCCACCGAAGAACTGAGCAAAACCTTCCTGCACATTGAGCAGGCTGGCAAATGAAGGCATCACGGCAATGAAGGCAATGAAGAGTGAACCGGGCAGTGTGATGCGGCTCATCACGGTGTCGATATACTCTGCGGTGTCCTTACCGGGCTTTACGCCAGGAATGAAACCATTGTTGCGCTTCATGTCTTCTGCCATCTGAGTGGGATTCAGCGTGATGGCTGTATAGAAATAAGTAAACGCGATGATAAGCACGGCGAATACAATGTTATACAGCAATGAACGGTGATCGAGCAGGTTACGGATAACCCAACCAGTCTGATCGCTTGAATACTGAACGATGGCCAGCGGGATGAACATCAGAGCCTGAGCAAAGATGATAGGCATCACATTGGCTGCGAACAGCTTCAGGGGGATGTACTGACGGGCACCGCCGTACTGCTTGTTGCCCACGAGGCGCTTAGCATACTGCACGGGTACTTTGCGAACACCCTGCACCAGGAGAATAGACAGACATACTACGATGTAGAGAATGATAAGCTCCACGATGAACATCACCAGACCACCACCGGAGATAGCCGTGAAACGGCTGGAAGCCTCCTGGAAGAAGGCCTGTGGCAGACGTGCGATGATACCGATCATAATGATCAGGGAGATACCATTTCCAATACCCTTATCGGTAATGCGCTCACCCAGCCACAGGATAAACATAGAACCTGCAGCGAGGATGATGGTTCCGATGATCATGAACGAACCCCAGGTGATGCCGGATGCGAGAGCACCCTGAGCCTGCATCTTGAGGTTGAGCAGATAAGAAGGAGCCTGGAAGAACAGGATGGCTACCGTGAGCACACGGGTGTACCACATAATCTTCTTACGTCCACTCTCACCTTCGCGCTGCATCTTCTGGAAGTAAGGCACTGCCACTGCCAGAAGCTGCATGACGATAGAGGCTGAGATGTAAGGCATGATTCCCAGTGCAAAGATTGACGCATGAGAAAATGCTCCACCCGAGAACATGTCGAGAAGTGACATCAGTCCACCGGCTGTCTGTGACTGGAGTTTTTCGAGCAGACCGGGGTTGATGCCCGGCAGCACTACGAATGATCCGAAACGGTAGATAGCTACAAACAGGATGGTGATGAGGATGCGCTGGCGCAAATCTTCAATCTTCCAACAGTTCTTCAGGTACTCTATTAACTTTTTCATTATTCTTAAATGATTGTTGCGTTACCACCAACAGCCTTGATAGCTTCTTCGGCTGTCTTTGAGAATGCATTGGCTTCTACATCGATTTTTGCCTTGAGCTCTCCGTTACCAAGAACCTTCACGAGTTCCTTGCCATTGGTGAGACCAGCCTCCTTCAGTTCGGCGACACCGATCTTAGTGAGGTTCTTCTCTTCAGCAAGACGCTGCAGAGTTGACAGGTTCACAGCGAAGTACTCCTTATGGTTGATGTTCTTGAAACCAGCCTTTGGAACACGGCGCTGCAGTGGCATCTGACCACCTTCGAAACCAATCTTCTTCTTATAACCAGAACGGGCCTTAGCACCTTTGTGACCACGAGTAGAGGTACCACCGAGTCCTGAACCTGTACCGCGACCGAGACGACGCTCAGAGTGAGTTGAGCCTTTTGCTGGTTTTAATTCATGTAATTTCATAATTCGAATCTGTTTTAAAACGTTAGACGATTTTTTACTCAACTACGGTTACCAGATGGTGAACCTTGCGGATCATACCACGAACGCTAGGAGTGTCTTCTACTTCAACGACCTGAGAGATTTTGTGCAGTCCCAGTGCCTGAAGTGTGCGCTTCTGGTCTACAGGGTAACCAATCTTGCTCTTAATCTGCTTGATCTTAATTGTTGCCATTGTCTGAACCTCCTAAATTATCCGTTAAACACTTTGTTCATACCAACACCACGCTCACCGGCAATCGTGTAGGCATCACGCATCTGGCTCAGTGCCAGGATGGTAGCCTTCACCAGGTTGTGGGGGTTAGAAGAACCCTTACTCTTGGCAAGCACGTCCTTCACACCAACACTCTCCAGAACGGCACGCATAGCACCACCAGCCACCAGACCGGTACCGGCAGCAGCCGGCTTCAGGAACACCTGTGCACCACCGAAGTGAGCTTCCATCTCATGAGGAATAGTGCCCTTCAGCACGGGAACCTTCACGAGATTCTTCTTGGCAGCCTCTGTACCCTTCTGGATAGCAGCGGTAACTTCACCGGCCTTACCCAGGCCCCAGCCGATCACGCCATTGCCGTCGCCGACAACCACGATAGCAGCGAATGTAAAGGTGCGACCACCCTTTGTTACCTTCGTAACACGGTTGATGGCAACCAGACGGTCTTTCAACTCAACGTCACTATTTATCTTTACTTTATTCATTGCCATAATCTTTTAGAATTTAAGTCCACCTTTACGTGCGCCATCAGCGAGTTCCTTCACACGGCCGTGATAGAGATAGCCGTTACGGTCGAACACCACCTGAGTGATACCAGCAGCCTGAGCCTTCTCAGCGAGAAGTTCGCCCACCTTGGCAGCCTGCTCCTTCTTAGGCATAGCCTCAAGACCGAGTGATGATGCAGATGCGAGTGTTTTACCTGTCAAATCATTAATAACCTGAGCATAAATCTGCTTGTTGCTGCGGAACACGCTCAGACGGGGGCGCTCAGCCGTACCGTTAACGTTCTTGCGAATTCTGAACTTTATCTTGATTCGTCTTTCTACTTTCTTTGTTGTCATAATCGTAAAATCAATTAAAATTATTTAGCAGAAGCCGACTTACCAGACTTTCTACGGATAACCTCACCCTTGAACAGGATACCCTTACCCTTATAAGGCTCAGGCATGCGGAACGAGCGGATCTTTGCGCAGATCATACCCAGCAACTGCTTGTCGCAAGACTCTAAAATAATAACAGGATTCTGATTTCTCTCTGACTTGGTCTCCACCTTCACTTCGCTGGGAAGCTGAAGGAAGATAGGATGCGTGTAACCGAGTGCGAACTCAATCAGGTTGCCCTGGTTGCTGACACGGTAACCAACACCTACAAGCTCCATTTCCTTCTTGTAACCTTCGCTGACGCCTACAACCATGTTGTTGACCAGTGCGCGGTACAAGCCGTGGAAAGCCTGCTTCTGTTTGATATTGACGGGGCTCTTCTCATCGATCTCGAAAGTGAGATGACCGTCCTCGTTCTTGATGCAGATAGAAGGATCAACCTTCTGTGACAATTCTCCCTTAGGACCTTTCACGCTAACAACGTTGTCCTTGATGTCGATTGTTACGCCAGCGGGGATAGCGATTGGCAATTTACCTATTCTTGACATATTCTATCTCCTCCTATTAATAAACGTAGCAAAGAACCTCGCCGCCAATCTTCAGCTCGGCAGCTTCCTTGTTAGTCATCACACCCTTGGACGTAGAGAGAATAGCAATTCCCAGTCCGTTAATAACTCTCGGCATGTCCTTGTAACCAGTGTACTTACGAAGACCTGGAGTGGACACTCTCTTGAGAACCTTGATGGCGTTCTCTCTGGTTTGCGGGTCATACTTCAGAGCCACCTTGATAGTGCCCTGAGGACCATCCTCGATGAACTTGTAGTTCAGGATGTAACCCTTCTCGAAGAGGATCTTGGTGATTTCCTTCTTCATGTTTGAAGCTGGTACTTCTACAACACGGTGATGAGCCATGATTGCGTTTCTCAACCTCGTCAGATAATCTGCTATTGGATCTGTCATTTGTATAAAAAGTTTAATTAATCGGGACTCCCCCGACAATATTAAAAAATAATCTTCTTTAACCGGATAACCGGATAGCCGGATCGTTAACCGGATAACCGGATAGCCGAATAGATTTACCAGCTTGCCTTCTTCACGCCGGGAATCAGACCAGCACTGGCCATCTCACGGAACTGAATACGAGAAATACCGAACTGGCGGATATATCCCTTTGGACGACCCGTGATCTTGCAGCGGTTGTGCAGACGGATGGGGTTTGCGTTCTTGGGGATGGCCTGCAGCTTGCGAGCAGCCTCGTAAGCCTCTGCGGGATCCTCCGTGGTAGCGATAATCTTCTTCAGGGCTGCACGCTTTTCAGCGTAACGGGCTACAAGCTTTGCACGCTTCACCTCGCGAGCCTTCATTGATTCTTTTGCCATATCTCTTAATCTTTATTAGCGTTCTTGAAAGGAAGTCCAAATGCCTTCAGCAGTGCGAAGCCCTCTTCGTCAGTCTTAGCAGTGGTGACGAAAGTGATGTTCATACCCTGGATGCGGTCGATCTGGTCGATGTTGATCTCAGGGAAGATGATCTGCTCCTGCACGCCGAGTGTATAGTTACCACGGCCGTCAAGCTTGCTCTCGATACCCTTGAAGTCGCGGATACGGGGCAGAGCCACGCGCACGAGCTTCTCGAGGAACTCATACATACGCTCACGACGAAGAGTTACCATCACGCCGATAGGCATCTTCTTACGAAGCTTAAAGTTAGCGATATCCTTCTTAGAGTAGGTAGCCACAGCCTTCTGGCCGGTGATGGCAGTAAGCTCGTTGATAGCCACGTCGATAATCTTCTTATCCTGGGTAGCATCGCCGAGACCCATGTTCACCACAATCTTCTTCAGGACAGGTGTCTCCATGGTAGAAGAGTAGTTGAACTGCTTCTGAAGAGCGGGAGCAATCTGCTCCTTATACTCTTTCTTTAACTGTGCTGTATTCATTATTTAATAACCTCCCCTGACTTTTTAGAGATACGAACCACATTCTTGCCCTCATGCTTGATGCTGACACGAGTAGCCTTGCCACTCTTGGGGTCGATCAGACTTAAATTTGAGATATGAATAGGTGCTTCCTGCTTCACGATGCCGCCCTGAGGATTCTTGGCAGAAGGCTTCTGGCTCTTGCTGACCATGTTCACACCCTCAACGATAGCACGCTCCTTGTCCTTGATGATCTGGAGCACCTTGCCAGTCTTGCCCTTATCCTCACCGGTCAGGACAACCACTGTATCGTTTTTCTTAATATGTAACTTTGCCATTACTTTATTCTTTTTTTTACGGATTAAAGAACCTCAGGTGCCAAAGAAACGACCTTCATGTTAACTGCACGCAGCTCGCGGGCCACGGGACCGAAGATACGGCTGCCGCGGAGCTCACCAGCATTGTTCAGCAGCACACAAGCATTGTCATCGAAACGGATGTAGGAACCATCAGCGCGACGAATCTCCTTCTTGGTGCGAACAATCAAAGCCTTAGATACTGCACCCTTTTTTACATCACTCGTTGGGATGGCGTTCTTGATAGCAACAACGATTACATCGCCAACACTTGCATAACGGCGGCGGGTACCACCCAGCACACGGATGCAGAGAGCCTCGCGTGCACCGCTGTTATCACATACTGTAAGTCTTGATTCTGCCTGTATCATAATTACTTAGCTTTTTCAATTATTGAAACAACTCTCCATCTCTTTGTCTTTGACAGTGGACGGGTTTCCATAATGAGCACGGTATCACCGATATTGCACTCATTGTTCTCATCATGTGCATGGTACTTCTTTGTCTTCTGGACAAACTTACCATAGATCGGGTGCTTCTCCTTGAACTTAGAGGCAATAACAATGGTTTTATCCATCTTGTTGCTGATAACGACACCCTGTCTTGTTTTTCTTAAATTTCTTGTTTCCATCTGGACCATTGTTATTTATTAAGTTCTCTCTGACGAAGTTCGGTCTTCATACGTGCGATATCACGACGCAAAGCCTTAATCTGAGAAGGGTTCTCCAGTGGAGTGATGGCGTGGTTGAGCTTCATGTTCTGCAACTTGGCCATTTCAGTCTCTACGCGCTCGGCCAATTCCTTGGTGTCGAGTCCTTTGAAATCACTTGTCTTCATTTTAATTAAGCGTTTTTATCGTAATCACGTCTAACAACAAACTTGCACTTTACCGGCAGCTTCTGAGCGCCGAGGCGAAGAGCCTCCTTGGCCACGTCAAAAGGCACACCTTCTACTTCGAAGAGGATGCGACCGGGAGTTACCGGTGCCACCCATCCTGCGGGATCACCCTTACCTTTACCCATACGTACGTCAGCAGGCTTGCGGGTGATGGGCTTATCAGGGAAAATACGAATCCAGACCTGACCTTCACGGTTCATGTAGCGGTTGATGGCTACACGGGCGGCCTCAATCTGACGGCTGTCAATCCACTTGGCATCCATCGTCTTAATGCCGAATGAGCCGAAAGCCAGCTGCGTACCTCTGTGGGCGTTGCCTTTGTTGCCACGACCATCCTGAGGTCTTCTATATCTTACTCTTTTTGGCTGTAACATGATAATTCTTTCTTTTAACGATTATTGTTTCTCTTGCGACCACCGCGGCCTTCACGGCGTCCACCGCCGTTGTTGCCACGACCACCCTGCTTCTCCTGAGTGAAGTTAGGAGCCAGGTCGCGCTTCTCGTAAATCTCACCGCGGCAGATCCACACCTTGATACCGAGCAGACCAACCTTGGTAAGAGCCTCTGCCTGACAGTAGTCGATATCAGCACGGAAAGTGTGCAGCGGGGTACGACCCTCCTTGAACATTTCGCTACGTGCGATTTCGGCACCGTTCAGACGGCCTGAAATCTGGATTTTGATACCCTCGGCACCAGCGCGCATCGTGTTGGCAATAGCCATCTTGATAGCACGGCGATAAGCAATCTTGCCCTCGATCTGGCGTGCCACATTGTTAGCCACGATAGTAGCATCGAGCTCGGGTTTCTTGATTTCGAAGATGTTGATCTGGATGTCCTTGTTGTACAACTTCTTCAACTCTTCCTTCAACTTGTCAACGTCTTGACCACCTTTACCAATGACGATACCCGGACGGGCAGTGCAGATAGTAATGGTAACCAGCTTCAGTGTGCGCTCGATGACGATCTTGCTCACGCTGGCCTTAGCCAGACGCTCGTTGAGATACTTGCGGATCTTCTGGTCTTCCACCAGGTTGTCACCGAAGTTCTTGCCACCAAACCAGTTTGAGTCCCAACCGCGGATAATACCCAGACGGTTACTAATTGGATTAACTTTCTGTCCCATTCTTAATCTTTATTTTTCGTCGTTAGTTTTAGCGTCCACAAACAAAGTCACGTGGTTTGAGCGCTTGCGAATGCGATAGCCACGGCCCTGGGGGGCGGGTCTCATACGTTTCATTGTAACGCCTTCGTCAACGAAGACCTTAGAGATAAAGAGTTCGCCGTCCTCAGCCTTGCGATCATTCTTCTGTTCCCAGTTATTGATGGCAGAGCGGAGAAGCTTCTCCACGTCGGCAGCAGCCTTCTTCTTGGAGAACTTCAGGACGCCAAGGGCACGGTTCACTTCCATGCCGCGTATCATGTCAACGACATAGCGCATCTTGCGGGGGCTCGATGGTACATCATTGAGCTTGGCAAAATACAATGTCTTCAGGGCTTCTTTTCTTTTTTCAGCCGAATTATGTTTTCTTGCTCCCATTATTATACTTCTTTTTAAATGGTTCTAGCCCTAATTTACTTCTTGTTACCGGCATGGCCACCGAAACGACGCGTTGGAGCGAACTCTCCGAGCTTGTGTCCCACCATGTTCTCAGTAATGTAAACAGGGATAAATTTGTTACCGTTATGAACTGCTACAGTGTGTCCCACGAAGTCCGGGGAAATCATTGAAGCTCTGGCCCATGTCTTTACGACATTCTTCTTACCACTCTCGTTCATGGCGAGAATCTTCTTCTCGAGTGATACGTTGATATATGGACCTTTTTTAAGTGAACGACTCATAATTTACTTCAGTTTACTTAATTATTTGTTGTTTGCTCGCGCAATAATGTACTTGTTGGAATGCTTCTTAGGTGCACGTGTCTTCAGACCCTTAGCATACAGACCCTTACGAGAACGTGGATGACCACCACTCTGACGGCCTTCACCACCACCCATCGGGTGATCATGCGGGTTCATCACAACACCACGGTTGTGAGGACGACGGCCCAACCAGCGAGAGCGACCAGCCTTACCTGACTGCTCCAGAGCATGGTCGGCGTTACCTACAACACCAACGGTTGCCTTACAAGCGCTCAACACCTTGCGGGTTTCACCCGAAGGGAGCTTAATCACACAATAACTGCCTTCACGAGAAGTAAGCTGAGCAAAGTTACCAGCCGAACGAACCATCTTGGCACCCTGACCCGGACGGAGCTCAATGTTGTGAACCACCGTACCCACAGGAATGTTTGCCAAAGGAAGAGCATTACCCACCTCAGGTGCTGCCTCAGCACCGGAAAGCAGTGTAGTACCCACCTGCAGTCCATTAGGAGCAATAATGTAACGTTTTTCACCATCAGCGTAGAACAGAAGAGCGATGCGAGCTGAACGGTTAGGATCATACTCGATAGTCTTCACTACAGCTGGAACACCATCCTTCTCTCGTTTGAAGTCGATGAAACGATACTTCCTCTTGTGACCGCCGCCCATGTAGCGGACAGTCATCTTACCGGTGTTGTTTCGACCACCAGTAGAGCGCTTACCGTAAACGAGAGACTTCTCTGGCACGGATGCAGTAATGTCCTCGAACGTGCCAATAACCTTGTGTCTTTGACCGGGAGTAACCGGCTTTAATTTACGTACTGCCATTTCTATTTAAATATTGCTATAAAAATCAATTACATCGCCCTCTTTCAGAGTAACGATTGCTTTCTTGAACGCAATCTTGTGGCCGCGGATCATACCAGCCTTCGTGTAGCGGGCTGAGCGCTTGCCAGCATATCTCATTGTGTTCACATCCTCTACCGTAACGTTATACTGACTCTCGATTTCGTTCTTAATCTGGAGCTTGTTAGCCTCTGGGCGAACTACGAAGCCGTAACGGTTAGGCTTCTTGTCAGTAATCTTGGTCATCTTCTCAGTGACCAAAGGTTTGATGATAAATGCCATATCTAATATCTCCTTTTACTTGTTTAAGATTCCTTCGATAGCCTCCAGCGATTTCTCAGTCATGACCAGCACTTCAGCGTTCAGCACCTTATAAGTGTTGAGCTTGGCTGCCTCCATAACCTCTGCACGCTGCAAGTTACGAGCCGACTTATATACATTCATGTTAGTTTCCGGCAGAAGAAGAAGAACCTTCTTACCCTCAACGTTCAGATTCTTGGTCATGTTGATGAAATCCTTAGTCTTGGGAGCATCAAAGCTGAAGTCCTCAACCACCACAACAGCATTCTCCTGAGCCTTGTAGGTCAGAGCGCTTCTGCGGGCAAGCTGCTTCACCTTCTTATTCAGCTTGAAACGATAGTCACGGGGCTTCGGACCGAAAACGCGGCCACCACCTACGAGAACAGGTGAGTTGATATCACCACGACGAGCACCGCCGCCACCCTTCTGGCGGATCAGCTTGCGAGTAGAACCAGCATGCTCGCTGCGCTCCTTAGCCTTGGCTGTGCCCTGGCGCTGGTCAGCAAGATACTGCTTAACGTCCAGATAAATTACATGGTCGTTTGGTTCAATGCCGAAGATTGCGTCATTTAACGTAACCTTACGTCCGGTCTCCTGACCGTTGATATTTAATACGTTAATTTCCATTACTTGTTAATAATTACGGTTGAACCATTAAAACCAGCCACGCTGCCCTTCACGATGAGAAGGTTGCTCTCTGGAATCACTTTTAACACTCTGAGGTTCTGAGTCGTCACGCGGTCACAACCCATGTGGCCACCCATGCGCATGCCCTTGAACACCTTTGCAGGGTAAGAACAAGCACCGATAGAACCCGGCTTGCGAAGACGGTCGTCCTGACCGTGAGTAGACTGGCCTACTCCACCGAATCCATGACGCTTCACAACACCCTGGAAACCTTTACCCTTTGAGGTGCCGACAACGTCAACGAACACAGTATCGTTGAAGATGTCCACCGTAACGGTGTCTCCGAGGTTTAACTCCTCGTCAAACTTGAACTCGGCCAAGTGGCGCTTTGGTGTTGTACCAGCCTTCTTGAAGATACCCTGCATAGCCTTGGTGGTATTCTTTTCCTTCTTTTCACCAAAGGCGAGCTGAACGGCCTTGTAACCGTCCTTCTCCACAGTCTTCACCTGAGTAACAACACAAGGACCGGCTTCGATAACAGTGCACGGCACGTTCTTGCCGTCGGCACTGAAAACGGATGTCATTCCGATTTTCTTTCCTAATAATCCTGGCATTTCAATTAAAAATTAATAATGTTACTATATATAAAAAATTTGTTCCTTTTCAAGTGACTGTTGCTGTTAGATGCTCACAAACCCACTTAAAAAGGAACTTGAACCGCTTCGTCTTCGAAGGCTAAGTTGCTCTTTATCAGGGTATTGTTAGCCTCAGAGCCAGCGCAATACACTTTTTAGCGGGTGCAAAGGTACAAACTTTTTTCCTTTCCACCAAACTTTTTCCATTATTTTTTTCTTTACATTCACAAACAAAAACAGGAGGCGTCTCCGCCCCCTGCCATTAAGAGAAGTTTTTCCTAGAAATTTTTCCTTATACATCTCACCTCCTTTCTAATCCAAATCCATGTCGATGTCCCTGGGGAATCCGTTACCGTCGAACTCAATCTTCATACCGTTGTCCAGGCACACATCATACTTTGTTCTGAACAGATCCTTATCCTGTTTGGCATAGGCGACGTGCGCACCGGGATAGCTCTTCTGGATATAGGTCTTTGCTGGAGCAGGCAACTGTTCTGCCGTGATGATTATGTCACTGTCGCAAGCTGCAAGTGAAATCACACCTACCAGGCACACGATGGCTCTTATAAATACTTTCATGACTGACAATGCTTTAAAGTGTTAGTAAATAGCGAGCCAGACTTTAGTCATCCATGCCGATCACGGCACCCTGTGGACTGAACTTCAGTTCGATATCGTTCGACAGTTCCACGTCATAGCCATAGCGCTCCTTGTCAATCTTTGTAACACTGCAGTTAGGGAAGTTAGCCTTCACATACTGGCGGATAGCAACCGGTACAAGTGCGGTAGGCACAGCGGCCATTCTCTCGCGGTCAACCTTCTTCCACGCCCCCTTCCTGGTGAACTCCACCTTCGTTCCGTCCTGCAGGTGGCACTCGTAAGTGTTCCAGTCCTTCTCAGCATAAATCACGTTGATGCCCGGGAAATTAGCCTGCAGGAAAGTCTTCGCAGCTGCCGGAAGTTGCGAAACCGGGATTGGAGTGTCATCAGCCTTCGCTATGTTAGAAACCATGAGGCAAACAATTGCCATGAAGAAATACTTAATCTTTTTCATAATCTTTATTTTTTAAATGTTTAACTTATTTTTTTCTGATGCAAATTTAGCAGCAATTCAGAGAGCATCAAAACAATTCCCCCTTTTTCTGGTCATTATGTTGCGACAGAGAACGATATTTGCGACAAAAAGAAGAGAAGCCCTCCGTTTCTGTCGCAAACACCTTGAAAAACCCTCTAAAAAACAGATTTTTACTCCTGAAAACCCATATCGGCAAACTTTGTACCTTAAATAATATCAAGGGTCGCAACCCTTTCCGCGGTTAATCAGTTGACTGCTTGCTTAACCACCCCACCCCCTCCTTCAGAAGGAGGGGAGTCTGAGGGGGATGGAAGGGATTGGTCCTCTCCTTTTGAAGGAGGGGGTGGGGGTGGTTAAGCAGCAGCATTGAGGGGATGTTTAACTGAACACATTTTGAGCCCCTTGATAAGGGGCGGGTAATCGGGTAGTTTGGTTCTGGTGGAGGGGCGGATAAGCAGATAGGCGGGTAATCGGGTAGATTGGTTCTGGCAGCTAACTTATCTTTCTTGTTCCTTCGCAGTCGGGATAGGCAGAGCATCCCCAGAAGGGCTGTCCTGCTTTTGTGCCGCGTTTATAGTAGCGCTTTATCATGGGCTTGCCGCATAGGGGGCAGGTGGGTGCTCCCAAGTCAAGGGCTTGCTGGGTCTGTGAGGCTACGCGTTCCTTGGTCAGATTCTCTGTGAAGCCTCCTTGCTGCTTGAATTGTTCGAGTCGGTTTGCAAGTAGTCTCTCTACCATTTTCGCACATCTTGAACACAACACATAGAGCAAGCGGGCGTAACTGATGGAGTCAGAGGTCCATGTTTGGAATCGTTTTTTCAGTTCATCGATGACAATGGCACTTTCCACATCCCAATCGTAATGATAGGTTGGCGGCGTCACATTGACGGCGCTGATGTTGGCATATTCCTGAGAGTTGCGTGCCAAAGGCTGGGTATGTGCTTTCAGCAGAAAGAAGTAGAAGTCGCCCTTGAGTTCTTCAAGCGAGGCTCTTGCCACATCGAGCAATTGCATCTCTGTGGCGGTGCTCGTCTGATGACGCGAATAACCTTCGGCGATGTTGGCAGTGCAAGAGCGTGCCGCCTGCGTCATTTGGTCATATTGCCGGCCGGTAGGGTCGAAGAGCAGATATTGGATTTTTCCGTCGTGCCCTGTTGCTTTACCGAGACGGTAGCGAGGATCACCGCTGACGTAAAGGTCGCAGAATTCCACAGTACATAATTGGATGACATTGGCAAGCAGCCAAGCGTCGAGACACATATAGCCGTTGTTAGTTTTGAATTGGATTGGCATGGTTGTTGTTGGTTGTTGTTTAGACGGGTAGGCGAGTAGCCGAGTAGTATTTTTTCCGGGTAGCCGGGTAGCCGGATAACCGAGTATATGGACTCCCGAATGCAAAGTTAGGAAGAAAATACGGAATGTGCAAGAATTTTATAATTATTCGGGGAAAGGTTTGCAGGAGTGGAGATTTATTTGTACCTTTGCAAAAGGAGGAAACGCCTAAACTAGAAAAATCGCGTTTAACACTGACACCACCGCACAACCCCGATAAACAAAGGGCTGAAGCGTGACAATCAGACTGTCACCTCTGACACAACACTGTCACATCTTTAGATGTAAGATGTGAGGAAAGGTGTGTAAAAGAGGAGTGCTAAAATCTCTAGAGATTTTGAGAGTTTTTCGGCATTTTCGGAGCGCAATTCTTAAGGTTTTGGCGGAAAATCTCTAGAGATTTTGGCACCCCCTAAAAAGATGACTATTTGAAACATGTAATTAAACCTTATAGACAACGGATCATAAAATGATGCAAAAACAAGACAAAGTGCGGACGGACTATCTCTACCGCAAGGAATGGAAAAAGAAAAACATGACGATGAATGAACTCTGGCAACAGGTGAAAGATGGGAAATATCTGCGACTGGTGAAGGGTGTGCGAGGCGAAGATGCCGTGATGACTAGCACCGGACTGGGTATTAAAGACGTGGCTGCCAATGACTTACCTAAAATTTGGCCTGCCTGGGAAAGCGACGGACGCTATACCGGACGCGTGCTGCTCTCGTTTCGTATCTTCGACGACGGACAGTTGTTACAATGGCTTCGGCAGCGTGTGAGCGAGATGCCACAGACGGAATTGGTGATGACAGGCAGCAGCGGCACGTCGCTGAAAGTGGTGATGCGCTATTCCCTACCCGACGGATTACTGCCCACGGAAGAACAGGCTCGCAGACTTTTTCAGCAATATGCCTTCCGACGGGCATGCGACTTCATGCTGGCTGCCACAGGCGTAAAAGCTGAGGATGATGAGCAATACGGGACAGGCTGGTTTCGGGTGAGTGCCGATGCGGAAGCCTATTGGAACGCCAAGGCTACGGTCATCACAATGCCTCAACCCGTGAAGCCGCTGACGGAACATTCGGCCCCTATCACGCAACAGACTAAGGGACCGGAACTGTCGCATGAGGTGCTGCCTGGCTATTCCCGTCTGGAGATGGACTTGACGAAATTCAACGTGATTTGCCGAAACCTTTCGTTTCAGGAAAAGAAAGAGCCGCAGTCATATCTGCTCCAACTGGCCTCCGAATGCCGAAAAGCAGGCATCGAACAGGAGGTGGCCGCGAAAAGTGTGCTCGTGATGGAGCCTTTCCGCGGAAAAGAAACGCTCGTGAATACAGCTTTTGACAATGCCTACAACGGGCATCGGTTAGGAAACGAAAATCCTTTGGAACCCGCGCTGATGAACCAGCAGTTGATGAAGGCCTTCCTGAAGGAATGCTATTATTTCCGACGCAACACGGTGACGGGCGACATTGAATATCAGGAGAAGGGCCGTTACCTGTTGTCATGGCGTCCGCTGACCACTGAAGCACGCAACGACATTAACAATGCGGCCATTGACCGCGGTATCAAAGTGTGGCCCAAAGACATGGACCGACTGTTAGGTTCGAGCGAAGTGGTGGACTACGACCCTGTGAATGAATGGCTCTCAGCATTACCCAGATGGGACGGACGCGACCGTCTGGGTGAAATGGCTGATCGCATTCCAACGGAAACTCCGTTTTGGAAAGACGATTTCAAGGTGTGGATGCGCTCCATGGTGAACCAATGGATGGGCCGCTCTCAGATGTACGGTGCGCAGATGGTGCTGATGTTGATGGGAGGTCAGGGCACGCGCAAGAGCACTTTCATGCGGATGCTGCTGCCGCCAGAACTCCTACCCTACTATATCGACCGCATTGACTTTGCCAACAAGAATGAGGCTTTGCGGGCCATGGGCCGGTTCCTGCTCATCAACATGGACGAATATGACCAGATAACGAAGTCGCAGACGGCCTATCTGAAGCACCTGATACAGCGCGCCGATGTGAAGCAGCGCAAGATGTACGAGACGAGCTATCAGCAACAGCAGCGCTATGCGGCATTCTGCGCCACCACCAACTCCATGCAGCCGCTGAAGGACGATAGCGGAAGCCGCCGCTACCTGGTGGTGGAAGTGACGGGCGTGATAGACACCGACATACACGGTGAGCGCAAGATTGACTATCCGCAGTTGTATGCGCAGGTGGTGGAAGAAATCGCCAACGGTGAAGACTACTATTTCGACGGGGAGCGTGAACGGCGCATCACAGAACGCAATCTCGATTATTACGATACGCCTACTGCGGTGCAACTCTTCGAAGACATGTTCCGCAAGCCACAGCCGGGAGATGAAGTGCTGACGTTATCGCCTACAGAGATATTGGAGGTCATACACCAACGGAAAAAGACGAACGTGGGGAACCACGCCAACAGCATTCTGCTGGGCAACTATCTGAAAAACAATGGATTCCATCGTGGAACAGGGCGTGAACGCCGCAAATATGATGTGGCTTTGAAACCTGAATAAGCGTGTCAGTGTTGTGTCAGTGGTGACAGTCTGACTGACACGCTTCAGCCCTTTGTTTATCGGGGGTGTGCGGTGGTGTCAGTGTTTTGAGAGTTTTTTTGAGTTATAGAATTAATGATAGGAAAAAGATGAAATACAAAATAGTAAGGGAGAACAAGCCCACGTTGAAGAACTATGGCCGCTACAAGGCAGTGGCCATGCACTTCCAGACCATCAGTCCGAAGGAAGTGGAGAAAGAGATAGAGGATAACTGTTCGGCGAAGAGCAGTGATGTGAAGTTGGTGCTCACTGAACTGTCGCAAGTATTGCAGCGACATCTTAAGCAGGGCGACCGTGTGCGCCTGGAGGGATTAGGCCTGCTGAAACTGGAGATAGAGAGCGAGAAAGTGGAAGCCCCCGAAGACTTCCGCCCGCAGCGCGACATCCGCGGTGTACGCCTCCACTTCCTGCCTGAGCGGAGCGATGGCGAAAAAGCACTTTATAAAGATATACGGTTCGAGAAGTGGAAGGAATAAAAAAAATTGCAGCATTGACGACTTCTGCCGAAAATGCTGCAATGTCAACGGTCTTGGCGGTTGAGCTGTAGATGTCTTTTTATCGTTATTTTTTAGCAGTATAGTTCATTTTTACCCGTTCCCAACTAATAGTCCCGTCTTTCTTCACATGCACTCGCACCAAGTAGTCTCCAGGAGCGGGACTGTTGGCTTCACACATGGAATCAAGTGTAAGGTATACGGTGTCACCGTTCTTCTGCTCATCCCATTTGTGGACATGGCCCATAAAAACGATGTCGGCATTCCATTTGTCAAACTGCTTGAGAAGGAAAAATGTCTCTTCGCGAGCAAAGGTTGAGGCAAATTGTAACGATGACGGCCTAAAAAGATTCGTATGACTGAACACAAATGTATGACGGAAAACAGAACCTTCCTGGCCTATCGACGCAGCTATTTCTTTGCCATCGAGCACCCCCTCTTCTATCAGTTTAACCTGTTCCGTGCCCAAAGTTCCATTAGCCGTATCGAGGAAAATGAAATGATCAAACAATAAAGGGTCAGCACTTACAATCACATAAACATCATAGAACGATGAGTGGAAGATATTGCTCCACAGGGCCCATCCGTTATGTGTAATGTCGTGGTTACCCACCACTGGAAAGAATGGGTAGGGCACATTATGCGCGCTATATGACTTCTCTTCCAGAGTATCAACATATACATAATAGTCGGGATCATCTTTCGAGTATTCATCGTCGCCAAAGTACACTTCTACGTATTTCTTCTTCGCATACTTCCAGCGATACTCATCTATCAAGTTTTCGAGTGTAATGTAGTACTCTGCTTTGGTATCAGCAATATCGCCCAAATGAGCATATAGCAAATCATCGTTATCCAGACCTATCTGTAGCATTTCCCGCATACGGCCATCGTCGGTAGTCAAATGACTATCAGCACCAACAAGGAACGTATAATCGCCCAAATCATCAACTATCAGCATATGATACTCATCTTTGTGTTGACTATAGTACATATGCGACATTTTGATACGGTCCTCTACTCCCGTACCTGACACGAGTACTCCGATAGGACTTACCTTCTCGCAGGAGACAAGCAGCATCATCAGTGCTGTCGTCATCAATATAAACCCTGTCTTCTTCATCTTTACCATACGTATTTTAGTCCTAACTTTCCTGATGTTTCATATTTAGACGCAAGTTGGCTCATACTGCCGGCAGGCCGGATGTTAAACTCACCGAACAGCTGCATCTGCTTCGTCAATGTAGCGTAGAAGTTCAGGCCCCAGTTGATATTCCAGTTCTCATAGTAGAAATCGTCGTAATTC
>Ga0256404_1007017_pt1 | contig 18113 bp, 14 predicted proteins | sample RumenRJG_01DNA_FD_185990 | JGI IMG/M metagenome (GOLD analysis project Ga0256404, IMG submission 185990) | Bovine rumen microbial communities from Lethbridge, Alberta, Canada - RJG_01 | ecosystem: Host-associated > Mammals > Digestive system > Stomach > Rumen | place: Canada: Alberta | collected...
ACCGTTTCTCACCTTTGTATGTTTTTGTAAGTATTTTGATAAACATGCTTTATGCCAACCTATTTTCTCACTACAGAGAATAGCATAAAGCTGTATATAGTGGAACTAATATTAGTTATTTTTCTCACTACATATGGAGATTCTTAAGTTAATGACATTGTGTATTATCTGCATTTTTATCGGTGTGTACGGACGGGTTGTGGGAGCATCGCCGAGGGGCCCACAACCTCGGCAGGTAATAGTAGGCAAAAGATCAAGCGGTACTCTATTGCGGATTATTGGTATCCTAAGCACGGAATATTCATTCTGTCAGGTTATCGTACATCTCTGCCCTCACGGGCGGAGTCCAATCTTGCCTGATCTTCAGTCATGGCATAAATGCTTAAATCCGCCCCGTCCTCGCGGGCGGAGTCATGTTTCGGAGGGCTATCTTTATGTTGTCCAGTTGCTTAAATCCGCCCCGCCCTCGCGGGCGGAGTCACTTTGTGGACGTCCGAGAATTCGTCCGGGTCTATGCTTAAATCCGCCCCGCCCTCGCGGGCGGAGTCCCTGTATATGCGGAACGATGCCGGCACCAACAAGCTTAAATCCGCCCCGCCCTCGCGGGCGGAGTCGGTTCATTGGCTAATCCTCTTTTCTATTTGCTTGCTTAAATCCGCCCCGCCCTCGCGGGCGGAGTCCTTCCACAGTTGTCTTCACTCCTTTCAATTCATTGCTTAAATCCGCCCCGCCCTCGCGGGCGGAGTCCATATCTGCAAGGCATACACCATTTTGCATGAATGCTTAAATCCGCCCCGCCCTCGCGGGCGGAGTCCGACGCTGGTCGCGCTGCCGGTGTACTCCAACTTGCTTAAATCCGCCCCGCCCTCGCGGGCGGAGTCGTCAGTGCCATGTGAAGCAGTCACCAGTCTTGTGCTTAAATCCGCCCCGCCCTCGCGGGCGGAGTCGTGTATGTGCTCAGTATGTCTACCATCCCGTTCTGCTTAAATCCGCCCCGCCCTCGCGGGCGGAGTCCTGCGGGAATGTATTCGTTGTCAGGCTCATATCTGCTTAAATCCGCCCCGCCCTCGCGGGCGGAGTCCCCGCTGCCATGAGGACAGCGCCGCCGAAGGCCAGCTTAAATCCGCCCCGCCCTCGCGGGCGGAGTCCGTTTATGCTCTATTATTTGTTTATCTTGCAGAGCTTAAATCCGCCCCGCCCTCGCGGGCGGAGTCCATATACGATGTACCCGCCGCCGAACGCCGGCAGGCTTAAATCCGCCCCGCCCTCGCGGGCGGAGTCGGCTATGCCACGACATTGATAACAATTCCAACACGCTTAAATCCGCCCCGCCCTCGCGGGCGGAGTCGCAATGCGGGGATGCGCGGACTACAATGCACAGGCTTAAATCCGCCCCGCCCTCGCGGGCGGAGTCAAAAATCGGAAAGCCTAAACTGCTGATGAACTGTGCTTAAATCCGCCCCGCCCTCGCGGGCGGAGTCCGCGACCATATGCGCGGAGCAGGAGGAACAGATTGCTTAAATCCGCCCCGCCCTCGCGGGCGGAGTCGACATATTCCACAGCAGGGACACCATCAAAACCATGCTTAAATCCGCCCCGCCCTCGCGGGCGGAGTCCGAGGCGACCGTGATCTCCGGATCCATCTACCCGCTTAAATCCGCCCCGCCCTCGCGGGCGGAGTCTTTATGAACATGATGCGGATGCAGAAGAATGGCTGCTTAAATCCGCCCCGCCCTCGCGGGCGGAGTCTGGAAGCGGCTGGGCAACGAAGGGACAACGATTTGCTTAAATCCGCCCCGCCCTCGCGGGCGGAGTCTGAAATGTGTCACTCTGCAGATATGCCCCTGCAGCTTAAATCCGCCCCGCCCTCGCGGGCGGAGTCACTTCTTCGGCGCCTTAATCCAGGAATGTTCGAAGCTTAAATCCGCCCCGCCCTCGCGGGCGGAGTCGGGGCAGTGGATCCGGACACCGGAAAAGAGACAGGCTTAAATCCGCCCCGCCCTCGCGGGCGGAGTCATGGTTCGCAATCCATGATTCCGCAGAGGATCAGGCTTAAATCCGCCCCGCCCTCGCGGGCGGAGTCTGCTGTCCGCTCCTCTGCTGTCGGAATTCCGGAGGCTTAAATCCGCCCCGCCCTCGCGGGCGGAGTCCCGGACCGGGAGCTGCTCAACCTGATCGGCTGAGCTTAAATCCGCCCCGCCCTCGCGGGCGGAGTCCGAGAAGCTGTGGTCCATTTATCAGGCCGACTAGAGCTTAAATCCGCCCCGCCCTCGCGGGCGGAGTCGTTAGAATTCGAGCGCGGATTGTTCGCATTGACGTTGCTTAAATCCGCCCCGCCCTCGCGGGCGGAGTCGCCGACCAATGATGCGGTTGAACTCGACCTTGAGAGCTTAAATCCGCCCCGCCCTCGCGGGCGGAGTCAATTTGTCGGGCCGTCGGCGACTACGATGACTTTGCTTAAATCCGCCCCGCCCTCGCGGGCGGAGTCCTTCAATCCACACGTCCGTCAGCTTGCCCTTCTTGCTTAAATCCGCCCCGCCCTCGCGGGCGGAGTCGATCAGGCCAATCAGGACGACAAGCAGTGGGCAAGCTTAAATCCGCCCCGCCCTCGCGGGCGGAGTCGGTGGTTTAGATCATAAGATAACAAAGATCATTGCTTAAATCCGCCCCGCCCTCGCGGGCGGAGTCCCCTTTGGTGGAACCTGCTGAAAGATATTACAGGGCTTAAATCCGCCCCGCCCTCGCGGGCGGAGTCAGCAAATCTTTACAAAATATTCAATAAAGACTTGTTGTTATTGCACAAAACAGGGATGAATAGTAATCGTTTTTACATGTTATCAAACTATAAACACAGTATCTACCGTCATGACGTTGGTGCGAACATATCTTTGACATCATGAGTGATTGACCTTCGCACTAAAAAACCAATATGCCTTCCTGGTTTTTTACATTTTTTGATCCGTAATGTTCTATTTTGCTGGAATATCGATTTCCCAGGTTATAGAATCTTACGCTATCCTTTTCCTGATCTATTTTTTCAATTACCTCCTTTTTCAGTAGTTTATATTGTGATTCATCAACATTGCATTCAAACACTGAATTTTGGACTCTCAAGCCATAACTCACGCACACCTTGGCTACTTTTCTAAGTCTTTTTTTACCAGCTTCATCTTCTGTATTTACGTCATACGTAACCACTATCAGCATTATTTCCACAGAAATGGAGGATACTCCTCCAGATCCCCCCGAATACATCTGGACAGCAGAAGTGCCTGTACATAAGGTACTAATCCCCAGGTAATTTTTTCCTGAAGATAAGGATGTGTTATAAGCGTTTTTTTCTTCTCCTGCCATGATGTCAGTATCTGCTTTCTGGCCTCATCAGTAAAACGCACAGCCCCATCTTCGCTCTTTTTGAAATCCTTTCCCTGTATCTGCTTCTGATTAATCATGGAAAGAACAAAACGGTCCGCAAACGCAGCCCTTAGCTCTTCCATCAGATCCAGAGCTAAGGATTGCCGCCCAGGCTTATCTGAATGTAAAAATCCAACATACGCATCAAGCCCTGTTGCCTCAAGAGCATTGGCACAATCCGATGCCAGCAATGTATAACAGAAAGAAAGCATGGCATTGACATTATCCGTCGGTGGCCTGCGATTTCGATTTTTGAAAATAAAATCTGTCTTCTGATTCAGAATCATCTCATCAAAAACCGAGAAATATTCAGCAGCACAGTTTCCTTCAATTCCACGCAGCTTCGACAAAGAATTTGACTGACGAATATCCGATAAATATCGATTCAATCTTTCTATAACCGGATTTATAACATCTGTGTTCACTCTCATAGGATAGTCTCTGGTGTATCGTCCGAGTGTCCATCGTGTATTGTAAACCTTACCAAGAAGCATATTCCGTACATATGGACATGCCTTTTTCTCATCATCTGAAATCCGGTACTGTTCCTTACGAAGCAATACATTTCCGCGAGTCATTCCGTTAACCCTGCAAAGGAATCTTCCGCCCGGCGTCATAAAGGTAATACCAATACCATACTCAGCACATTTCCCCATCAGTGCCGGGGATGCTCCAGGATAAGAAAAAACGATAATATTCTCAAGAACATGTAATGGAAGCCGACCCACTTCATCATTTTTCTTCCACAGAATGACATTTTCATCTTTTTCTGAAAGATATATGTCCTCCGAATTCACGAAGAGAGTGTTCAATAATTTTTTCATCTCTGATTCCTGATATTCTCATCAATATAAGCTCTGACAGAATGTATTTTGGATATTTCCGGAAGACAGATATCTTTCATCGAACAGTGCGCACAGCCTTTTTTCTGCTTTGTTCTCGGCGTATACCCACGTTTATAATATTGATGCATCTCAGTTAATGCTTCTTCTGTTTTATTTCTTAAAGCATCGTCAAATAAAACAGCTTCTCTTCTATGTGTCGTACCCCAGAACAGATATCCTGAAGGAATATGGCAGCATAGCATTTCTTCCAGACACATCGCTTCCGCACACAGCTGTGCAGCGTCTGCTCCTCTGATATCGCTCTTTCCCCTCTTATATTCAATTGGAATCACCTCCCACATCCCCTGATACCGGGGCAGCGATATTCCTGTCTCACTTTGATGAAATTCAACAACGTCACAGATTCCACTGATGCCAAGTTTCTTTGAACTGACCCTCATTCCTCTTTCAATGAGAATATTTTTTCTTTTCTCAGTCTCATTTTCATCATGAACCCGTTCATGAAAAATCATGCCATCGGTCGTCAGTACATTCTCATTCCATTGCTGTTCAATATGTATCAGTGCCCATTGTCTTCTGCAGAACAGGAAATGCTGAAGTCCTGATAACTGCAGATATTCATCTTCGTCATACTCTCCATCATTCATCAGTATTCTTCAATAATCTCCGGCTTAATATCTGGAAGGTCATCTTCCTGAATCTCTATGTCATCTGTACTGCTGAGTATGCCATCAGGATCTTTCATGTTAATATGAATACTGTCAAATAATTTCATACTGGAATACCTGATATCGTCTTCAGGCTGCTCCCACCAGTACATCTTATATACATTCATACTTCCGGAAGGGCGGGCTGCAGACTCATCATTAACAAAGAGCGTATGCAGAGCCTTTTTCAGATCATCTGCATCTTTATCTGAAAAACCGGTTCGTTTAGCAAGAATGGGATTCATGGATCCCTTAATGACATATATTCCGTATCGTACTGAATGAAGCATGCCCATGGTATCAGAACCTTTTGAATCACCGGGTTCACTGTTCGTACTTTTAGTAATCTGGTTACTGTCGATATCCACAGCACCTATGCTTCTGGCCTGCTGAATAGTTACCGGTCCCCGTACACCAACAGAAGTTTTATCCTTTAATGCAATCGTTGCACCAAAAGCACGCACATCCGCAAAATATTCACATGCTTTCTCTGCAATGATGTCATTGGCTTTTTTCTGCCTTGCTGCTTTAATTTCCGGAACTGAATCAAGTCTCTCACTGATGCTCTTCAAACCATCGTCAACTCTGTCATTCTGCTGAATAAGGATCTTATTTCCCATATCCTGCAGTCTGTTACGTATTTTTCTTTTTATGCAGACCGGTGTGATAAATCCTGTATTGTCATAATGCTGTCTGGGACGGTTACCATTTAATGGATCACCATTGGGATTTGCATCTTCCACTGTAATAATTGCCATAAAATCAACTTTTTTACTGAGTGTACTGTTTTCCATTATGAATTCCTCCACTATAGATTCTGATCTGTTAAATCAACTGATTACTGATCGTTTTCATTTGTTTCATTCCGCTCAGAAGGGTCTGTTTTATTCTCCCGATACGTTTCCAAGGCATCTCTCTCAAGATAAAACCCCATAAGGTACTCCGGATCCAAAGGCCGGTTGATCTTTTTATCATTGATATTCAATTTGATATAAATCTCCTGTATCTCATCTTCATAAAATTTTCTGCTGCCATATGGCAGTGAACTGAGATATGGCGCCACCGTATTTCTGAGATTAAGAAAGCACGAATATGGATGTGCAGCATATGCACTCCAGAGACGCATTGCATTAGTATCTCGATGATTCTTTTTATCCCCCTCCGCATTTTTCCGGTTCATGGCTGTGTTTTCGATTCGATCCATGACAGCAAGAAGCCTCCCGAAAAGATAACTTCTGTCTGAGTTCTGTTTATCCAGTACCAAATCCCTTTCTCCTTCCTCATGTTTATAATCCACATGATATTTGTGAAGCACTGCGCATGCTGTATTCAATATTTCTTTCCAGTTCCTCCATCTGTACTTTTCTGTGCCGGAAAACCTCTCCGGTGCAGATGCCTGTGCTGTCAGACGTCTGACCAGACTGTCAGGTACGCTCCTTCCATCCAGAACTACAGCCAGCAGGGTATTCACTGTATCCTTAAAAACAGAGTCATTTACGTCCAGATATGGCGTATCCTCATTGCTGATTCTTTCTGTTCCATATGCACACTTCACAATTCCGAACAGCGTGGGCGTGGAAAGAGTTATTTTTTTCTGCTCATTGTTCCAGAAATACCACCTGCAGCTCTCATACCAGTTTTTCAGTTTCAGAAGATATTCCTCAGCTGAAAAAGAACGATACATCACAGGAGAAAAACGTCCATCGCCGGAACGGTCTGTCATAAATACAGATATTCTGTTATGAATAAAACTCTGATCCTTCAGGCCATACAGAACATCATGCAACTTTCCCTTATGACTGACATAGCTGCTGGCAGTATCATTGATTTTCGCCCCCGTAAGTTTTTCAAGATAAAATTTTCTATTATTTTCCTGATAACCGGGCATCCAACAGACAATATATCTTGGTTTCTCATCTGTCTGTTCAAAAGGAAGCGCATTTTTTGAAATAGCGATACTCTGTGTATCAATCAGCCATCCCAAAGCATTATGAATCTTCTGAGAATCCTGATATCCAATCTGCAGTGTCTGTTCCGCACTGTTAAATCGTTCGCCTTTGAAATGTAATGTTGAATCCTCTTTTGTGGCTATAGAAATCAACTTTGAATTACCATAAGAACTTATCGCCTTGGGATGAAGGTTCTCTGAATCACAGATCTGTCCACTCAATGCATCCAGCATATGTCTTGCATTTTTCCGATGCCAGGAAGAATAATAGTTTTCCCAGGAAGTCATAACTTCCTTATTTTTCCATGTTTCATCCGGCCCATCATCAGGATGTTCCAGCACAATCCACCGTACCAGCGCCTTCTGAAATTTATTCAGCTCAATATCACCATTTTTTTCTCTGGGAATCTTCCCCTTACTGATCAAATCATCTACCGGATCTCTTTTTATCAGGTAAGAATAAATACTTCTTACCTGAGGACAACTGTATTCAGACTCTGCCCAGCTTTCCAGCTGACCGATATATGCCATGTATGATGGATTTTCACCTTCCCTGTCATGGTAATATCCTGAGGTCATAAACATTAAACTGTCATTTAAAGCATGTGGTGTTGTTGCAGCAGCCTTTGATACGCGTGAACAGGAAGCTTCTGTTACTGCAAGAAGTGTCTTGCCATCAAGTTTACTGTTCACTTCAGCATCAACGAAGTTACCTTCTCCGTCAATTTTTATGTCAATAACGGTTTTGTTATTGTTGCTTACATAATGATGCCCCACAGGAGCAATACATTCCATTTCATCTGGTTCATGACCTGATACTGCGTCATATGTCACGATTAAATCATTTAAGAGTGGCATTCTCATCATCCCTTCTCTCAAATTCTTTCATCAGTCCATTACGGATTTCCTGATGGCTGCATTCTTCCGGTCTTTTATACTCTATGATCCCGTTATTCATCAGTACCGGAGCAATATCGAGCGTCAGTCTGCCCCTCGTTTCCTCTGAATAGGCTTCGTCAGGATACGTGATTCCGTGATACATATATCCGAAATTGATAACACCACTGTGATCATACGCACCCGATTCTTCTCCGAATTCACATACAGATACATTGGCACAGCATTCACTCTTCCCCAGAAATACCGGCAATCTTCCTCCTTTCAGCAATGCCTTTGCAAAGACGCCATAATGTTTATTGATATCCCGGTCCTCCGAATATTCAGGACGATTCTCATTCCATTCCAGGTGAGCCTGCACCTGATACTTTACATTCAGCAGATATGTGTAATTTGCCAGATCCTGCCCATCTCCGTTAATTCTCGGAAGCTTCGTCCCCATAGATTCTGTCCGAATCTGATTCATTACACGAACCCTGTCAACAATCCAGATAAATGTAGGTTTCCAGTAAATGCTTTTGGTAATTCCCTTCAACGCCTCATAAGTCGGAATACTGTATGTCGTTTTTTCTCCCCCTGCCGACGTGACCGGATCAGCAAAAAGCGCCAGATTTCCACTTACTTCATACTCGACATGATTCTCTCTGCAAAATTTTTCTCTCCAGAATTCCTTTTCTTTTTTAAAGCTCATGTGCCACCTCTCAGACATCAGACCATAAAATCATCCATATCCCACTTCGCTTCTGCATTAAGTCCCGATTCGTCATAAGCCTTCTGATTCAGGTAATAAAAATGCCCACCTGAATAATTCTCCAGCATCCTGTTATCATCCAGCTTTTTTTTCTGCCATTTGAAAATCTGAACAGAGTAATCACCGGCCTTCCTGTACAGTTCTGCCGGAACCATGGCTCCTGACTTCTCAAAATATTTCATGCTTTCGATAAGTTCCCGTCCTTCCTCAAACGGAACTATCACCTCATATGTGTTTTCCTCAAAAACTTTGAAATATTCTCCGGCTGTCTTAAATGGCTGATGCAACAGAAACTGCTCATCTGCGTCTATTGAAAGCCGGTTACTCAACAGGGCAGCCATAAAATACTTCATCCCTGTTTTGTACTGAAAAGGATACAGAATCTCCCTGTCAGATTCCGTCTTTCTGAACAATTTCCGATAATATTCAGAAATGAACGCCGGTGCTTCCGGATCAAATTCATCGTTTCTTCGAAATTGATAAACGGTATCAACCATGGCCGACTGAGCATTTCTGATATCCGGGAGCTGACGAAGTGAAGTGTTCTCACCCTGGACTCTCATCAGATATACATCACCCGATTCGTATTCGTTACTCCTGTTGCATCTTCCTCCAGACTGGACCAGATTATCATTACCTGCCAGAATCCGGATGACCGAACGAAACGACATATTTACTCCCGCTTCAACAATTTGTGTGGTAACTAAAATAAATCTGCGGAAATCTTTTTTATCCTGAATAAGAGATAATTCCCCACGAACGGCTTCGATTACCTTTTTTCGATGGGCCTTACACATCCCCGCGGATAAATGCATCACCAGAAGATCCTGCTGTTCTTCCGTCAGTGTCCGGTACAGCTGCCTTGCCTCCGACTTAGTATTACATACAACCATAAGCGGATTTTGTCTCTGCACAATATCCACTGAACGTGCCGCCAGTTCGTCCAGAGTTATTTCCTTACCGCTTAAATCATGATATTTCTGACGACGAAAAATCTGATACTGCTCATCTGTCAGTGAAATCATCCTTTTATCAGAGATGTGAAGAGGATAACTTTTTAATGAATTGAATTCCGGCTGTGTTGCTGAGCAGAGGATCACTGTTGTTCCGCAGAAATCAGCCAGATAGTTCAGTGCAGAATTAAACATCGCCAGTGTTTTCATCGGAACCGACTGAACCTCATCAAAAATCATCACACTATTGGCAAGTGCACGAAGCCTTGTGACCGCAGATGTTTTATCGCTGAAAAAGACATCAAGAATCTGAACCAGTGTAGTAATAATGACCGGAGCCTCCCAGCGGTCCCTTAAAAGATCGTATTCTCTGAGTTCCCCTTCAGTCATATCCTCCCTTGCAATATCGGAATGATGCTCAAGGATGGTTTCTTCCGGCAGATAGCTTTCTATTTCTGCAGCATTCTGATCAATTATCGTTAACAGCGGAATAATGTATATGATTTTCTTCTTTTTAAACTGCTTTGCATGATAAAGCGAATAACGAAGACTTGAGAGAGTCTTTCCTCCGCCGGTAGGCACATTAAGTCGATAAATACCACCCGGATTGTCTGCGAACTTCCTGCACTGCTCGGAAATATCCCGGCGGGTTCTGTTCAGAGGTGATATATTACCGGACCCGACAGAAACATTCAGTTTCCTGTATTTTTCTTCAAAATCACGAATGTCGTTTTCCCAGTTTCCCTGAATGTCACCATATCTGCTCTCATCCATGAATTCCGCCGTATCTCTTCTGTCAGCATACATAAGGGCAGAGGCCAGCATCCTCACAGCCATGGAAAGCTGCATAAAAATACCGTCCGCATTGTCTGAATACCTGGGAAGAGCTTTCAGAAAGTCCTGTACTTCAAGGCAGGATTTCTCAAACAGTTCATCAATTTCCTCAGGAGATGAAACTTCATGCTCAAAGACATATTTTGCCTGTTCATATTGTATTTCCGCGCGCCTGTCTTCTCTGATCCGATGGACAAACCCATTTTCTCCATCCAGACTCATGCAATCAAAAAGTCCATGATGCGCGCTGATCGCACAGGAAAGTATTTCAGCAGTAAGTGCGCGATTCGGATCTTCCATATCATGGTATTTATCCATCAGATATATCGTTCCGGCAAAAGTATGATTTACAGAGCCCTTTTGTGGTCTTGTAAATCTGGGTTTTTCGATTTTACCCTCGTCAAAGGCACTCCATGCTGCAGACTGACGCAGATATGTCTGAAATTTTTCTGTGCCCTTCCCGTCATGCAGAAGTCCCGCCAGAAACGCGCATGCGCCAAACCCTGCTGTCTCCATACATTCACTGGCATACTCCGCCACGTTTCGGCAATGCTCCCGAAGCGTCTGTTCTCTGTTACCTTTGTCATGATCAATAACAAAATGTGCCAGGTACATGGTCATATCATATTCCCCTTCAGCAGATTGACTTTCAGACTGTTACACAGAAATTCTCGAATATTCTTTATTTTTTTTAGTTCTTAAATAATTATATCACAATTAAAATATATTTTCTTTATTGACTAAAGTTTCCCACACCGAAAAGTTGTGCTGAACCTTGAAAATTCAATAATTCAGTCAAAAAAAGCACAGACTGTGTGCCTATGGCTGAAAAAATTGTATCAGGATATGTGACCCCATGAAAAAACTCCCGTCTTATAAGATGAAGGCAAAGATATGACAGTTTTTGTCAGGAAACCAGACCCCGTTATCAAAGACATGCACCAGCAGATTCTCATGATGAGAACGGAACAGAGATGGAGGATAAAGCAATGATGAGAAACAGCAGAAAATTTTTTACTGTCGCATTAACTGTATCCATGATGGCGTTAACAGCATGTGGTGCGCAGAAGACAGAAACAGCAGGTTCATCAGCCGGGACGATATCAGGCAGCCATAATGTCAGCACATCGAGTGCAGCTATCGCCGATCCGTTCACCGAAGTATCCGGTATGAAAGAAGCCGCTGCCATGACCGGATTCAGCCTCACGCTGCCGGAGGCACCTGAGGATTATCCGGATCAGATCATCAGAGTCATGAATACATCGATGATCGAAGTCATTTTTGCGAATAACGCCAACGAGACGGAAGATAAAATTGATGAAGGTTTCCGAGTACGCAAAGAAAAGACTGACGAAGACATCAGCGGTGATTATAATGAATATGAAACTGTAACCGCTGTCCATATCGGCGATTACGACGTCACGGAAAAAGGAAACGGAGATACGATCAGCGTGGCCACATGGAAATCAGACGGATACTCCTACGCCATTGATGCGGAATACCACCCGATGACCGCTGAAGAGATGGCGGCTGTCGTTCAGTCTGTGCAATAAGAATGCAGGCGCAATATTGAGGAATACCTATGGATGATCAGTCAATCATACACCTGTACTGGATCCGATCAGAATCGGCAATTCAGGAAACCCGCATCAGATACGGTAAGCTCCTCCGCTCTGTTGCCTATGGAATTTTAAAAAGCCATGAAGATGCGGAAGAATGCGAGAACGACACGTATCTGAAAACGTGGAATCAGATCCCGCCGACGAAGCCTGACATTTTTTCAGCGTCTCTGTCCAGAATCACAAGGAATCTGTCGCTGGACCGCTACGATGCCATGCATACCGCCAGGAGAGGAAATGGTGAGGTCCCGCTCCTTCTTGACGAGCTGGCGGAATGCATTCCTGTGGGGGATGATGTCTGGGATTCAGTCTTCAGAGATGAACTCGCAAAGATCCTGAACTCGTTTCTCCGGGAACTGAAACCGGAAGCCCGGAATATTTTCATGAGACGTTACTGGTTTGGAGATTCCGTTCATGAAATAGCCCGGGCGGGCGGGTTCAGTGACAGTAAGGTAAAAATGACGCTGTTACGTTCCCGTGAGCGACTGAAAAAAATACTGAAAGACGAGCAGTATGTTTTTTAACCGGCTGTCAGCTTTCAGTTTTCAGCAGCTTCTGGGCAGGAGGAACAGATAGCTTTATGGATAAGACAGAGAAAGCGAAACAGATTCTCCGTTCGCTGAACGACGTGGATGACCAGTATATCCGGGATGCGATTTCCTTCGCTGAACCACGAAAAAATACAGACAGAAAACCAGTTCTGATCAGATTCAGAAAACAGATCTGTGCGGCAGCAGCTGTCGCAGCCTGCCTGGTATTGACTTTTACAGGTATCCGTCTGTCAGACATCGGGAATTTCGGTGATACATCGACAGAAAATCCCGACACCGGTTCCCCGATCGAAGAGGTAGCCAGTCTGGAAGAAGCGGAAGACAGCGCCGGTTTTGACCTGAGCGTACCCGCCGCAGGAGAATCTTACCGGCAGACATTTTTTGTCATTGACGGCATGATCGAGGTACAGTATGCGAATCAGAAGGCGCAGCAGGTTTATTCTGTAAGAAAAGCAGAAGGTGACGGTGATATCAGCGGAGATTACAATATATATGACAACGAGCAGACAGAGAACGTGGAGAATATCTCTGTCACGCTGAAAGGAAACGATGGCACCTGGTCCGTCGCAACCTGGGAAAACAGCGGATTTTCCTATGCCGTTACAGCCGGGGATCAGCCGTTAACCCTGGAAGAAATGCTGAATATTGTGAGACAGGTGCAGTAGACAGCACCTGCACTTACTTTCCAGGCTGATATGCCATCTGTCAGACAAAATCCCCGTCTCTTACCGCCTTCGCTATGGAGATATCCGGCCGGTACAGCGGAATCAGCATGGCCTGTGTCGCGTGATACAGGTCGCTCTTGCCGGGCCACACCGTCGTGAGGAGATGATTTTGCCGGTCCAGCTGATGGAACCAGGAGCCATGCTCATGATCGATCACTTTCTCATCGAGATACTGCATGAAATTCTGGTAATCTTCTCCGTATCTGGATCCGCCTGTCACATGATACAGACACGCGCTCGTATTGATGGCCTCGGCAAGCGTCCAGTGCATCCTGTCGTGAACCACGGGCGTGCCGTCCCAGTCCGTCGTATAGACGATGCCCGGTGCACCGTCTGCGTTCCATCCGTCATCAACCGCTCTGCCATACAGCTGTTCCGCGGCACTGACCAGAGGTCTCGCCTTTTCTGAAACGCCGTCATCTCTGTCCGGGAATGAGGAAAGCGCATACTGCGTGATCAGCCTTGCCCACTCGATACCGTGACCGGGCGTTGCCCCATAGGGCTTGAAAGGATCATCAGGCTTATTTCTGTTGCAGTCGAGATCCGGTTCCCACTTGCTTGTATAATGCTCCGGAATCCGCCAGTCATTGTTCCCGGCCCATGCAAGAACGCGGTCAATGATCCTTCCCGCGCGCTTTCTCCACGTCTCATCTCCCGTCGCATCAGCGGCCGCCAGAAACGCTTCCACGGTATGCATGTTCGCATTGAGGCCGCGGTAAGGATCGCATGTCGTGAATTCTGTGTTCCAGGTGTCATACGTGAGACCGTTTTTCTCATCCCAGAAATGCCCGAGGAATACCTCCGCCGCATTTTCAAAAAGTTCTGAGGCCCCGGGGCGATCCGCCAGCATGGCGCTGGAGGAAGCCAGCATCACAAACGCATGAGCGTAGCACTGCTTGTCAGGGAGATATGTGCCATCCGCACGGATGCCGGGATACCAGCCACCGTTCAGATCATCATGAAGCTCACCTTCCAGTCCCTTCAGTCCCGCGTCAGCCAGTTCTCCTGCACCTTTGTGTTCAAGAAAACGGCCAAGACTGTATACATGGATCATCCGGCTCGTGATCCAGGTTTCTCTGGGACGTTCCTTCCACGGCGTCCCGTCATCGCCGAGCCAGTACGAGCCGCCCCCGGGAGACGGAAAACGGTGTCCGAAGTTCAGAAGATTCTCCACTGTCTCCTGTAAAAATTCTCTGTTTTCCCTTGTATCGATCCTGTATTTTCTCTCCATGATCTGCCCCCGCAGTATAAAAAGTCAGTCAGACTCCGTGCCTCTCAGAATACCCGGCCAGGCCTGCGGTCCTCTACGAGCGCGGCGATCGCCGGCCATTCATCATCATTCATTCCCTGCTGCAGCACACAGTTTACCTTGAAATGCAGTCCTTTCCCTGCATTGAGAGCCGCTTCCATTCCTTCCAGCACATACGCCAGATCGTCACTTCCTGTAATAAACCGGAACTTCTCCCTGTCCAGTGTGTTGAGACTGATATTGACGCCGTCCAGTGCCGCTGCCGCCGGCTTCAGAAGAGAGCTGTTCTCCCTGAGCGGCGCCATTTCAAAAGCAGCTTCTGCATGAAATAAAAAAACGATCACTGCGGCAGAATACACTGCTCCTGTTCGAGTCTTACCCTGTGTCTGATCATGTACCGGATAACCTCATCAAAAATCTCATATGCCGGATCATCCAGCAGCTTCTTCAATGCATTAAGATACCGCTGATCCGTGATCGGCATGGTTCCCGCATCAAACTGCCGGAGTGTCTCCACATCCATCCGCCAGGGCTGCGCCTGAGGCGCAAGCTCCCGCCTGAGTCTCGCAAATATGCGGAAGCCGCCGATGTCGATATCGCTCCAGTGCAGCACTTCCGTTCCCTGCGGAGCTGCGTCAAGAATCATCTGAAACCATATCTTCTTCGAAGGGCTGTAGCACCCGCCGTGATAAAGGACAAGCTCCTCCGGCTTTCGCTGATACAGACTGTACCAGACATAATTTGCCTTGTTCTCGATAAACAGGATACGCCGGACATCTCCGCATGTCACATGGTCAAGCTCCCGGACTGTCAGGGAATTGATGTAGGCTCCTGACGGCTCGCTGCCGCAGGCGATGCGTCCGCCGTCCTTTCTCACAGCGGTCAGATCACCCGTCAGCTCAAAAATCTCCGGCCAGCGCACGATGCCGTACTCTCCCAGCAGTTCATCATCCGACGGAAGGTCCTCCCTGTCAGGCGCCATGGCCCTCAGGATGGAAAACACCCTGGACTTCAGCCGGTGCTCAAAATATTTGCTGTCCCCGAAAAGGCCCGCGCTCAGCACTCTTTCCATGCAGTCGCCGCTCCGGCGCATCCTGTTCTCATCCATGGCGCAGAGCACTCGGAGAAGGTTCCTGTTCAGGACAGCCGCATCCTCTTTATTTCGTTCACCGTTTTTCTCATCCGTGTCAAAGAAGAACCGCGGAATGTCCTTCTTCTCCTGCAGCCGTTTTTTCTGCCCCAGAAGAAAGGATTCCATCTGTCCGCCGTGCTCAAGACTGCCTGATGTCAGCGCATCATCGATATCTCTCATAAGTTCACGCACGCGGTCCGCCTTCGCCGTCCGCCCGGTCCTCCGGTAGCTTTCTTCAAGGCTTCCGGGATCAAGCGCCAGATGAATGCTGTCTATGAGATTGCCTGTTTCATGACGCACCCATGAATAACGGATCAGACCGTCCCGGCTGAGCTGATCGAGCGTTTCAAGAAAGGACGCCTTCTGCTCAGGATCTTCCAGCTCTTCCATGAGGCGTTCACTGCTCAGCGGTTTCAGCAGCACACGGGCATTCTCAGAATTTTCCGTATACGCCTTGCTTCTCTCATATTTATCCAGCAGTACATTCAGTATTCTCTGCTCATACCCCGCCGTCATCTGATTCCTTTATCTCCTTCGGGTCAAAATACCTGGTAAATGACCGGTGCTCTCCCGGATTTCTGTACACCACGATGGAACGGCTGACGTATGGCGCGATGTCGCCGATTTTTTCCGATGGTGCCGAAAAAATCGCCTGCAGCCCGATCTGCCGCAGAAGACCTATGCTCTCCTGAATCCTCTCACTGTCCATCTTGCTGAACGCCTCATCAAGCACAATCAGGTGAATCGTATCATCCTTCTGTGTGTGGATCCGGCAGGTCTGAGAGAATGACGCCAGCATTGCAATGTAAAAGGGAAGCTGTGTCTCGCCGCCGGACTTCTTCAGAAGCATGCGGGAAAGCCGCTGCACTTCACCCTGGTCGTTCGTCACCAGCAGATCAAATCTCAGGTACGTCCGGTAGTCTGTGTATTTCCGGATATTCTTCTCATACTCTGCCGCCTTCTCCGCCGAAGCCTGATCATCTCTGACCAGCATCTGGAAAAGGGAATCGATCTCCTTCTGATATTTCTGATTGAAGGATTCGGAATTGATATTCCAGCCGCCGGTGTTCATGAGCATGGGATCCATGATCATGTCATAATAGTTTTTATACTCGGACCTCGGCTGAATCTCGAACTGATAGGAATCCCTCCCGAACCTGCGTCCGCGGAGCGCCTCATTCAGTTCTCTGATCTGCATGCGGACGGTCTCGATATTTTCCTTGAGTCTGGCAATAAAATCATCCCGGAACTGTTCATAGGCCTTCTGCTGAGAATCCCGGATCTGATCCATATATTCCGGAAGTCTGATTTCCGACAGCTCGGCATAGTCCCTGTGATACTCTTCATTGCTTTCTTTCTCCGTATCATAGGGCATCTTGTATTCACTGTTGTAGTCTCTTCTGTGCAGATTTCTGGTCTTTCTGATCCCCTCCGCTTCATTGGCAGACAGGGCGGCACTCCGGCTGAAGCTTTCCTCGAGTGTCATGGTGCGGCGTGTGCCCTGATCACGTTCTTTCAGATACCTGGGTTCACCTGTTTCTCTGATCCAGCCCGGATCGTATGCGGCCTCGATCTCCGACGCCACCTCTGCAAGCGCCTTCTCCGAAGCGGGAACCCTCTCCTGCGAAAGATTCCGGATATCCGCTGTCAGGCTGATCACCCTGTCGTGCGCCGCTCCGGCTTCCTTTCGTTTCTCTTTTCCGGCACGCTTCACCTGATTCAGCCTGTCCTCCATGCGGTTCAGATAAGTAAAATCAAGTGCATTGTATTCCTTTTCCAGTCCGTCAAGTTCCTCCTGCAGCGCCGCCAGCCTCGGCCGCATGCCAATCGTCCTGGCATCGCTTTCAGCTTCCTGTCCGTTCATAACCGGTGTCTGCAGTGCCTTATGGAACCTGCTCAGTTTTTTCAGAAGAAGATCATGCTCCTTCTCAAGATTTTTCAGTTCCTCCTCACGCTGTTCCAGCAGCCGCTGAAGAGAGGAACGGCCGATGAAGGGATTCCTGTACCTGGCAGGATTGATTTTTCTTGCCACATAGTTTTTATACAGCATGACGCTTCTGGTGATCGCCGTATGATAATGCGGCAGGTCCTCCGCGCGCTCGCACTTCATGACGCGGCCGAGGATATAATCCGCATACAGCCGCGCATCCGGATCATCCGTGAGGATTTCTTCCGCGAGGGATCCGTTTTCTGCACGGCAGTCCCCGTGGTCTCTTCTCAGCGATCCGATGTCGATCAGCCCGGCATCGTAGACCGGACGCTCCTCCCGCATCGCGTCATAGACCTTCAGTGCCTCCCGGTAACAGGACGGCGGGACAAGCAGATAGAATTTCTGCCGGTCCAGGTATCCCTCGATGGCGTTGCGCCATGAGGCATCACGGATCTCGAGACAGTCCGCCAGAATCCGGATATCCGCGCTTCCGTGGAAATGCTCCTGCAGCGCCGACCGGAGAGCGGAAACACTTTCCGGATAAGGCTTGATGCCTTT
>Ga0256404_1007019_pt1 | contig 18109 bp, 14 predicted proteins | sample RumenRJG_01DNA_FD_185990 | JGI IMG/M metagenome (GOLD analysis project Ga0256404, IMG submission 185990) | Bovine rumen microbial communities from Lethbridge, Alberta, Canada - RJG_01 | ecosystem: Host-associated > Mammals > Digestive system > Stomach > Rumen | place: Canada: Alberta | collected...
AAAAAATTGGGTAAAAGACTATGTTGGCTATCTCTAAAATCATAGGTTTTGAAAATTCAAAAACACCGCATAATGGGTTCAAAATTGTTTTGAATGATATAATTCTGCTTTTCCGGACTTGTTTTTTTCTTCGTTTTCGCCCCAAAATCGACCGATTTTTAGTCGTATCGTGTGATGTGTTGAAACAATGTGAGGAGAGTGTGACAATAATTGACGGGGGATGTGCAAGGGGTGCGAGAAATATACATTGTAAAATATTTATCATATTGTCATATTCTCAATATCGCCGATATAAGTACAGCTCGTGCACCCCGGAGGGTGTGCCCCGAGCTACATACTACGGTGGCATGGGAGGCACATATACACACGTTCTTAGATTGTAAATTTATTTTTATAACAATCCGCCATTATACACACCATCATTCTGCGTAATCAGTAATCAGTTAATCAGTTAATCAGTTTGTGTTTTTACCCCCCATTTTTTTGATTTTCAGCCTTATAATATATAAATATATATATATATATATTTATATATTATACTCTCTTTTTCACATTTTTCTCAGCCTTGATAAAAAAACTGATTAACTGAATAACTGAATAACTGATTACATATCACGTTGCGATGGGGGCTGATTTGTTCCTCGAATCACCCGCTAGAATCGCAGATTAAGCGATTTTTACCTCGCCATCCCCAATTATAGAAATGGCGGCAACTCCGCAAAGTGCTGATATATAGCGTTTTGCAGAATGTTGAAGTTCAACATCCGTTTTTTTTGATTCACTTTTCAAAATTTCTTCGTACCTTTGCAGCCGTCAACGTTGATAAGGCCTGCAGAGGGCTCCGAAAGACAAAGCGCGCTGTCTCGAAGAAATCTCGAAAGACCTTCGGAAAATCTTGTTAAACTCAAACTCGAAAACTATGGCGAAAATTATACCAATCGATGTCATCAAGGGCATCAGCGGAAAATACGGCAGCGGAAGCAACGACTACTTCGTTACCAACAGTTCAAGCAACAAGGTTCACCTTGCCAAACTCGTCAACCCTTACACGGGGCCGGCATCAGAAAAGCAGGTGGCACAACAGAAAAAATTCGCGGCTCGTCAGGCTGTGGCTACGGCATGGCTCAACGCTAACAAACCTAGCGAGCAGAACGGTGCCAAGGGTACCAAGGAGTATCAGTTGGCGCAACGCATCAAGAGGGCCAACGCGCTGTCGTGTGTCACTCAGGTGGTATACAAATACATGGACGGCGACAACGTGGTGAAGTTGCCTAACCCCGAGAAGAACGTCACCCCAGTGATCAACAACGGCGGCGATAGTGGCAACACCGGAGGCAACGGCGCATCCCAGGGCTCCGGCGACAATGGAGGCGGCTCTGAGGTATAACCTCGGGGCGGCACCCCCACCACCCGGGCATTATCCCATCGACAATTCCTTCGGGACATGACATATACGCCGGAGATTGTCGCGTATACTCTAAAAAAACAACAACATTAAAACTACAGGAAAAATATGAAAAGGGAAACTTGGAAAACGATTATCCAACTAGTGGTCTCCATCCTTACGGCCATCGCCACCACCCTCGGCGTCACCAGTTGCATGAGGGGCTGAACCACTCGGAACAGACATCAGAAAAGAAGAAGAAAAGGGGCTGTCTCGAAAATCACTTCGAAACAGCCCCACACATGTAATTATATATTGATAATAGATTAGATTAGCAGTCGCCTCAAATAACCTCTCACCTCCTTGCGGGCTATGCACAACCGGTTTTCTACGGTCTTATAGCTCAACCCGAGTTCGGAAGAAATCTCGCTCACCTTCTTCCCCCCATAGATATGAAGACGATAAAGTCGCTGCTCTTTATCGGCCATGCGGGCGATACCTCGCTCTAGGAATTCCTCGATCTCATGCACAGAATACACGGTCTCCACTTCGTTGCGCATGCGCATATCTTCATCCACCATCTGGCGCTGACGGAGCTTATGCTCAAACTCCTCCACCATGTGATGATGACGCCAATAATCGCACAGCAGATTGCGCGCTACGGTATAGACCAAACACGGCAACGTGACCTCCGTAATCATCTTGTCCATTGTGAGCAAGCGCTCGAAAATCGTCTGCACGATATCATCCGTGGCCTCGCTATATTGCAAGCGCGAACCAACGTAACCTCTCACCTCTTCAAAATGCTGAGAATAATACGAGGCAATAATATCGTAACGTGACTTTTGGTTTTGCATGATCCTTTGTGAGCATTTCATTTCTTGTTCCGCTGGCAAATTTACGGAATCGCTCGTGGTTGTGCAAAATTTAATAACCGAAAAACAGACGGATGAAACATTTATGGGGTATACTTGATACATATCGTAAAGTTTGGCACGGCTTTTGTATATCAATAAGTGTAAATTAAAAACTTAAAAGAAATTAGATATGTCACAAAAAGGTAAAATTGGGGTTACTACTGAGAACATTTTCCCTGTCATCAAAAAGTTCCTCTACTCTGATCATGAGATTTTCTTGCGCGAGATGGTAAGTAATGCCGTGGATGCTTCGCAGAAGTTGAAGACACTGGCTGCTCAAGGTGACTTCAAAGGCGAAATGGGCGACCTGAAGGTTTGTGTGTCGCTCGACGAGAAGGCTAAGACGCTGACCATTAGTGACCGCGGTATCGGTATGACCGAGGAGGAGATTGATAAGTATATCAACCAGATTGCGTTCTCGGGTGTAACCGATTTCCTTGAGAAATATAAAGATAATGCAAATGCTATCATCGGTCACTTCGGACTGGGTTTCTACTCTAGTTTTATGGTGAGCGACCGTGTCGACATCATCACAAAGAGTTATAAGGAGGGGGCCAAGGCCGTGAAATGGAGTTGCGACGGTAGCCCTGAATTCGAACTCGAAGAGGTGGAAAAGGCAGACAGAGGTACCGATATCGTGCTGCATATCTCTGACGATTGCAAGGAGTTCTTGGAGAAATACAAGATCACGGAATTGCTCAACAAGTATTGCAAGTTTATGGCTGTGCCTGTGGTATTCGGCAAGAAAACTGAATGGAAGGACGGCAAACAGGTGGACACCGAAGAGGATAATATTATTAATAATGTGGAACCTCTTTGGACTAAGACTCCTTCTACGCTGAAGGATGAGGACTACAAGAACTTCTATCGTGCCCTCTACCCTATGCAGGATGAGCCTTTGTTCTGGATTCATCTGAATGTGGATTATCCATTCAACTTGACCGGTATTCTGTATTTCCCTCGCATCCAAAACAATATCGAGTTGCAGCGTAACAAAATCCAACTATATTGCAACCAGGTATTCGTAACAGACCAAGTGGAAGGTATCGTGCCAGACTTCTTAACCTTGCTTCATGGTGTCATCGATTCTCCTGACATACCTCTGAACGTAAGCCGTAGTTATCTGCAGAGTGACGCTAACGTGAAGAAGATTTCTACTTATATCACAAAGAAGGTGGCTGACAGATTGGCTCAGACTTTCAAGGATGACCGTAAGGATTATGAGCAGAAGTGGGATAACTTGAAGCTCTTCATCAACTATGGTATGCTCTCTCAGGAGGATTTCTACGATCGCGCTAAAGATTTCGCACTCTTCAAGGATGTGGATGGTAAGTATTTTACCATGGAGGAATATAAGACATTGATCAAGGATAATCAGACCGACAAGGAGGGTAAACTCGTATATCTCTATGCTACCGATAAGGATGAACAGTATACGTATATCAAGGCTGCTCAGGATAAGGGCTATAGCGTGCTGATGATGGACGGACAACTTGACACACCTATCGTTAGTATGCTCGAACAGAAGTTGGAGAAGTGTAGCTTTGCTCGTGTAGACGCTGATATCGTTGACCGTCTGATCGTAAAGGAGGATGCTAAGAAGGAGACTTTGGAGAAGGATAAGAGTGACAATTTGTCACAAGTTTTCCGCTCTCAATTGCCAAAACTCGACAAAAAGGAATTCTATGTTGAGGTGGAAGCGCTCGGCGAAGAGAATCAGCCTGTCATCATCACTCAGAGCGAGTATATGCGAAGAATGAAGCAGATGAGCCAGTTCCAACCGGGTATGAGTTTCTATAGTCAGATGCCTGACAGCTACAATCTCGTATTGAACAGTGATCATCCTTTGATCAAGAAAGTTCTCGACGATGAGGAAGCTAAAAATGCAGAAGCTCTGAAACCTATCGCTGCAGAACTGAAAGGCCAAGAGGCTCGTTTGGCTGCTCTCCATCAGGCTCAAAACAAGAAGAAACCTGAGGAGATTACTCAGCAGGAGAAGGATGACGTGGCCAACACTCAAAAGGCTATCGATGAGCAGCGCAACAAGAAGAATGAGATTCTCGGAGAATATGCTAAAGGCAACAAGATCGTTCATCAACTTATCGACTTGGCTTTGCTGCAAAATGGTATGCTGAAAGGCAAGGCTCTCGATGATTTCTTGAAACGTTCGGTAGATTTGATCAAATAATCGCAATGTAACTCGTATATAAAAAGAGAGGGGTGTGAAAAATATTCACATCCCTCTCTCTTATTTTAAGAAAATTCTTTATATCCTCTAGATGCTTATCCCTTAGAAAGGAAGATCGTCTGAAGAACCATCTGCACTTGATTCTGGTGCTGGTGGGAATGGAGCAGCGGCTCCGGCAGCAGGAGCAGGAGCAACACCGGCAGCCATTGGCTGAGCTCCAGGAGCGGCCATAGCGGCAGCAGGGTCTACACGATTAACGTCCCAAGCGCGAATGTCGTTGAACCAACGGCCATTATATTCGTGGCAATCGATATCGAAAGATACAGAAAGTTCTTCGCCACTCTGAATATTGAAATTATTGATCTTTTCTTCTCCGAAAACACGGAAACAACATTTGCGAGGATACTGGTCATGGGTCTCGATGACATAATCCTGACTTGCCCACTTGTTGCCCGTACGCTGAGAAACGCCACTCTGAAGTGGTAAAACGGCTATGATTTTTCCTTGAATTTCCATTATTATTAATTTAAAGATTTTCTATTAGTTTGCGAAATTAATAAAATAGTTGTAAAAACAAAAATTTTATTGAGAGTTTTTTTGCTGTATAACCAAATTTTCGTATTTTTGTAGTTGATTTAATAGAAAATAATAATATAAAGTATATACGCATGAGATTTACATTATCAAGTACTGCTTTGAGCAACAGGCTCAACACTCTATCACGAGTAATCAACAGCAAGAATAGTATGCCTATCCTCGACTGTTTCTTGTTTCAAGTTAAGGGTAATGAACTTATCGTTACAGCCAGCGACAGCGAAAACATCATGCAGAGCACTATTGCGCTCGACGAGGTGAATGGTGAGGGTGAATTCGCAATACCTAACCGTACTATTCTCGATGCCGTGAAAGAATTACCTGAGCAGCCTCTCAACTTTGAGGTAGACCCAGAAAGTTTGGCCATCAAGATCGTTTATCAGAATGGTTTGTATAATTTTACCGTTCAGAATGCTGATGAATATCCTCATAGCCAGCCTATCGAAGATGGCGCTTCGGTTATCACTTTGAGTTCTGCAGTACTCGTAGATAATATCACTAGATCTCTCTTTGCAACAGCTAATGATGAGTTGCGCCCGGTAATGAATGGTATCTATTTCGACCTTACTCCTGATGCGCTCGCTATCGTGGCTAGTGATGGCCATAAATTGGTACGCAACAAGAACTTTACTGTGAAGAGTGATGTTCCTGCGGCTTTCATCTTACCTAAGAAGCCTGCTACACTCCTGAAAAATGTTTTGGGCAAGGAGGCGGATGATGTAACGATCAAATTCAACGATCGTTCTGCTGAAATCTCTTTCGCTGACGGTGTCCTCACCTGTCGCTTGATCGAAGGTCGCTACCCTAACTATAATTCTGTTATCCCACAGGATAATCCTAACAAGGTTACCATCGATCGTCGTAGCTTGTTGGGCGCACTACGCCACGTTTTGCCTTTCGCTAGCGAGAGTAGTCAGTTGATCAGATTCCGCCTAGAGAAGAGCAAACTGGAACTTACTTCTGAGGATGTCGACTTCGCTACTTCTGCTAAGGAGCAGTTGAGCTGCGAATATACGGGTAATGCCATGAGCATCGGCTTCAAGGGTAGCAGTCTGCAGGAAATATTGAGCAACTTGAATAGCGATGAGGTTGAACTTCAACTTGCTGACCCTAGTCGTGCAGGTATCATCATCCCTTGTACTCAACCTGAGAACGAGGATGTGCTGATGCTGATCATGCCTATGCTTTTGAACGACTAATATAAATAACTGGGAATATAAAAGATAATAGATAAAGTGGAACTTCATTTAACAAAACCATTGGTCATTTTCGATCTCGAGACTACGGGTCTCGACCTCGTGAATGATAGAATTATTCAGATATCATATATTAAGGCTATGCCTGATGGCACAGAGAAACGCGGCAACTTATTGGTTAATCCTGAAAAGGAAATCCCTCAGGTTGTAGTAGAACTTACGGGTATTGACAATGAGAAGGTGAAGGATGAACCTACCTTTAAGCAGCTCGCGCCAAAATTGGCTGAGGAGTTCAAGGGCTGCGACTTCGCGGGATTCAACTCTAACCGTTTCGATATTCCTATGCTTTGTGAGGAATTCCTACGCGCACAGGTGGATTTCGACTTCTCTAAATGTCGCTTGATCGATGCACAGACAATCTTCCATAAGATGGAACGTCGTAATCTGGCTGCGGCTTATAAATTCTATACGGGCCATAAGATGGAGGATGACTTTGAGGCGCACCGTGCCGACCAGGATGCGGAAGCTACTTATGCTGTGCTGAAAGGTGAACTCGACAAGTATGCTCCTGGCGTACAGGAGGAGGAAGACCGCGTGCTGAATAATGACATGGATGAGTTGGCTGAATTCTGTAAGCAAAATAATAATGTGGATTTTGCAGGAAGAATCGTTTACGAAAATATGAAGGATGGCCAAGGTGAGGTGTTGCTCGACAAGGATGGAAAACCTCGCCAGCATGAGGTGTTCAACTTCGGAAAATACAAAGGATGGGATGTTAGTGAGGTGCTACGTCGTGATCCGGGTTATTTCACTTGGGTGTTGTCTAGCGACTTTACGTTTAATACGAAACAGGTTCTCACTAGAATCAGACTGAGAGAATTCAACAGATAATGTTACAAGGAAAAAAAATAGTATTGGGTATCACGGGTAGTATCGCAGCTTATAAAGCTTGCCTTATTATCCGTGGTCTTATTAAGAAAGGTGCTGAAGTTCAGGTGGTGATAACGCCTGCCGGTAAGGAGTTTATTACGCCTATCACGCTTTCTGCTCTTACGCATAAGCCTGTGGTGAGCGAATTCTTCTCGCAGCGGGATGGCACTTGGAATAGTCATGTCGACTTGGGGCTTTGGGCTGATGCTATGCTGATAGCTCCTTGTACGGCAAGTAGTTTGGGTAAGATGGCAAACGGTATTGCTGACAATATGCTTATCACAACTTACTTGAGCATGAAGGCTCCTGTATTTATAGCTCCGGCTATGGATCTCGACATGTATAAGCACCCATCTACCCTACAGAATATCAAAACTTTACAGAAGTTTGGCAATCATATCATCGAGGCTGAAAGTGGCTTCTTGGCAAGTGGACTGGAGGGAAAAGGGCGCATGGAGGAACCTGAGGTTATCGTCGATGTACTCGACCGCTTTTTCGATGATCAGGAAAATGATTGCTATTCGCAGAAACTTCCTTTAGATCTAAGGGGTAAGAAGGTGATGTTGACGGCTGGCCCTACTTATGAAAAAATCGACCCTGTAAGATTTATAGGTAATTATTCTTCTGGTAAGATGGGGTTTGCCTTGGCTGAGGAATGTTTTCGCCGGGGGGCTGAGGTTACCTTGATTAGCGGTCCTGTGAATCGCACATGTTCTGAAGGGATAAAGCGTATCGATGTCGAGAGTTGTGAGGAGATGTATCACGCAGCTATCGATGCTTTCTCTATTTCTGATGTCGCTATCTTGTGTGCGGCTGTGGCTGACTTTAAACCGGAGACTGTCGCTAAGGAGAAAATAAAACGTGAGAAGGATGATCTCGTCATCCGTTTGCAACCGACGCATGATATCGCTGCGGCTCTCGGCGGAATGAAGAGGGATAATCAACGAATCGTTGCCTTTGCTCTGGAAACAAATAATGAGGAGGCTAATGCTGAAAAGAAACTGAAAAAGAAAAACGCTGATTTTATCGTTTTGAATTCAACGAGAAATAAGGGTACTACTTTCGGAAGTGACGAGAATAAGATTTGTATCATTTCGCCACAGGGAAAGAAAAACTTCGGCAAGAAACCCAAAACGGAAGTGGCTCGGGATATCGTCAACGAACTCGTAAATATATTATGATCGCTGGTATGTATCTGCCAACAAACATATAGTTCTTGATGGCTATATATTATATATAAGGTGTAAGAAAGATGAAAAAATGGTTTGTGATTTGCATACTGTCTACATTTTATATTCATACCTGGGCTCAAGAGTTGAATGCCAAGGTTACAATAAACCATACGCAAATACAAAGCACGGATAATGCGGTCTTTGATAATCTTCAGTCTACCCTTGAGGGGTTTATCAATGATAGGCAATGGACCAATCTGCAATTTCAAAAGCAGGAACGAATCGTTTGTAATTTCAATATTACCGTAACAAAATATGACCGGTCTAATAATTCTTTCTCTTGTAAGGCTATGATTCAGGCTATCCGACCTGTATATAATTCGGCTTATACGAGCACCTTATATCATAATACTGATAATAATTTCGATTTTGAATTCCAACAGTTCGACCAACTGAATTTTAATGAGGAGAAAGTCGATAACCAACTTACGGCGTTGGTGGCGTATTATGCGTATCTTATCATCGGACTGGATTTGGATTCTTTCTCGCCAATGGGTGGCTCTGACGTGTTGGAGAAATGCTTGAATATCACGTATAATGCTCAAAGTATGAACTATCCTGGTTGGAAGGCTTTTGATAATAGTCGCAATCGGTTTGCTTTCATCAATGATTATATGGATGGGGGCATGCAACCTTTCCGTCAATTGCAATATGATTATTATCGTAAGGGGTTGGACGTGATGGCCGATAATGCTGAACGTGGACGAAGTGAGATAACAAAAGCAGTATCTACCCTACTCAAAAAAGTACATCAAGATAAGCCTCTATGTCTCCTGCCACAAATCTGGCTGGATTATAAAAGAGACGAACTGGCCGCTATATATAAAGGAAAAGGGACTCAGAAGGAGAAGGAGGATATTTATGATATTCTGTTCTCCATCAACCCCAATCAAAATAATGCATGGGAACAAATAAAAGGTAATGATTAAACGACTCATAATAGAAAACTTTACCCTGATTGAAAAACTCGATATTGAGTTTCATCCGGGTTTCTCTGTCATCACTGGTGAAACTGGTGCCGGAAAAAGTATTATCCTGGGAGCCATAGGGTTACTCTTGGGTAATCGTGCTGATATCAAGGCTATAAAACAAGGTAAGTCGAAATGTGTTATTGAGGCGCACTTCGACTTGACGAGATATGGCATGGAAAATTTCTTCGAAGATAATGATATTGATTTGGATCTTGGCGATACGATAGTTCGTAGGGAACTTACTTCGGCTGGGAAAAGTAGAGCGTTCATCAACGATACGCCAGTGTCATTGAGCGTAATGAGACAATTAGGCGAAACGTTGGTCGATATTCATTCTCAACATCAAAATCTGCTACTCAGAAAGGAGGACTTCCAACTGAATGTCGTAGATATCATCGCTTCTGATCAGAAAATCGTAGATGAGTATAATAGACTCTTCTTGGATTATAAGAAACAAAAAATCGCTAACGAGGAGTTATACGAAAAAATCAAGAAAGATCGTGAGAATCAGGAATTTATCAAATTCCAATATAATGAACTGGATTCTGTAAACTTGGTGGCTGGCGAACAGGAGGAACTGGAGAAGGAAACAGAAACGCTAAATCATGCTGAGGATATCAAGTCGGCTCTATATAAATCTGATAATTTGTTGAATGGTGAGGATACGGGAATCGTCGCTTCACTAAGACAAGCTGTACAGAGTCTGAGAAGTATCGAAAATGTGTTTCCTAAAGTTCAGGATCTTGCTCAACGTATCGACTCTAACTATATTGATATCAAAGATATAGCTGACGAGATTTCTAGTGAAACCGAAAACTTTGAATTTGATCCTATCAGACAACAAAGAAATAACGAGCGACTGGATACTATTTATTCGCTTGAACAGAAGTATCATGTGGAAACGGTGGAAGAACTTATCGAAATCCGCGATCATCTGAAAGATGAACTTGATCATATCGAAAATAGTGATGATGCTATCGCGGAAATGGATGAGAAGACTCGAAAACTAGAAGAGGAAGCTAGAATAATGGCTAACCAACTTACAGAGATAAGAAAAAAGGCAGCCTCGAAAATCGAGAAGGAGATGAAAAAACGTCTCATACCATTAGGTATCCCACACGTAAGATTCGAAGTAGAAATTACAGAAAAACCTTTATCATGCGATGGCATCGACAAGATAAACTTTCTGTTCTCTGCCAACACGAGCACACCAATGCAACCTGTAAGTCAGGTGGCCAGTGGTGGGGAAATAGCTCGAGTAATGTTGTCGCTGAAGGCTATGATAAGTGGGGCGGTAAAATTGCCTACAATTATCTTTGATGAAATCGACACGGGTGTAAGTGGAAAAATCGCTGAAATGATGGCTCAAATCATGCAGGAAATGGGTAACAATGATCGACAGGTTATCAGCATTACTCATCTTCCACAAATTGCTGCGCTCGGAACAACACATTATAAGGTTTCGAAGGAGGAAACTCCTGAAGGTACTGTTAGCCATATGAAAATGCTTACAAATGAAGAAAGAATAAAGGAAATTGCACAGATGCTGTCGGGAAGTAATATCACAGAAGCTGCCATCAGTAATGCAAAAGCCTTATTGAAAATTTAAACATGAAAAATAGTTTTTATAAAATGCGAAAAATCAAATCGTTGATCGTTTTGCTGTTCCTTGGAACCTCTGGGGCCATGGCACAATCTGCTGCCGTACAAAAAGTTGCTAAATCGGTATTTACTCTTACCACCTTCAATAAAGAGGGAAACATAAAAGGTACTTGTCAGGGTGTCTTTATAAATGAAGATGGTACGGCTATTAGTGCTTTTCAACCTTTCGTTGGGGCTGATAGTGCCGTAATCGTTGATGCCACAGGGCGATCACACAAGGTGGATTATATCATGGGGGCAGACGAGAACTATGATGTGGTCAAATTCAAGGTAAAGATGAATGGTATCAAGTCTTCTCCCCTATCCTCTAAAGAATCTACCGAAGGATCACAGGCTTGGATTGTTCCTTATTCTGTAACAAGCCCTAATTATCAAAAACTTACCGTTAATAAGGTTGAGAAATTCAATACTAAATATAATTATTATATTTTTGATTTCAATGCTTCAGACAATCTCTACGCTAGTCCTATCGTAAACGCAAATGGACAGGTTCTCGGACTTGTTAAAAGTCTTGGAAATACGAGTATATCTGCAACTGATGCTAATTATATAGAATCTCTTCAACTTGATGCCCTAAGCATACAAAAACTTCAGCAAACTGGTATCAGAATCGGATTGCCTGACAAAGAAAATGAAGCTGTTACGACAATGCTATTGGCTCGCGGAAGAAGAAGTTTACAGGATAACTTCGATTATGCTAACGAATTTATCAACAAATTCCCAAAATCAGCAGAAGGATACAAGAGTCTTGCTGAACTGTATTGTGGACAGAATAAATTCGCTGAAGCTGATCAGGCTTTACGTGATGGTATCTCACGGGCTTCGGCAAAAGATGAAGCGCATAGTAACTATGCCGCGCAAATGTATCAAAAACTGGTATATAGTAATGATTCTACTTACTCGAATTGGACTTTCGACAAAGCCTTGAACGAGGCTAACGAGGCTTTCAGAATAAAACCAGAGGCTGCATATAAACATCAACAAGCACAAATCATCTTCTCTAAAGGTGATTATCATAAGGCCCTGACTATCTTCCGAGATCTCACAAAATCTAAAATGAACAATGGCGAGATCTGGTATGAAATGGCGCAATGTAAGATGAATTTGAAAGCTCCTGATAATGAGGTAATTGAATTGCTCGATAGTGCGGTAATAATCGGTTCTCGATTAGGTAATGCTAGTCCATATTATTATGCTCGAGGTATGTGGTATGATGCTCATAATGAATATCGTAAGGCTATCCGTGATTATAATACATACGATTCGCTTACAGCAACTATTAATCCTGTTTTCTTTTATACTCGATATAAGGCAGAAGCTAATGCTAAGATGTGGCAACAGGCTTTGATAGATATCGCTCACGCAAGTGTTTTAGATTCTACAGAACCTACATATCTGGCGGAATGGGCTAGTCTAGATTTACGCGTTAAACGAAATGAAGAGGCTGAAAAAGTCGCTGAACGTTGCACAAAGGTGGCACCTAATTATCCTGATGGATGGCTTTTATTAGGTTTATCACAGATTGAATTGAAAAAGAAAACTTCTGGATTAGAAAACTTGGAGAAAGCTAAAGCTTTGGGAGATGATCGTGCACAAAAGTATATCGAGAAGTATAAATGATGAGAATTCAATGAGTTATGAAAGAAAAATTATAATGCAATAATACATCGCTTTCAAAATTCAATAAGATATTCCATATAAACTTAAAGACCCGTTATCATCTAAGATAACGGGTCTTTACATTTATTTATAAATACATTTTTATCCTACTATATTTTTCTTATCCTCTGTTTGGAAGAAATTCACAAAACTTCGGAATACATAACTTGGCACATCTTTTATGCCATTCTCCGGGTTCTTCACGTATTTCTCTAAACCCATTAACTTGGTCATCGTCTGCTGGTAATTATCTTTATTCAGGTACTTTTTAAGTTCATCTGCACGATTCTGTGGCATTCCAAAATGCTTCACTAATAGATCGGCAAAATAATCTTGTTGTCCACCCTTCTCATACTTAGCCTCTGAATCTATCAACTTCGGGCTCTTATATATAATAAACTTGATAGAATCAGGCTCTCCAGTATGCTTCATACCAGGATATATCTTCTCAAATTCAAAATAACATGAGCAATACCCTAATTGGGCTAATTCTTTCAACTCATCATGTGCAGGTTGTAAGACACGCTGTACAACATGACGAAAAGCTTTATACTTCTTATCTATATTCAAAATTTGGCGGAAGTATTCTGTGTTAAACGTTACACTTCCTTTATCCATCCAAGCCGAAATCAATAGAAATATACGTTGGGTATATTTATTTCTCGTATTATATATTGTATCTTTTCCTAATAGATGATAACCAAGTTCTACATTAACGAAAGCCTTGGCTATATCTTCGTCCATATGAATATTGACATATGGATTATAACTATCTTCTGGTATATATACGTCACATAAATTGGTCACACGCTTATACTTTTTTCCGCCATCACTTTTGTAAGGAATTTGTACTGGAATTGTAGCTAAAGCAGTGAGCGCATTTCTCAACTCTGGATAATGATTCTTATTCACAGCAAAATCCTTAAAATATAGGTTCAGCGACAGACCATGATCGTTATTAATATCTCCTGCCTGAAGATTTGCCAGTTTGGTGATATCCGTCACCTTATTAGATATCAGATCGTGCAACACATCTTGCAACTTCTCCAACATATATGTGACCACTTTATTTTGCATAGCAGAATAATCTTGACTCATATATGTAAACGCAAGAGGTGTAATCATAAAGGTCTGCTCATCCACAGGTAAAGCATTTGCAATCAACTCTTTTTGCTTCTTCGTTAATTTCTTCGGGGTTTTTGCCTTTGCTGGCCGTTTCCGAGATGTAGACTTCTTTGCTGACTGTGCTGCGAATTCCTCTCCTAAAATGGGTTCCTGTTCTTTTATCATCATTTTCCAAATTTGTGTTCAAAGTTAACATATTTATATTAATATTCCAAATATAAAGGCCATTTTATTCAATAAAAAAAATGCGCCCAAAATGTTCCCAATTTGATACACAAGATTTTATAACTAATTAATATGTAAGCAGTTATAAGACAGATTAGAAATGATACTTTAAAAGTTTCACGATTTTGTTACTGTAAATTCTGAATAAATTATTAAAAAGGTTCCCATATTGATACGAAATGATGTTCCCGATTTGATACACCATAAAACGTATCATATTGATAACCAGTAGTTTATTAGAAATATTTGCAGTAAAGACTAGCACGGTTTTGTTACGAATTACATGAAAATGACCCTAAAATCATCGTTTTACAACAGATAAAATCAATATAAAATAGGGAAATACGCTATCATAGACTATTATCCCCCTAAAACATAAACAATCGCAAAAGAGTATTGGGGCCATAGAAAGCATGTTCCCTTTTTGATACGGAAAATAAAAATATAGAGTTCCCAATTTGATACGCTCAATTGTTCCCTTTTTGATACGGAAATGTTCCTATATTGATACGCTAATCTCAAATATATAGAATTTAAAGACATCTTCGAATGACCTCTTTTATCTAAGTAGCACGATTTTGTTACGCATTAGATCATAAAAACGTAACAAAAGTATGCTACTTAATAGCACGATTTTGTTACGATCCAGTAAAATCATGCCAATAATACCTACATTACTCATCCCTATAGATGATGAATAGTAATTCTGTCAAATAGATGTTCCCGAATTGATACACTATGATCTAATTAAACACGAATAGATTATACATTAAATTTCTAATAACCAGCATTTTAGCTAAAAATCACAAAGTGATTATATTAGTATATAATACTAGCATGATTTTGTTACGATACACCAAAATCCCACCCATCATCCCCTACTCCCCTATCCCACTCCAACTATAATAAATCCATTATAGAGAAAATGACCAGCAATATTACGTTCTATTTCACAAGGTATTAAAAATCCCTAGCATAAAGGCTAATATAGGCCTGAAAACTAGCTTTATATCGATTATATTAAAAGTACATATGTTCTATAGAAAAAATGATGAATTACATTTGTGGTAAATATTTTCATAGTGTTCCTATTTTGTTACGATTCATGTGGATTGCTAAAATATATAACGTTCCCGATTTGTTACAAATTTATGATAACATATTGATATATAGGTATTTATCTTTGATATAAAAAATACGATTATTTACATATATATTAATAGAACTAGATTAAAATATATGTAATATATACCAATATTTGTAAAGTCTATTGAATTTATGTATCAATTTAGGAACATCAAATTCTTCTTAGTTCCCGATTTGATACGGTTTAATTATAAACGTTCCCGATTTGTTACAGTTATGCTCCCAATTTGATACGATATGGTTCCCAATTTGATACTCTTCATTCCTAAATTGATACGAATATGTTCCCAATTTGATACTCTTTCGATTCGTAATCATCAGATATTCAGCTAGTTACAAAATCTTATAAATCTTATAAACTCATAATAATAAAGAATAATAAAGATACTATAATATTTCAGATTTATATTTTCTCTTTTTATTTTAAATTCTGATACTATTATATAGTAATATTTACTTTTATTGCATTTTTAAATTATTATAATAAAAAAAGGTCCCCGTATCAATTTAGGAACCTTTATTGTTTTGTTTAAAATTTTTCAATTTGCTTATCGCAATATATTTGCACGATATTATGCATTATCAAGTAATTTTTTTATTTGGTTTTTATGCTCGATTAAAAAAGTATGTAACATTGCATTTACCATAGTTTTTAGTTTCATAGTACTACGGCTTGCTGTTTTTATTTTATCTAACTCGTATCTTATATCTTCATTGATCCATATTTCCTTACCTTTGCTTGTGTCTTTTTTATATATTGCTAGATAGTCATGAAACAAATTCCAGCTTTCTTCACTTCCTTCAAAGAGCAATGAATTTTCTGGAATATCTTTTAGTGGATCTTTAATTTCCTCTTTTTTTTCGATCTCAGCCGTTTTTTTTGTTTCTACGACTAATTTATCATTTTCTTTCTGTTCTGGCTCTCTAGGCGCCTTATTTTCGGTCAAAATTTCGGTCGTTTGATCAAAATTGACGCTACTCTCCTCTTGTGCAGCTCTTACGAGTCCTGCCAATCCGTCTGGTATCTGCATTTTTTTCTTAGCCATGGCCTTAAGTTTTATAAAACTATGTATTTATATATTTTTTTACTATTATATTTATATAAACTATATTCTTATATATTTATTGCATATAAGAATATATAAATTTATTTTTTCATTTCTTGCAGGACGTCCCAGAAAGCATCTTTTACAATTTTATTTTGTGCTTCATTGTTTTGTACTGTATTATATCTTTGTATTGCAATACCATCTCTAACAATTGATGTTACATGGCCGAATGCATTAAACAAATTGTCTGTTGCAGTCCAGAAGTCCCATTCTTCTCTTGTTCCGCTACCCTTTTTTATTCTATTTGGAATAAAAATCATTTTTGCATGCATTTTTGTGAATGTTTCACGAAGTTTCTGGAGAGTTTGTAGGAAAATGCCTGTACTTGAGATGGTACTTGTTTCGTATTGGTATGGAGTTATTATGTAATCTGCAGCTTCTAAAATTGGTATCATGCCGTCCTCTGATAGGTTACCTGGGGTATCAAAGAGAACATATCCACTTACTTCTTCTGCAGCTTCAACAAGTTTACCTACAGCTTCAGGCCCCTTAGATACGTCATAAGCTTGTACGTAGTAGCTGAATGCATCTTTACCATATTGTCTAATATCATTATTTCTTATTCCTTGAATAGATTTCTGTATATCTGCATCAATTACTGTGACTTGTTTGCCTCTGTTCGCTAAATAGTTTGCGAATAATACACAGAGGGCAGTTTTACCTACTCCACCTTTTTGATTTGCAAATACAATGATCTTATTGTCCTCTTTCTTTGCCATAATTACATTATTATTTATGTATTTATCTATTAATCTATTAATCTATTAATAAATTTATAATCTAATATCTAGATTTATAATTTTATTTTTGTTATTATTTGCAAAGATAATAATTTAATTTTAAAAATATCTATTTTTACATCTTTTTATAATTGTTATTATCAATAATTCTATTTATGTATTAATAAATAAAGTTTATATGTAATATATATTAATGTTATAATATATTTATTTATTATATTATAGCTGTATTTATGTTTTAATGTAATTTGTCATTTTTGCACATTAGACTATATGTTGTTTATTATTAATATGTTTCATATGCTTTATATAAGGTATTATTAATACAATAAACTTATGTGTTTATTTATAAATTTACTATTATAATATTTTGTTTATGTTTTCCTTTGCTTTTTATCTATGTATTTATTTATAAATGTCTTATATTATTTATGTATATATTATATTGTATATAACTAAATTAGTATCTAAATACAATTATCAATAAATACATATCTAATATTATTTATTATTTAGATTTAAATAAATGTATAATATTAGAACTATATTTATGTGTATTAAAGTAATGTGTAGAATACCTTCTATTCTGCACATTACGTATTATAGTTATTAGATAACAAATTATATCTAATACAAAGGCAAGATATTATTTGTTTTCCAATTATTTAAAAATGTAGAAATGGGGTGGGGAAAAATTATTATTCCCATGTTTAATTTAGACATGGGAATAATATTATGCCATATGAAGATCTTCTAAATATCTTTTGATTACGTTAGGTTTACCAGTACGTTTCCCAGCGTCTTCTGAGAGTTTACATGTATCATTATAGTAAGGCCATGATTCTGTAATTTTTACAGCTACCAGTTTTATTACGATATTCATAGGTTCTATTCCCTCGAAATCATTTGTAAAGTGTGTACCGATACCAAATGAAGGACGACAGTAGTGCTGGGCAAAACTTTGAATTTGAATGGCTTTATCAGTATTTAGAGCATTTGAAAAAATGATTTGCTTAGATCGAGAATCTATG
>Ga0256404_1007022_pt1 | contig 18106 bp, 18 predicted proteins | sample RumenRJG_01DNA_FD_185990 | JGI IMG/M metagenome (GOLD analysis project Ga0256404, IMG submission 185990) | Bovine rumen microbial communities from Lethbridge, Alberta, Canada - RJG_01 | ecosystem: Host-associated > Mammals > Digestive system > Stomach > Rumen | place: Canada: Alberta | collected...
ACGGGGTAAGGGGAAGGTGTCTGCATACAAGTCATGTCAAGCGTTTCTAAGCCTAGAGTCAGACACAATCGTCACAAGCAAGGGCTAAATCTGACACTCGAAAAATTATCTGCGGATTTTAGGTATTTCTATTCATCCTTGCCTGCGCGTTCGCCATAGTCAGCTGCGGGCAGAAGAACAACGTCAACGTCAACGACAACACTCCACGCTCAACACTCAACACTCAACACTCAACGCTCAACACTCCACGCTCAACAAACGTCGGAGAGCAGAAGGCACAGGAAGAGCTCACCAGCCTCATTAAAACCATCTATGCTGAGATTGCCGATCAGAACGGCGAAAACAACAATCACGCCTGTCATACTTTCGTTCAACTGATGGAAGAAGTAAATAAGATTGATGAAAACCTTGAGGATATAGGTTTCTTCAACGAACACATCTACACGCAGATGCAGGATACCGAACCCGATGACATTGAAGTCCGCAACATCAAGTTTGAGCAGATGGACGTAGAGAAAGGCACTGCCCTTGCCAGTTTCGAGGTCAGACTTGCCGACATACAGAATGTTCGCATGAAGTTCGCCTTCTGCCGTGAGGATGGTGAATGGCGCGTTCACGACATCATCAAATTCTATATTGACGCTGACGAGAAAGAAGCCTGGGGAAGCTATCTGGAGGGCATGAAGAACTATGTGGAAGAGATGAAGCAGCAGTAAGCCAATAACCACCCCTACACATAACGACAGTCCACCCTGGCAGTAATCATGAGGAAGCTCATCTACTTATTGCTCACGTTGCTGGTGCTCACAGCCTGCACCGACAGGTGGGAGTATGCCCTCATGCGTCATGGACTGGACAGTCTGAACGAGCGTAACCGCAACGATAAGCCCTTCACCGCTGCTGACGTGCAACCCTACATCGACTACTTCGACCGGCACGGCGAACCAAACGACCGCCTGTTAGCCTACTACCTTCTTGGCCGTGCATACCATGAACAGGGCGAGGCTCCCATGGCCTTGGAGCAATACCATAAAGCCATTGAGTGTGCAGACACCCTCTCCCGTGACTGCGACTTTGGGCAGCTGAGCAGGGTATATGCCCAGATGGGAGAAGTCTTCTATAGTCAATACATGTTTCCCCAATCTCGTAAACAATATGAGCACATTCTACCAGATTTGCATTGATGGGGAAAGATACTCTTTCTGCACTCTTATGTTACGAACAACAAGGTATTGCTTTAATTGAAATGGGCGTTTAGATTCTGCCATAATTATTGACCTATAGGTCCTATTTCTTTAAAGGGAACCTATTTCTGAAAGAGCAAAAGCTTGATTCTGCAGAATATTGGTATAGACGAGAGTTACAAAATGGCTTGGATTTCAGCAACCAAAATGGGGGTGCCCTTGGCCTTGCCATGGTCTTTGAGCAGCGCCACCAGCCCGACTCTGCCGCTAAATACTACCAGTATGCCTATGCCATGAACGACTCCGTGTATGCGCAAATGGCAACTGAGGAAGTGGCGAGGATGCAGGCCATGTACGACTACAGCCGTCATCAGCAGATAGCAAGCAAAAAGACGGAAGAAGCGCGAATAGAAAGAACGAATCGCTATCTGGCTGTAGGAGTCATCATCATTCTTTTGCTGCTCTTTAGCGTTATCGTCATCCGTTTCATCCGTAAAGAAAAGAAGGGGCTGACGCTATACCGGGAAACACTCGGGGAACTGAAGTCTGTCCGCTCCGAAAGAGACTCCCTGAAAGCCCATGAGTCAGAATATGAGCAGCTCATTGCTACGAAGGAGAAGAGAATCACCGAACTGGAAAGGTTCCTTAGCAAGTACGGTAAGCAGTTGTATTTTACGAAAGCCAATGCCGAAAGGTGCCTTCAGGAGTCAGTTACTTACAAGCGAATAAGCAGCATAGCGGTCAGGGGACGTAACCTTACCGAAGCAGACTGGGAGGACGTCCGTCTGCTTGTGTCCGAATACCTTCCTGGCTTTGATGACTTCATGGTTACAAACAAGTCACTGCTGAAAGCCAACGAATACCCGGTTTGCCTGTTACTTCGTTTGCACTTCAAGGCCGTCGATATAGCCGGCATGTTGGACATTTCGAAGCGCAAGTGTCGCTGTTGTGCGCCGACATCATGCAGAGACTGTTCGAAAAGAAGGGCGGTTCCAAGGAATTGTCCTCCTTATTAGCAAAAATATTTTAGCAACTCTTTGACCTACTGCTGAGGTCAATCTCGGGTTCGGGCGGATTTCCGACTCCCGCTGCGTCGAGTATCAGGATTTGCAATCCGTAAAATTACTTTCGGTGGCAGTTGTTTTGCATTGAAAATGCTGATACTCAACGCAGCGGGATTCAGGAATCCCGCTGAACATGCCACCTTGTATGGTATTAGTACTCCCCCTACAGGGGGAGTTAGAGGGGGTCAGGAGTTAAAGGGGGTCCGGGGGCCAGTCCTCAAAAATGCACCGCCACATCCATGCCCACCTGAAGCGGATTGGCACGCTGGGCAAAGTAATGCTCACCCCTTGCGGCTGACGACATGATGGCAAAGGTGTTGAACTTGGTGTCGGTTAGGTTACGGCCCCACAGGCTGACAACCACAGGGCCGAAGTCGTAGTCGGCATGGGCACCCAATACGGCATAGAACTTCTGGCTGAAGGTGTTGGCCTCGTTCCACCATATTTTGCCCTGACCCATCAGGTTGGCACCTATGGTGAACCGGCTGACGTGATAGTCGGCCATGAGGCTGAAGGAGTGCTGGGGCACGAAGGGCACGTAGTTGTCCTCGTAGGTGTCGTACTCGTCGAACTTGGCATTGGTGAAGGCGTAAGAGGCCCCCCACTCTAACTGGTTGTCGAAGGCTCTGCCGCGCAAAGCCAACTCCATGCCGCACGAGTGGCTCTTTCCGGCATTCGTCATAATGCGGCCGTAGTTGTAGCCCGGGCTCATGACGGAGAGCTGCTGGTTGCGAATCTTCATGTAGAAGAGGCTGAGGTCGGCATGCAGCCGTCCGTCGAAGAGGTTAAGGTGGGTGCCCAGTTCAAAGTTCCACGACTCTTCGGGCTTGTAGCTGATGGTCTCCTCAATATTATCGTAGTCTTGTGTTGTATGTTCCACGTCGTAGTCGCCGCGCATGGCCTTCTGCTGATTTGCGTTCAGGTCGGTCTGCAGAATGTCGGAGAACATCTGAATGTTGTAGCCACCCATGCGGTAGCCCTTCGACACGAGGCCATAGATGTTGCCGAGGCCGTCGTCGAGCATCCAGGTGAGCCCGAACTTGGGCAGCAGCTGGGTGTAGCCCTTCGAGCGGTTGTCAACCAGATGGGACGTGAGCGTGTAGGTAGCCTGACGTTCTGCCGTTCCACCCGTCATGGCCATGTAGGCCAGCGCATCGTAGTCAACCTTCACGCGGTCGTAGTTCAGGCGCAGGCCGAGGGTGAGCTTCAGCCTGTCGGCCAGCATGATGTTCGACTCGTGGAAGGCTCCGAAGTTGAAGGTCCTTGAACGGAACGTCTCGGGCACAGCCATTTCAGCCGACATGGTGATGCCAGCCTTCTCAATGGCGGCCTCGGCAGCCTTCTGGGCGGCGGCCTCGGCAGCTGCCTCGGGCATGCCCCGCTCCATCATCTGCTGTTTCATCTGGGCTACCATCGACTGTAGCATGGCACTCTTCATGGCGTTGGTAATGGCCGAGCCGATGGGGCCCGTAATAGCATCGCCGAAGCAGACGGGCGCGTCGGTATGCAGCCATTGGTAGGCACCGAAGAGTCCGCTGGCATGCTGCCAGGTCTGCTGGCCTCGGCTACGCAGCACAAACTCCTGGGTAATGGCATTCTGCTTCTGCCGCTGCACAAGCTGCAGGAAGTCGGGCGTCATGTAGTCCTGGTCCATCTTCATGCGGTCTTGCAGAAACTGGTAGCTCGTGGTCGATGTGAAGAGCAGTCGGGGCATCTGATAGCTGACGGTCAGTCCTGAGTTCACCATGTTGCGACGGTAGCCGTTCATGATGGTGGTGGCGGGGTCCTGCACGTCAAGGCTGTAGGGGCTGACCGAGCTGGATTCAATAGGCTGGAACTCGCCATAGCCAAAGCCGTTCTGGTTGACCCATTGGTAGTCGCCTGTCAGGTCGAAAGTGAGCTTCTGCGTGGGGGCATAAATCAGGCGCAGCTTGGCGCCTGCCTCTAAGCTCTTGTCGTTCTTGTCAGAGAAGTTCTGGTTGTCAATAAAGCCCTTCAGCCCGCTGTAGAAACCGGCTACAGTAAAGGCCAGCCGGTCGCTGGGCCGGTGGTGGTGGGCTACCTCGACGTTACGCCAGAGTCCCGTCCCGATGCCGAGCCGTATGTCGGTACCCTGATAGTTCATGGGGTTCTTGGAGTAGATGCGCACCAGTCCACCCTCGGCGTTTTGCCCGTAGAGGGTGCTCTGTGGGCCGCGCAGCACGTCAACACGGTCAATCATGTAGAAATGGTGGTTGAAGGCAGCCTTCGACAGCAGGGGAATGTTGTCATAATACACGCCGACGGAGGGGTTCTCAATGCGCGAGCCTATGCCACGCACATAGATGGACGAGGTGAGGCGCGAGCCGTACTGCGGCATCTGGAACGACGGCACGAAGTCAGACAGCTGTCCGAGGTCGTGTATCTGGAGTTTACGCATTTCGTAACTAGTGAGCACGCTGCTGCTCAGGGGTTGCAGGCGAAGTGCCGCCGTTTCCTTCGGCTGGGCCACGACGATGACCTCGTCGAGGTTCTGCACGCGCGATGAGTCGTCAGTAAACACGTCGTTTGCCTGGGCGTTAAGTGCCAATGCTGCCAGGAGCAGGGTTACCTGAATCTTCTTTTCCTTCATAATGATCATTGATATGTTCTTTCTTTTTGGCTGCAAAGGTACGCACTATTTCTTTATTGCGCAATCCACATTTATATGGATTTCACGAAAAAAGGGGGCAGTAACTGTTCAGCGATTAATTTATCCTGCCGATAAATATCTTCCTCATCTCGCCAACGAATTACAATCCCGTAAAGGGGTACGAGCGTTTTCTTTGGTCGGATTCTTTTTTTGAGGTGTACTGATTTCGAGGAAACCCATATTTCGAGAGGATATTGCCTACAAGAACGAGATTCAGACTGTCGGTCACCTCACGCGGGGCCTGCCCCACTATGAGGTGAATGAATCAATATCATTCTTAGCCGATTGCTAAAGGCTGCAAAACCTCGAAGCGAAGGCCAAGGGCGCTGAGAATTCTAAGGAACATGCCTGCACCTGGCTCCACGCTGCCATTCACTATGCGAGAGATATACGACTTGTTGGTTCACACACGCTGAGCCAATTCCTGCTGGATGACCTTCTCGCGCTTACGACTGAAAAAGTGTAATATTTCGCTAAACTTACGAAACCTCACTCTCCCCCTGTGATGCGGGAAAACTTCGTAAAACACGTTAAAAAGGAGAGGTTATGAGGTTTTTCCAAAAATTCTTTGTATCTTTGTACCCAAATGAAGATGTATCATGATACACCCATAACAAGGACATAGCGATGAGAGTGATTTGTGACGCCCCAGGACAGACGTGCAACCGGCTGTGGACCTACGTAACTTCTGTGGCCCAATGCGTTGCCGAAAACAAGAAGATGGTCATCATCTTCTACGACTGGACTATTGAGGACTTCCCCAACCTGCTCCATTGTCCGTTCATTTATTTTCCCCTCTGGCACCCGTGGTACCTGAAGCGTGGTAACGGATGGAACAACTATAAGGGTCTGACCTGGAAGGTGACGCACAACAAGACGTGGGACAAAATCTTCAAGTTTTTTGGGTTTAGCAGCTACTCACGGTGGGCATCATTCATCGGCGAGGTCCCCCTCTGCTTCCTTGAATCAAAAAAACAGCAGTTTACGGAAGAAAGTTTCTCGATAATTGTTGACTTCTTTCACTTTGAAAACGGAAAGGAATTATTTGACTGGTAACATGAAGATTGCTATTCTGACATCGGGCATACTTCCGGTACCAGCCGTAAGGGGCGGGGCCGTAGAGAATCTCATTGACTTCTATTTAGAGTATAATGATCAACACCGCCTGCACGACATTACAATCTATAGCGTAGCCGACCCAGGAACCAGGAACCACCCGGCATTGCAATCGAAAGTTAATCACTATTACTATATAGATATAGACAGCCCTGTAGGGAAAATTCGAAAGCGCATCTTCCATTGGAAGCACAATAACGAAGAGTATTACCACTATTCTATAGAATACTTCTTGTTTGAGGCTATTAAGCACATTCGCCATCAGACTTATGACCTCATCATTTTAGAAAACCGTCCAGCATACGCCCTTAAGCTCAAGGACATTAGCAAAGCACGGTTTGTCTATCACCTGCACAACGAAAAGCTCAACAACAAGACCGCTCACTATCAAGAGATATATGATACAGCATCACGTATCATTACCGTGTCAGACTATATTGCCAAATGCGTCAAGACCATTCAACCACATGACACAAAGTGCGTTACCATCTATAACGGTATCGATCTCCATTCTTTTGAAGGACATGATACAAGAACTGGTGAAAAAGAAACTTTCACACTCGTTTTTAGCGGCCGAATTAATCGTGAGAAAGGTATTATGGAACTGATAGAAGCCATGAATTTTCTCAAGGATTATCATGCCATCCATCTGTTGGTTATTGGAAGTTCTTTTTATGGTAAAGCCGATAATGAGAACAGTTTTACAAAAGAGTTAAAGAAAAAAGCTACAAATCTTAAGGACCGAATATCATTCACTGGCTACATCCCATATAGCCAGATGCCTGATTATTTAGCACTTGCCGATGTGGCTGTCGTCCCCTCCGTTTGGGATGACCCCTTCCCCACCACAGTGATTGAAGCACAAGCCATGGGCTTACCCGTTATAACAACTCGACGAGGTGGTATTCCTGAAGAAGTAACCAGTGAGAGTGCCATCCTGCTTAACACAAATGAACAATTCACAGAACAGCTTGCCAATACTATTCTCGACCTCTACCAGAATCCCCAAAAACGAAAAACAATGAGTCAAGCAGCCTTGCAACATGCCAAATATTTCAGCAAGCAACGATATGCAGAAGACTTCTTCAAGGCATTGGAACAAGTTAAATAATCACAAATAGAAATAATGTACGACCTGCTAAGACTACTCCGTCCGCTGCAATGGGTGAAGAACGTATTTGTTCTGGCACCGTTGTTCTTCAGCAACAACCTGCTGAATACGGAACTGCTGTTCCCTACCCTCTATGCCTTTGCCGCCTTCTGTCTGGTGTCGAGCAGCATCTACTGTTTCAACGACATTTATGACGTGGAAGCCGACCGGCAGCATCCACGCAAATGCAAACGGCCAATAGCATCGGGAGCCGTCTCGGTCAAGACAGGCTATATAGCAATGGTCTGCTGCCTGCTGTTGGCAGTAACCATCGGTGTGCTGGGGCGAATCGGAATGGTTTGTCTGATAGGGCTGATTGGCTATTGGCTGATGAACGTGGCCTACTGCGTCAAGCTGAAGCAATATGCCATTATCGACGTATTCCTAATTGCTATGGGGTTTGTCTTGCGAGTACTGATTGGTGGTTTCGCTGCTCACATCTTCGTTTCCGAATGGCTGGTGCTGATGACGTTCCTTTTAGCGTTGTTCCTGGCCTTTGCCAAACGGAAGGACGACTACCGCATCTTTGAGCAGACGGGCATCATGCCACGTAAGAGCATCGTGGGTTATAACGCACAGTTCATTGACCTGAGCGTAACCATCGTGGCCACCATCACCATCGTGTGCTACATCATGTACACCATGAGCGACAGCGTCATAGCGCGCATGGGCAGCAGCTACCTCTACCTGACCAGCATCTGGGTCATAGCCGGCCTGCTGCGCCACCTGCAGAACATGCTGGTCTATCAGCGTAGCGGCAGCCCCACGAAAGCGCTGGTGAAAGACCACTTCATCCAGCTTTGCATTGCGGGCTGGATAGCCTCGTTTGTGGTAATTATTTACTGGTAACTTGCCGATAGATACGTTCTACTTCCTCAGCCACCCGACGCGCATTGAACCGCTGCTCAACCATGGCGTGAGCCTGTTGGCCGCAACGCGTCTTTAGCTCTCCTGACGCTTGTAGCCTGAGCAGGGCGTCAGCCAACTGCCGAGGCTGCGAGAAGGGCACCACCAGACCATTGTCACCATCCTTCAGAAGCTCCTTCGTTCCGTCAGTAGGGGTAGCAATGATGGCCTTGCGCATGGCCATGGCTTCAAGCAGGGCGATGGAGAGTCCCTCCCAAAGACTGGGCAGCAGGTAAGCATCGATGCAGTGGAGCAAGTCGGGCACATCGGTGCGGAAGCGACTGCGATAGACGTAGTCTGCCATATGGTGCTTCCCGATGAAGGCATCAACCTCCGCATCCATATCGCCTTCGGCCACAAACAGTCCTTTTATCTTCTCGTTCTGAGCATGGGCCAAACGAACCGCCTCTAAAAAGTCAAGCGGCGACTTCTGCTTGGTGCAACGGGCAATAAAGCCTGCCACGAAGTCATCGGCAGAGAAGCCAAACTCGTCTCTAAGGTTCTTGAACGTTCCGTCAGGATTAAAACGTTCAAGGTTGATGCCATTCTCAATGACGTCAGCCTGACCGAGACCAAAGACCTGACACCCCGTCGCAGCATTACTCTGCGAGACGCAGATGACGCGATGGGCAAAACGGCAAATCAGCTTCTCGCTCCAAGCCCGGGCGGTCCTTACGGCCCACGACTGGTCATCGTGGAAACTCCAGCCATGAACGGTATAGACAAAGGGCAAGCCCAAATGACGGGCTGGCCAAAGCATGTTCGACGCGGCACGGCTGCCATGGGCGTGAACGAGCTGTATCTGTTCCCTTCGCAGCAGACTGACTACCTGCTGCTGTACGCTCCAGTCAAAGGCTTTGAGAGACGGAATAACATGACACTTGACACCCATTTGTCCAAGCCGGTCAACCATCTCGCCGGTAGTGAACGACAGGGCGACAGGCTCGAACTGCTGTTTATCCAAATAATAGACGAGGTCAAGAAGATGCGACTCTCCTCCACCTATCTGCCCCTGGCGGATGACCTCCAAAACTTTTATCCTGCTCATTTGTTCTTCACCAGATTATCCTCAGAATCCTTGTAGTGGTCTGTCTTGTGGAAGATACGGGTGATGCCCTTCATCTGCACCTTGACGTGGTTCCAGAAACTCTTCCACATCGACTCGTTGCCAAACGTGCCATAACCCGTAATGGCACGGCAGCGCCTGTCACGCACAAAGACTATCTTGCCATACTTCTTCAGGTTAAAGGCCATGGAGCCGTCTTCACCCCGAATGATGTCAACCCTGTAAGGCTCCTTGCGCCCATACTCGGCATTGTAGGCAAAGACCAGGCCGCGCACGCTCAACTCCGGACGCTTGAAGTGCTGAATCCAGAGGAAGGAATCGCGGGCTATCTCGAACAGCTTCAGGCTGAAGGCAGAATGGTTCTCGTCAGGAAAATAGCTCCACGTAGCCGAGACACACGACACCCCTGGCTTCATTAAATGATTCAGCATAACCTCATAGTAATAAGGAGGATAAAGCGTATCGCTATCTACATCGAAATAGTATTTCCCTCGGGCGTGCTGCAAGCCGCAACGGCGGGCATAGCCGCAGGAGTGCTGGTACTCCGTATAATAGGGTATGCCCGACTTCTCATAGATTTCTGCCGTGCGGTCCTTGGAATCATTATCTACGCCAATAATCTCGACCGGGTACTTACACTTTATTTCACTGAGTGCCCACAGGCATGCCTGTAGGTGGGTTTCTTCGTTATATCCAATCACTACAATGGAGGCCAGCGGTTTTGGACTTTGGAGCTTTGCCAACCGCTCGCGGGTACCATCGATGACTTCTTGGGGAACCTCGCTGAACGGTTTACCGTAAATAGAAAGATATTTATCGTACCACGCCATAGTATATTATTTTCTGCAAAAATAATAATAAAATTTTGAAATATCAACTTTTCTTGCTATTTTTGCAAAAAATATTGAACAAAACATCATGATACCTAAGATTCTGCACTTATGTTGGCTCAGTGGCGACGCCTATCCCGCCAAGATTGCGAAGTGTATTGATTCATGGAAGAGAATCATGCCCGACTACGAAATCGTATTGTGGGACACCAAGCGCTTTGACCTTGACAAATCACCTTGGGTGAAACAGGCGTTCGAAAAGAAAAAGTATGCCTTCGCCGCTGACTATATCCGTTTCTATGCGCTCAACGAAATGGGAGGTATCTATCTTGACTCAGATGTAGAAGTGCTGAAGCGTTTTGATGACTTCCTTGACCTACCCTACTTCGTGGGGGCAGAGAAAGCTGGCACGCCCGAAGCTGCTATCATGGGGGCAGAAAAGGGGTGTGACTGGATCAAGCAATGTCTGGACTACTACGACGGCAGACCCTTTGTCAAGGCGGATAATAGCCTTGACATCCGCAAGTTGCCTGAAATTATGGACGAGCAAATTAAGAAGCTTAAACCCATCCGTGTGCTTACATTGGAAGAGAGCAAGAACGTGAGGACTTTCGACTTCGAGAAGGAAGTGCTAGTACTCAACGATGCCTATTTCTCCCCGAAGGTCTTTGATTCTCGTGAGGTGGAACTGACACCCTATACCTATGCCATACACCACTACCAGAATTCGTGGTTCTCACCCAAGGCGAAGGCCTACTACCGCTTCCGTACCTTTATGATACGAATCTTTGGCTATAACTTCATACGCAAGGCAGAGTGCATACTGATGCCCTGGAAGTTCAAGAACAATCCGTCATAAGCTCTCACATGGATTTAAGCATCATCGTTCCAGTATATAACGTAGAAAAATACGTCCGGCCTTGTCTGGAGAGCATTCTCCGGCAGGGTCTTGACGAACAACGTTATGAAATTATTATTGTGAACGATGGCTGCACGGACCATAGTATGGATATGATAGCCGACCTCATTGACGAACACTCCAACATCTCCGTCATCAATCAGGAAAACCAGAGCCTGTCAGTTGCCCGCAACAACGGCATTGCCAAGGCCAAGGGAGAATACATCCTAATGCCCGACAGCGACGACCTCCTCATTGATGGAAGTCTAGCCACGTTATTGGAGAAGGCATTGGAGACTAAGGCCGACCTCGTGGTTGCCGACTTCCTGGAAATGGACGATGAAGAGATAGCAAACGTCAAAGACATACCACAACCGGACGCCGTCTTCGAGGAAAAGACCGGTGAGCAGCTGTTCCTGGCCGACCTGAACCCACGACAATGCTACGTATGGAGAACGCTCTTCCGCAGGGAGTATCTCTCCGAGCATCGGATAACGTTCGTACCGGGTGTCTGCTACCAGGATGTACCGTTCACCCATGAGTGTTACATCAAGGCGAAGAAATGTCTCAGGACGCACTGGCTGCTGAACATCTACCGCAAGAACAGAGGCGGTTCAGCCACCTTCTCGTTCAGCAAGAAGAAAGCCGACGACTTTTGCATCATCATTGCCAAGACGTGGGAACTGATACGACTTGAGAACCTGTCGCCTCAAGTGTTGCACAAGCTTCAGGACGATGTCTTCATCTCGCTGTCATCGCTTAGCTATGCCACGATGTATCATTCTAAAGACCCTGCATTCCGCTTGAAAGTCATCAAAGACCTGAGACAGAAGGCTCCCGATCTGAAATTCACAAACGGGATGAGAGCAAAAACGATGTCTTTCCTGTTAAGAAAGGCACCGCGCTTCTATTTCACATTCTTTGAGTGGCAGAATAAAATCAGGAAACAACTGGCTAAGCTGTAAGCTCTTCAAAAAGTGTCTTCCACTTAATCATGGTTCCATAGACATCGAACGACCTTGCATGTTCAACTGCCATTAAGGAGAACTGCATTCTCCTATTATCATTTTCCATGAGACTGCATAGTTTGTCTGCGAACTGCTCAATGTCGCCGTTTTCGACAAGATATCCGCAATTGCCATCCTCAATGATACTTCTCGGTCCAAACTTACAATCAAAAGCAATACACGGAACTCCATGACGAAGGGCTTCCAAAAGGACCAATGCAAAGCCTTCATAATACGATGTCAACACACATATTGAACTGTTAGCATATTCATGGCTTATCGTTTTAACAGGAGGAAGAATCGTAATGTTTTGAATATTCTTGCTTTTGATAACATTTTCCAACGACTCTTGAAGATTTCCGTTTCCAAAAACAACTAGCTCCCAATCTGGAAAATAACAAGAAACTTTCTCCCATACTGCCAACAAACGGTCATAACCTTTTTCCCAACTTAATCGGCCAGCAGCAATAACTCGTTTTGCATCGCAATTGCTGTATTCTTCAATTGGCATCAATGAGAAATTGGGAATGACTTCAACCCGACGGGCCTTTCTCCATTCATTGGCATCACCTGTAGTTAACGAGACAACAACATCTGCATGACGTTCGATGGTCCAAAAATAGAATTGGCGGTAGAGCTTCATATAGGCACTTGAAAGAAAGTTCCTATGCTGACTCATACCGGACAAGGTAAAAGGACGGGTCTCGTGACTCTCAATGATTTTCTTTGCACGACAAGGTAATTTACTGATTAAATCAGCCTTAAAATGTGCTACACCAATCAAAACATCAGGATCTATTTCTTGAATTGCTTCACTTAATTTCTGACGGATTTGCTTCTCAATTTTCCTTCTTACTAACAGGCGTTTGGGATAGCCATAGTGATATTGCTCGTAATAGTGAACATTCAAGTTAATCTGCTCAACGGAATCATGCAGTAAAAACGCATTTTCTTGTTTCGGGTCTTGGGCACAAGTAATCATATAGACATCAAAACCAAAGTAGATGGCCATGTAATTGGCCTTATCTGTCAACACTCTTTCTACTCCTCCAAAGGAGACCAGTGATTCCAGAAAATATGCTACTTTCAGTTTTCTGTCATTCATACTAGTTAAATAAATTTGTACTTAGATGCCACAAAAATAATCAAATATTTTGGTATTCAAACTATTATTCTTACTTTTGCACTAGATTATTAAAGTTTTTTTGTAAAAATTGATATAAATGGCTATAAAACTAAGCATTATCGTTCCAGTTTATAATGTGGAAGAGTACATTCGTCCCTGTGTTGAAAGCATCTTCAAGCAAGGGCTTGACGAAAGTACGTATGAAGTAATCCTTGTCAACGACGGAACAAAAGACAATAGTTTTGGAGTCATTGAAGATATCGTCAATAGTCACAGCAACATCCTCATCGTTGAGCAGAAGAATCAAGGACTATCTGCCGCACGCAATACAGGCATGACAAAAGCCTCTGGAGACTACATCCTGTTTCTGGATTCTGACGACCTTCTCATCGAAAACACATTGGGAAAGCTGACAGCAGAATTAAATAGTAGTTCTCCTGACATACTGTATGCCGGCTTCGTCAAAATGACCAACGAAGAAATTGACACCAGGAAAATGGTAGCGCAGGAGGAATGCATCTGTCGTGAAACAACGGGAAGGAAGGGTCTTCTGGAGGACTATAATGCCCGTGAGTGTTACGCATGGAGGGCATTCTACAAGAGGACGTTCCTGGAAGAAAAACACCTTCGATTCATTCCCGGCATCTATTTTGAAGACGTGCCCTTTACGACGGAGTGTCATCTGGTAGCAGGAAAATGCATCAGGACAGACTACACCTTTTATATATATAGGCAACGCCCGGGGTCTATTGTCTCTGCCATCAACAAAAAGAAGGTAATGGACTTCAACTATGTTATAGCCCGTTTATGGGAATTAAGGAGGAAAAAACTGACTCCCCCAGAAGACAAACAGCTCATAGAAGCAATTTTCATTACATTCAGCTTAGAGATGTGGTACATTGCCCATACACCTGAACTCTATGCTGATAGAAAAGAGATTATTGCCGACCTAAAAGAGAAAGTTCCTAATCTGTCTTTTCGAGGTAGCATGAAACGATGGATAAAGTCCTTTTTATTCAAACATGCTCCTACGCTCTGCGTGAAACTTCACGCACTTTGATTCACAAGTCCTTCAATTAACGCTTTCCATCTCGACATTACAACATCAACATCATATCCTTTTACCCTTTCTACAGACGCACGAGAAAAAGCCTTACGCTTATCTTCATCCTCCATTAGAGAACATAAACAATTTGCAAAAGCGGGTACATCACCATCTTTTACAAGATAACCATTTTCATTATCAGTAATCAAATCATTAGGACCAAACGGACAATCAAAAGACACACAAGGAAGACCACACTTCATCGCTTCCAACATAACGAGTGCAAAACCCTCAAAACGAGAGGACAATGCAAAAATGGAACTTTCTGAATATTCCTTATTGATATTTGGAGTGAACGGGTATATTGTTACATTGTCCAAACCATGTGTCCGTATTTGTTGTTGGAGTTTATCACCAAGTTTTCCAGAACCAAAGATATCCAACTGCCAATCGGGATATTGCTGACTGGCAATAGCCCATGCATCAACTAAACGGTCAAAACCTTTCTGCCACTCTAAACGACCGACGGCTATTACACGCTTGTTTTCACAGGTACTCTGTTTGACAACAGGCATCACCGTAAAATTCGGTATCACCTCAACACGTTTGGCCTTCGTCCACTCTTTGGCATCACCGTTCGTCAGCGTCACTACCATATCAGCTTTCTTTTCAATTCTACGGAAATAGCGACCACGATAATATTTCATGTACACTCGTGAGAAGAAGGAACGGTTTAGCCCTTTATCTGACATCGTAAAAATACGGGCCTCATGAGACTCAACCACTTTCACCGCTCGACATTGGATTCCACATACCATGTCCGCATTAAAATAACCTAAGCCAATCAACACGTCGGGATTGATGCGCTGAACGGCAGCAGTCAGTTCTTTCTTCAATCGGCTGTAGATGGAATATTTAACCCAAAGACGCTTAGGGTATCGATAACGATATTGTGCATAATAGTGAATCCCCAGATTCACCTGGTTAACCTTTTCCGACAAAAAATACACATTAGGGTCGGTCTGCGTGTTTTGGAAACAGGTAATCACATAGACATCGTAACCGAAGTGTTCTACCATATAGTTCATCTTGTCCGAGAGGATTCTCTCTGCACCACCCTTACTTGCCAAGGAATCTATCACATATACTATTTTCATAATGATATTCTATTTCTGAAAAATCTTGCTTTCCTCTATAACTTTCTCCATTTGCACTTTCCAGGAAAGGTGCTCAACAGTCTTACGAATTTCTGACGGTTCAAAATGATGGGTGTCAATAAAAGCCAACACTTTATTGATATCAATAGGCGATTCATCTGCCGGTGCTTTCATGATATAAGGCTGATGGTCAAAATCTGAATCACACTCAGAATAGATGAAAGGAATACCACGACTGGCATATTCTCGATTCTTCAAAGTCTTGATATGGGTGATACCACTACGATGACGGGCCAGACTACCTACTGCAAAACAACACTGGTTGAATACATCGTTCAACCCATCACCGTACATTGAGCCGTGAAAGATGACATAATCCTTAATCCCATACTTTTCTATGTAAGTCCTGAAACCCGGCGCACGACTAGAACCATTCATTTCAGGGTTCCATACTGAACCCACAATATGGAAAAAGAGCTTACGCAAAGGTTTCTGCTGATAATACTCTCCCAATCCATGAATGAAACGGTCAAACCCGTGCCATGTATGCACCTCAGCAACAGCGATAACATGTACCTCATCCAGAGGATGGTCAACAGGCTTATGCAGAGGTATGACATCCAAATCAACACCATTGCTGATGTTGATGGTTCGCTGGCCAAAGATTTCCTCGGCATCTGAGAACGTGACAACAGCATCCATCTGTTTTGCCATTCTGTTTCGGAACAACTGGTCAATGAACAATCCTATTTTTTTATCCCACGGATAACCCTTGAACTCCTCGTCATACGGATAGGTAGGAATCTCCTGCACGCAGCAGATACCTGCCTTTTTCAAACGCGAGAACAAATGTATCAACCAAGGGGAGGCGTTTTGGTAATTACGCGAATAAACAAACTCTATTTCATTCGAAATGCAATAATCGGCAATACAACCATAACTCATGCGTTGACGAATGCCAGCAAAAGCACCTCTTCCATAGTCTTTAATGACTTCATTATCAACAAAGCGACAAAGGTGTTTGTCTTCTGAATAGCTATAAGAACAGACATGTACTTCGTGGCCATTCTGCCGAAGACCTTTTATCTGGGCAAGCATCTTCTTGCTGATGCCGCTTGCTTCCTCAAATCCATGATATGTCAGAAAAAGAATTTTCATTTGGTGCAAAGATATACATTTTTTTCTAATTATCAAAAAAAGTCTTGCATATATTCGAATAAATGATTATTTTTGCGAACGATTATGAAACGTATCTGCTTCCTTACGGACTCTATCTTCTCCTTTGGCGGCGTGCAGCGCGTAACAGCTGTCATAGCAAAAGAGCTGGCCAAAGAGTACGACGTAACTATTGTTACGTTCGACAAACCGTCGGACATGGACACCTCACTCTACGGTTTGGAGGAAGCTGACATTCATTACCGTTTCTTCCGTTATCCTGACACGCCTGGATGGAAGAACTTTTGTTGTAAAAGCTACAGTTACCTTTACCGTAAGCTATTGCCACAAACCCTCTGGACTTCAAACCTTTACGCAAAGAGCTCTTTCCCTTCTGAAAAGCGTGAAGCATTAGAAGACGAACTGCTGCAAGGCCATTATGATGTCATTATTGGCGACCATGCGCCTCTGGCTGTGCGGCTGGCTACTTGCGCTAAAAGACTTAAAGGAGTGAAGACCGTCGGCTGGATTCATAACTCATACGAAGCGCTCTTTGGCAAAGACTCTTTATACATTGGTCCAGAACTGAAGAAACACTATGAGTTTCAGCTTGAAAAATTAGATAAGACAATTGTGCTGTGCCAATATGATGCAAACAAATACCCATTCCCTACGCAGGTCATCTACAACCCGCTGACCCTAAAGCCTGGAGAAAAGTCAAAGGGTAATACCAGGAAGTTCTTAGCAGTGGGGCGCTTCTCACACCGGCATAAAGGCTTCGACCTGCTCATTGATGCCTTCCACTTGCTTGCACAAAAGGACAGCGACTGGACGCTTGACATTGTCGGAGAAGGGCCGGAAGAGGCACTATACCGTCAAAAAATAGCTGGTTACGGATTAGAGGGCCGTATCAACCTACACCCTTTTACCAACGACATTCAGCAGTATTATTCTGCTGCACAAGTCTATGTGCTCAGTTCCCGTTGGGAAGGTTTCGGACTGGTGCTTGTCGAGGCTATGGCACATGGGTTGCCCGTCATCTCGTCAGACTTGCCTACCAGCAAAGAGATAATGGGTGATTTCGGTATGTACTTTGAGAATGGCAACTCTGAACAACTGGCCGTACAGCTTGAGAAGAGCACGCAAATAGATTGGGAAATGGTATCGGCTAAGGCTATTGAACGGGCAAAGTCCTTCTCGGTCGAGACCATTATCCGCCAATGGAAAAAACTGTTAGAACTATGATGAACGAGAAACTGAAGGAAGCCATACGTTTTTGTATTGTAGGTGGCATATCTACGTTGTTACAATATGCCATTTACTACCTGCTCTTGCCTTGTATGGACGAGCGGTTGGCTCTGACCGTCGGTTACATCATCAGTTTCTGCTGCAACTACGTGATGACCACACGTTTCACCTTCCGGGTGAAAGCGAATGCCAAGAATGCTGGCGGATTTACCCTGAGCCACATCGTCAACTGGGGTCTGCAGGTGGTAAGCCTCAGCTTCTTTATCTGGATGGGCGTACCAAAGGAATGGGCACCCATCCCCATGTACATGGTCTGCGTGCCCATTAATTTTCTGTTGGTGCGCTCCTTCTTTAAGTAAGCCTTAATTCCGCAACACTATAATTTAACTTTATTTATAAGTTCCTGAGCAACAAAAAGTTGCCCAGGATTTTGCCATGTCAGAATTTTCACTTATCTTAGTGTTGCAAAAAGAAAACAAGCAA
>Ga0256404_1007023_pt1 | contig 18103 bp, 12 predicted proteins | sample RumenRJG_01DNA_FD_185990 | JGI IMG/M metagenome (GOLD analysis project Ga0256404, IMG submission 185990) | Bovine rumen microbial communities from Lethbridge, Alberta, Canada - RJG_01 | ecosystem: Host-associated > Mammals > Digestive system > Stomach > Rumen | place: Canada: Alberta | collected...
TTCTTGAAAATAAACGTGAGATAATTAACAACAACAAATATATTCAGTTAGAAATACCCTTCGACGAATGGTAAGTTACAATCAGTAAGCGAAGCCTAATGTTAAAGTATTTAAGTGGACACTAGTGCTTCGGAATATTCCTTGGGTATGATGACTTCGCAACTGTCCTGAATGCTGATGCCGGACTGTGAGTTGCTCTGTTCGGTCTGTGCCTGTGCCGGTAAGAAAGAGGCAAGCGACAGCAAAAGCGTGGCGGGCTGAAGCAGTCTGCCAAGCAGGTGGGGGTGATGTCCTTTCATGTGACGTGTTTGTTGAATGTTTCGGTAATCTGTATTTTTTGCAAAAGTATAAAAAAGGTTGCGATTTAACCGATATTACCCAACAGATTAATGTTAATTAACAACCGGCGTGGTCACTGAGCAACTGCCATTCCATTTCCGGAGTCCAAAGGTCTGTGCTGATGGAGGTTGCCATCTCGTTAAGCATCATGCATTGTTGGCGGGTTATCGTGTGGTGTTCCGTATGGTAAGGCCATGGGGCGAGCATGAGCAGGGAACCGTTGGCGCAGGCTTCGAAATAGCGTCCGGGCGGTTTGTAAAGTGGCGGGAAGCCATTCTCCAAGACGACGATTAGAGGCAGGCTGGCATCGAGGCAGGCGCGGGCTATCTCCTTCTCACCCGGCGATATGCAGGGACTCACCACCACCGCGCCCATCCTCCCCCGTTTGATGAAGTAGGCCTTTTGGAGGGCGATGAGCTTCAGGTTGCTCTCTGTAGTGTTGTTATGGCATCTCACCTGCATCCGCATGGGCTTGTCGAGGAGCCATCGGTTGCCGATGGCGGCGAAGGTGCGGCCGCCGATGCTCAGGTTGTTGACGACACGGAAAAGGTCGGGATGCTCTCGTTTTATCAAGGCTCGCCGTGGGTTGTCGAGTACATAGTTGATCATGTTCTTCAGCTGTCCCTTGCCGATGAGCACCGAGTCTTGATAGCCCGGGGAAAAGAGCGATGGCCCCGAAGCCCCCTTGCTGCGAGGCAGAGGCGCCGCCCCGTGCGCTGTCTTGTGCGCCGAATTATAATTCGGCGAACCCAACGGCGAACCCAACGGCGAACCCAACGGCGAACCCGCCGGCGCCCTCTCCTCCCTGCATACCTCCGGCACGAGCTCCCACCAGGCGTGTGAGCAGCCTGTCTTGAAGCCTGCGATGATCTTTCCTAAATGCAGCTTCTGTTCATGCGTGACGAAGAGCACACCGTGGAGATGGTCCGGCATGATCTGTAGCACGATGGAACTCACGCCCGGATGGCGCTCCGAGATCTCCTGCCAGCAGCTTTTCACGCGCTCTCCAAGTGGCGTGAGATCTACGACAGCCTCCCCTTTTTCCGTCCATTTCAGGCCGCCCAGCCGCAGCTTGCCGCGATCGGCAAGGCTGATGGTAATCTGGTAGATGCTGCGTCCTTTATAGTCGTGACCGTCGAGACGTTGTAGCATGGAGTGCTCGGTGTCGTAGCGCCAACCCTTGCCAGCGATGAAGTGTGGTTTCTTGTCGGTCATAGATTGTAGTTTTGGGGGTTTGCCGTACAAAGGTACATATATTTTCTATTAGCGCGCCAATGTATCCGCAAAAACTCTTCCGATGATGGCATCGTGACATGGCTGACAGTGTCCTCCAATATCCAGCTCAAAGACGGAATATTACTCCATTCTTTTGAAATAAACCAGGTAAATATGAAAATAAGCATATTGTTTGGCAAATACTCAAATTTTTGATGATAGGATTTGTCCTTTTTGCTGAATTCTTTCGTACCTTTGTGCCAAACATTGAGTTATGAGCGACGAAAGAAAAGATTTAAACCGCATAAAGAGCGTATTGGTGGAGAATCACCGCACGTGTAAGTGGTTGGCCGAACAGTTGGGGAAAGACCCGACAACCGTTTCGAAATGGTGCACGAACGCATCACAGCCCACACTTGACATCCTACTCAAGATAGCCGAGTTGGTGGGTGTCAATTACACAGAACTTGTTTGTCACGAATTTCAAAAGAAAGGCTGAAAACCATGTCTGAAAAGAAATCATTCATCTCAACCCGGAAGGGTGTCACATATCTTGACCTGTTTGCTGGCGCCGGTGGCTTCAGCGAGGGCTTTTTGCAAGCATACACAGATGACAAGTATTATGATTTTAGGCTTGCAAGCGACATTAACGAGAACTGCGAACTTACTCATCACGTCCGTTACAACAAGATGCTGGGCCTCGATACAAAGTTTATCCGTCAGGACATCATGGACGATAGCTTCCTGTCGAACCTGAAGAGAGAAATCGGAGGACAGGAGATAGACGTTATCACGGGTGGCCCAAGTTGTCAGTCGTTCAGCTTGGCCGGACGAAGAAAGAAACTGGACAAGCGCGATGACCTTTTCTATCATTATCTCAAGGTTATCAAGGCGTTGCGTCCCAAATACTTTGTCATGGAAAATGTCAAGGGCATCCTCACTAAGGATGGAGGTAAGATCAAGGAGCGGATACTGCGTGAGATTCGTTCCATCGTTGACGACATGAAGATGGGCCAATTGTACGATTTTCTTGATGCCAACCTGAAGAAAGATTTAAACCCTTCTTTGTATTCTTGCCTTATCCTGCGGCTGAAGATGGAAAGCTCAGACGGAGACTGGGAGAAGATGAGCGATATGTTCTTCGAGAATCTGGACGCTCAGTTCAGAAGTCTGACCCGTCTTCTTGACTATAGTGTGAGCAAGAGCGACACGCAGGTGAATACCGTTCGTCATGGACTCTTGTTGCTACACATGAAGAAGCAAAGGGAGGAAATCCGAAAGCAGGTTATTCAGTTGAAGACATCAGCCCACATCGACAACGACACGTTTATGGATAGCTATAACGAAATAGTTGAGACCATTTCCGACGACCAAATACTCGACAAGATGCTGGAAGCCATCGATCAGGTGTCAAAGATGGGCAACTGCGAGGAGGAAGCCAAGGCTCTCAAAAGTTCCTTGGAAATACTTACGTCCACCTTCGACGAGTGCATCGACTATATTCGGGAAAAGCTCAAGGGAAATGATAAGGTTCTTGAAAAGTTCGAGGCTTTGATGAAGACCGTCCGCCTGTATAACATCAATGAGCCAATGATACTCCTGTCTTCCAATTATGGAGTACCTCAGAACCGTGAGCGCGTCGTTTTTATAGGATGCAGAAACGATCAGGAACTCATTAGCGAGATTCCGGCCACCGTGACCGACGACCAGAAAGTGACGGTCTATGAGGCCTTGTGGGACCTTGACATGGTGGGCAATGGCGACACGGCCAAAGATTATCGTGAGCCGAAAATCATTCCCGAATACGAGGATGAGAAGAAACATCGCACCATACAAGGTGTGCCCGATGCCCATGGGCATCTCTATTCAGAGTGGTCACGTATGGGCAGGCTGGGACATCGTTTCACATTCGACATGCCGCCTTTCCATGTGATGAATATGGAAGAGCTGGAGCAGCCACGCAAGTATGAGCACATGGAATTGTTCAATCACCAGACAAGCCTGCAAAATGAAAAGGTGCGCGAAAGGCTGAGGATCATAGCCAAGCACGGAGACTACGATGAGTCAAAAAAGGAACTGAAGGAAAAACGACTTGACTCACAAAAACGCAATTATGTCGTTCTGAATCCAAAAGGACAAAGCCCGACCGTCTGCACCATGCCAGATGATTTCATACATTATGCGGCCTACCGTCCATTGACCGTGCGGGAAATGGCACGTCTGCAGAGTTTCGATGATTCCTTTGTCTTCCAAGGCAAGCGACAGACCGGTGGTAACAACCGTCAAAAGGAAATTCCACAATATACGCTTGTCGGCAACGCAGTTCCCCCGTTGATGGCCAGGGCAATAGCCAATGAGATTCTCAAACATCTTGGTTAACTACAATATATCCGTCAGATATGATTCATATGCGGCCTTTCACTCAGTTCGAGATTGACAATTTTAAGTTCATCTCAAACTTGGGCATAAGATATACTACGTTCCAAACTTACTGGACTTCGCTTGACAAGGGCTATTTCGATGCGATAGCCCCCATGCGGACTTATTTCCTTGAAGAGGGCATTCACGACTATGCGAGTCAAGGGCAAGGACAAATCAACAAGGAATATCGGGAGGCTTATTTGTTGACTGATTGTCTGATGATTCCTGCACAAGCATCACTCTATCGTCCTTGCACGAAGAAAGGAGATCCGAGAATATGGTTTTCCAAGTTAAAACGATATACTAATCCTGATGATATTTTTGCGCTATTCCATAAAGAGCAAACGCTTTATATCATCAACGTAACTCAGACAAATGTAAAGACATCATACGAGAGTTCATCCGAGAATCCCATCAAGGATATTCTTTCCGTTCTTCAGCTCAAAAGTATGGAAATCGCGACAGAATTGCTTGGAAAGTTCAGGAAGCTTTATGACAATGGCCATTGGTATGAAGCGGAAGTTCAAGACGACACCGGCATTGGAAGGGCTGTAGAAACTCTTCTTGGCATTCCTATGAATAGCGATCCCAATCCCGATTATAAAGGCATTGAGTTAAAGAGCAAGAGATTACAGCGGTCTGGTGCAAAGAATGGACTGTTCTCGCAAATACCGGATTGGGAAGCCAGCAAATATAAAAATGGGAATCAGATTGTTCAGAAATACGGCTACGTCAGAAATGGCAACAAAACCCTTCAAGTAACCGTACAGGCAAACAGGCCAAACGCACAGTCTCTTGTGTTGGATATCACCCAAAATGATGAAGTGTTGGAAATGCTTGGGAAAAAAGAAGTATCAGCAATTGACCATATCGTGGAATGGCAGCTTATGACACTTCATAATAGGTTGAAAACCAAACATAAGGAAACATTCTGGATTTCCGTTGACAATAAGATGTTTGATGGAAAAGAATTCTTCAAGTATTCATACATCGAGCATACTCGAAATCCGAATATTGCGGAATTTGACAATCTGATCATGCAACAGCTAATCTCTTTGGAATTGCTCCTTAACAGACCAAGCGGTAGAGGAGACACTTGGAACTTCAAGATAAAGGACAAAGCAATGCCCTTATTGTTCCCCGAGTCGTTCCTCTATAAGTTAGATCCTAATTCAGAACCCCACCGAGGACCAATCCGAAAACGGTCAATGGCCAGTCAAAGAAAGTAATATCCATGTCGTTTACAAGAACTCCACAAGACAGGCATAACATCATGGCCTCTATCCGCTCCAAGGACACGAAGCCTGAGTTGCTTGTGCGCAAATACTTGTGAAGGAGGGGATTTCGCTACCGGCTCAACAATCCGCGGCTGCCCGGGCATCCCGACATTGTACTTCGCAAGTACCGCACGTGTGTCTTCGTCAACGGTTGCTTCTGGCATGGGCATGAGGGATGCAAGTACTTTAAGATGCCGAGGACCAACGTGGAGTTTTGGACAAGGAAAATCAACAGGAACCGGGAACGTGACATACGGGAGCAACGGCAGTTGGCAAAGATGGGCTGGCATTGCATCACCATTTGGGAGTGTGAACTGAAAGCCAATCAACGGGACAAGACCTTGGAGGCGCTGGCCTTCACCCTCAACCGCATCTATCTCCAGGACCATTCCATCCATTACGCCGATAGAGAAGAGGAGGTGGAACTCGAAACCGCTGCTGAACCGACCAGTACGTAGCGTAGGCATCCCCGTCTGTGAACCAAGCGCAAATCCCGATATGGCTCAAATGGTATCGCAATATGGCCGAGATTGAGTTTCAGAATGAATGCAATGTGGTTACTACTCTATCGTAGTTTCATTTTTGTACAAAATCATAATTCAATAATACAATTTCAAAAGGATATCCAGACGCAGTGGCAGGACAGCGTGGCAAAGGTGCTGTATAATAATAATGTGCGCTTCCGACAGTTCAAGACCAGCATGCTCGACCGGGTCAACTATCGCCGGGTCTTGCAGATGTTCAATGAGCGTTACTCCAATGCCTCTGACTTCACGTTCGTCTTTGTGGGCAATATCGACATGGAGCGCGATGTGCCTCAGCTGGTGCGCTATATCGGCAGCCTGCCCTCTACGGGTAAGAAAGAGAAGTGCCGCGAAGTCATTCCCTATATGCCCAAGGGCAACATCGTCTGCCATTTCAGCCGGAAGATGGAGAACCCCAAGACCAACATCATGCTCACGTGGTCGGGAAAGATGAAGTACAACATGCACAACCGCATGCTGCTCAACATCCTGCATCAGGCCTTGGAGATGATCTATACCAATACGCTTCGCGGCGAGGAGGGCGGCACCTATGGTGCAGTCACCTATTACGACCTCGCCACCCATCCGATGGGCCAGTACACGCTGCGTGTGGAGTTTGAGACCAACAACCGGCAGGCCGACACCATGCTTGAGAAGGCCAAGCAGGGGCTCCGCGATGTGGCTGAGCACGGCATCTCGCAGGAGATGTTCGACAAAATCGTGGCTTATATGACGAAGCGCCACAACGATTTGCTGAAAGAGAACGCCTACTGGCTTGAGGTCATCCAGAACAAGATTGAGCATGGCGACGACGATTACAGCCACTACTTCGATGACCTCAACGCCATCACGCCTGCCGACATCCAGCAGTGCGCCAAGCTCGTCGTCAACGCTCCGACCAAAATTGAGCTTATGATGAAGGGCGAGTAGTGGCCGGTCACGCCCACACGATTGTCAGTTTATAATGCCGTCGGTTGCCATGAGTCAGCCGACGGCGCTTTTTTATGCTGTCGTCCTTGGAGTTGTACGTCACCTGCGGCAGGGTTGTACATCACCTGCGGCAGTGTTGTACGTCATCGGCGGCAGGGTTGTACGTCACTGGTGGCAGTGTAGTGGCCGGCCTGGTGCCGGCCACCAGCCCTTGGTATGGCATTGTCCCCACGCATCAACGAGATCAGCAAGGGACTCAGTATAGTCTTTCACGCTGGTGTCGCGGCTGGTGGCCGGCACCAAGCCGGCCACTACACTGTCACCGGTGTTGTACAACACTGTCACCGGTGACGTACAGCTCCACAAACTTTATCTGCTGCGCCCATTTTGGTGAACATCCCTGGCGGCAGTGTAGTGGCCGGCCTGGTGCCGGCCCCCAGCCCTTGGTATGGCATTGTCCCCACGCATCAACGAGATCAGCATGGGACTCAGTATAGTCTTTCATGCTGATGTCGCGGCTGGTGGCCGGCACCAGGCCGGCCACTACACTGTCACCGGTGATGTACAACACTGTCACCGGTGACGCACAACACAGTCACCGGTGACGCACAGCTCCACAAACTTCCAATAATCTTATTCCACCTCCCATTCGTCCACGGTGTGTTTGTCGGCATCGAAGCGTATGCCGACTTTCACCACCCGTCGGCCGTCGGTGAGGTAGGGCGTGGCGTAGCCGCGGGCATTGATCTGGTCGAGGGCATGCCGGGCCGTGTCGCCCACCTTCAGTTCCATCACGTAGATGGCATCGGGCATGAGGATGACCATGTCGACGCGGCCGCCCGCCACCTTCACCTGCGTGCGGGCATAGACATTGAGCATGGAGAAGATGAGGTAGAACGTGTATTCGTAGAATCCCTCCCTGGTCTTAGCCTCGGCGAGCTTCTCCTTGAAGCCCTCCACATAGGGTATGCCGGCAAGATACGACTGCATGTGCCGCATGGCCAGGTCGATGTCGCCAGTCTTGAGGGCTTTCCAGAACTTCGCTGCGAAGCCCATCTGCACGTCAGCATTGTTCAGTCCTGTGTAGGTGGGCAGCAGTCCGTTGACATAGCCCACGCGCACCTCCTGATTGGGGATGGACAGCTCATAGGCCTCTGTGTCTGGGTCGTAGTCCTTGATGGTGAGGTAGCCGCTCTGATAGAGCAGCGGCAAGGCGTCTTTCATGTTCTCCGTAGGCTGGTCGAAGGCCGACTCCGGCACGTCGAGCGAGTCGAGCGAGGTGATGTCGGTGTGGAAATGCTGCATCTGCTTGATGAGGAAGGTGGGCGTGCCGGAAGCAAACCAGTAGTTTCTCAGCAGCCGGTCGCCGAGGACGTTGAGCAGACTGAAAGGATTGAAGACGGCCTCAGCCCCGCCGGCAAAATGATAGCCGTCGTATTTGAACTTGATTTTTGCATACATCGCCTCCGGCGCCAGCTTGAAGTAAAACAGGCTGCCGCGGTGATCCCTCTCCCCTCCGTCAATCAGAAACTGTAGTTTACTGCGCAGATGAAATTGCGGCCAGGTGCGGAGATTCCCGAACTGTAAGTGCGATAACGCCTGTCCGTGATATTCTCCAATCCACAAGTCAGGCTTGTCCTTTTTCCGATGCGGTAGAGCACCTTGAGGTTGATGGTGTACCATCCCGGGCTATAGACGTTGCCGTCGGCATTGACAGGATAGATCTCGGTCTTGTCGCGTTCCTCCTCGGGCATGTCTTCGGCCTTGCGTCCGGCCTGCCACACCGTATAGGCCTGAAGCTGGAGCAGAGGCCATTGGAATGTCAGCGAGGCTCGTCCGAAGAAGGGCACGGTATGGCGCAGCGTGGAATGACTTCCGTCGTCGAGCTCCTCGCGCCCGTGCTGCCAGTTGAGGTGTGTGTCGAGCACGACGAAGCGGCATGGCTGAATGCGCACGTAAGCCTGCGCGCCGTAGACCCGGGCCGCGGCCGCGTTCTGGATAGCAAGCACCCGCAGCTTCTCTCCGCCAAAGACGATGCTGTCCTGCCCGTTCCATCTGAAGCCGCGCCTGACGAGCGCCTGGTCCAGATCGGTGTAGTAGGCCGACACGTCAACGGACAGCCAGCGGGCCGCCTGCCCGGAGACACCCAGCTCGTAGTTGGTGGCATACTCCGGCCTCAGACCCGTGTTGGGCACGACCACGGCCCCTGCCACCGACTCGTAGAGCTTCCCCATGTCATCCACATTGGGGCAGCGGAAGCCGCGCGACACGCTGCCCCGCAGCACCCACGAGCCGCCGGGCCGCCAGTTGACGCCCACGCTGCCGGTGAGATTGCTCCGCCGGATAGTCTGACGAGGAGCAAAGGGAAGTTCCATGCCCGCCTGACTGAAGTCGGCTCTCAGCCGGTAGCCGGTGTATCTAACACCAGCTTCCAGGTTGAGAGCGGGCAAGAGCCTGCAGGAAGCCTGCGCATAGCCGGCAGCCGTCTCCCACCTCGACTGCGGGTAGCGTGCGGGTGCGACGGATGTTTTCCGGTCGGTGATGTCCAGGGTCACGCCTTCCGACCTCACGCGGTCATTGACATACTCCAGGCCGTAATAGAGCGAGACCGCGGGCAGGAGGTTCTTCGCAAAGTCGGCATTGACGGAACAGGCGTCCACGGTCTCCGTATTGGTCGTCCGTTCGGTCTTGTTCCATTTCCTGCTTATCCGGCTTTCCTCAAAGCGCTGTATGCCCAGCCTGACGGTCATCTCGTCGTAAAGGATACCGGCTTGCCTGTGGGTCAGGGTCAGCTGGTTGAGCATCCATTTCTGCGGGCCGTAGTTCCATTCGGCAAACTGTGGGTTATCTTTCTTCATGCGTGTGAGGCGGTCATAGCGCGCGTAGTCAGAGGTCTCCGAATAGTGGAAAGCATAGGTCAGGTCCCAACGGACCGCCGGGCTGAACCTGAGTTTCTGCATGATGTTGGTCTGCGTATATCCCGAGGGTGTCTGGCTGAGTGGCTTAGGATTGTCAATCTTGATGTCTTTCCCGTCCTGCCGTTGCACGTAGAAGGTTCTCAGATAGCTGTCGGGGCCGTGAGCGCCCTGTCTGAGGTCGTCGAAGCGGAAATGGCTCACAGAGGTGAGTGCGGCCCAGTTGCGCCCCCCGACATTGACATCAAAGTGCCCGGTGCGCTCGTTGTTGGCCGAGGAGCAGCGCAAGCTGGCGTTGCCCGACACACTCAAAGGCTTCCGACCGGAGAACAGCGGGGACTTCGTGTAGAGCCCTATCACGCCCCCGATGGCATCGCTGCCATAGATGACCGATCCGGGACCCATCATCACCTCGGTACGCTGTAGGGCGAAGGGGTCTATGGATATGACATTCTGCAGGTTGCCGGCCCTGAAGATAGCCGTGTTCATCCGTATGCCGTCGACAGTATAGAGCAGCCTGTTGGTGGCAAAGCCGCGGATCATCGGACTTCCCCCACCCAACTGGCTCTTCTGGATAAAGACCTCTCCCGTGGCGCCGAGCAGGTCGGCCGTGGTCTGCGGATTTTCCAGCAAGACCTGCTGCGGGTCGAGCGTCAGCACGCGCCTGGTCAGCGTATACTTGGGCTGCCGCCATTTATTGGCCGTGACGACTACCCCATCGAGCTGATAGGCCAGCGTGTCGGCCCGTCCGTCCGGTCCGGCGGCGGCTGCCATGGGGCAGGCCCAGAGCAACAATAGAAAGTATGTTTTTCTCATTTTTGTTCTTAAAGCATTTGTCAGTTACTCACCGTCATTTTCCCGGCCTTTTTGAATCCGTTGCCGGTCAGGAGATAATAGTGCACTCCCGTCGCAAGCCCGTCGGTGGCGATCGTCGTCTGCCCCTGAGCCTCTACGGTGAGCGTCTGTACGATACGTCCGGATGTGTCGAAGAGCTTCCATTGGCAAGGAGCGTGGATGTTCCTTGGTGTCAAGGTGAGCGTCTGTCCTTTCGAGATGTGGCTTGAGGACAGCAGGATGTCGCTTGGCAACAGCTCCTCGCCCGTGATGCCGTTCGGCACATCCTTGTCGCCGGCTATCATTCTCCTGACGGTCTTGGTGTCCGTTCCGGCGGGAGTGGCCACAGTGAGCGTGACGTCGTAGCTCTGTCCGTCGGCCACGGTGACCACCGGGTTGCGAACCTCGGGATTGGAGACGAAGAGCGGCTGTGGGTCAAAGGCCCATTTCCATGAAGCCTTCTGCTGATTGACAATGGAATAGCTGTCAAACTCGATATTCGTCCTGCCAGGCTCCTCCGCCTGTCCCCGGTTGAGGATGAGCGGCTGCGCGATGGGGCGGAATTCGCGGTCGTTGAGGTCGCGCTGCCAGATGCCGTTGTTGGTGGCTATGCGGATCTTCCCCTCCTTGTAGAAAGGAAGCATCCTGTTGATGGTGATGACGGGAGGCAGGCCTTCGGAGAAATCTGTCCATTGCTTTTGGCTCTCGTCCCAATAGAGCACACGGCTCCGCAGGGCCATATAGCCATTGTTGAGCGACCGGTACACACTGCCCGCGGCATAGGCCGCATCCTTGTCGTTGCCAGTGAGGAAAAAGCGGTTGACAAGATATTGCTCACCCGTGGCGGACACGGACAGGCCGCGGTCCAGGTGCTCCCATGACAGTCCGTTGTCCGTGGTGCGGTACATTCCGCCGGGTGTGCCGGTGGTGATCCATATCTCATTCTCATTGCGCGGATGTATAGCTGCCTTAGGCTTGAGCGCATTGACGATCTCTGCCGGGAGGTTGGGCATGGCCTCAAAGGTCTGTCCACCATCCATCGAGCAGTAGACATTCGAGCGGGTGGTCACCACGATCTTGTCGGGGTTGGACCTTGAGATGACGTGCGAGGTGATGGGTTGCGGGAACTGGTGGAGCTGCACAAAGCTTTCGCCGTCGTCCACCGTCTTCCACAGCGTGCGGAAGTCGTCGTCCCACTCTCCCTTGATGATGAGGAAGCTTTTGGCATAGCGTGGGTCGAACTCAAAGCCGAGCCCGAACTGCGTAGACTCGGCCGGATAGTTCCAGAAACCATAGAAAGGCACGAACTCGTCGTGCCAGTCATCGGGCATGATGACATTCTCGGAGTCCTGGTAGGCTATCTTTCTCGGATTGCTGAGAAAGACGTATCCCGTGGAGCGCTCGCTTCCCTTCATGCTGATGGTGGCTCCGTTGTAGCGGTCCATCTGCGACATGTTGCCGTTGTGGTTTCTTCCCCCCACCATCACGTCCTCGTTCCATCCCTGGTCAAAGCCCCAGAACTCGGAGGCGTATATGCCGTTGATGCGTGCCTCGGCCCGGCTTCCGAAGAAGTCGGGCGAATAGATGACACCTCCGTCGGTCGAGAGCCAGGTGTCGTCCCCCGAAGTGTAGATGTCCTGCATGTCGCAGTGAAGGTCGAACTTGCCATAGTAGCCGCCCACGTTGCTGAGCGTGGCACCGCCATCATCGGAGCGATAGAGCTGCAAGAGGCCGAAGAGCACGTGCTCGGGGTCGGTGTCGGAGGCGGTCACCACCATGTCGTAGTAGCCTTGTCCGCCCGCGCGGTCGTGCGACTCCATCTGTTCCGCTATCTTGTCATAGACCGTCCATGTGGCTCCGCCGTCTTTGCTCTTCATCAGCACGGGAGCCCCGGCATAGAACGGAGGATTGACGGAACCGATACCGTCGTTGCGGCAGGCCCACACATATATATAATCTCTGCCCGAGGGTGCCGCCGACAGGCCTATGCGCCCGCATGCCAGGCTGAAAGCCAACTGCGGCATGCGCTGGCTGAAGGACTTTCCCCCGTTGGTGCTGACACAGAAGTTGACCTTGCTGCCCTGCCTGAGCATGGCATAGACGGTCTGCGTGTCTCCATGCTTGTATTTAAGGTCGAAGCATTGTCCTGCGGCCACAGAGGTCCAGGTGACTCCGCCATCTTCCGAGACATAGATGCCCGCGTCGGTGCCCACCATGATGCGGTTGTCGTGGGTGGGGGCAAACAGTACGTCGCGTGTCCTGGCACTGCTGCTGCCAAGCTGTCCCGGCGTGATGTCGGTCCAGGAACGGCCCCCGTCGGTGGTGAGCCAAAGGAACGGCCCGGCTCCTACGACCACCTTCTCAGCATCTGTGGGCGAGACGTCGATGGTCGTAATCTCTCCACCTAAGTAGTAGCTGCCGGTGGTGGGTGTCCAGTGCTGCCCCTTGTCCACCGACTTGAACACCATGCCGGTTTCCGTGCCGCAATAGAGCGTGTTGGGATCCGATTTCGAGATACCTAAGCGCTGGACATTGGCCTGGGCCGGCGACAGCTGCTTGGTCTTGTAGTCGTAGGTCACTATGGGTGAGAGCAGCTGCCAGCCGGCTGTGGCGTCCTGAGCCATAGCCTTGGCCGGCAAAGGATGTGCAGTGCGTTGATTAGCCTGGCGCACATAATCCCTGACCGCTGCCATGTCGGGCATGCGGATACTTCCGTCGGCCCGGACGTAAGGCTCATAGGCCTTCTGCCACCGCCGGAAGTAGTTGACCGTGGCTTTCATGAGCGGTGTCTTGCGCCGTGCGTCAGGATGACGGAGGAGAAAATGTGTGAACGAGTCCGTCACGGCATGGTAGTTGACACGTTCGGGGCAGGCAAGCTCTGCCATCCATGCCGGAGCGCCGGCGGGCAGGGAGGCCGGCGCATAAGGGCGGTAAGAGTTGGACAGGGAATCTGTCTGCGCCATTGCTCCCGTGGAGAGACAGAGGGCGCATGCCATCAATAAAGTTTTTCTGTTGTACACGATTGGAGAATTTTGAAAATTAGTTATTCTATCGCGAACTTCCCGAAATATTTGCGGTTCGGTGTGCGCAGCTCGTAAATGTATATGCCTTTGGCGTAGTTTGGCAGACTGAGTGTCTTCTTTTGAATACCTCTCCCGATGACTTCCTTGTGGAGCAACATTCCTTTTGCGTTGTGAAGGGTTAGCGTCTTGGTCTCGTCCAGGCCTTTGGCATCAACGGTCAGCACCAGCCTGCCCGCCGCAGCCTCTGCCTCCACGCTTACGTCCGGCATCGCCACGGGTTCGGGCAGGCCCGTCTCGACATCTATGCGGATCATGCCGCGGATGGTCCGGCTGTCCGTTCCCTGGGGTGTGGTGACGGTCAGGGTAACGTCGTAGCTGCCTTTGTTGCCAAAGACAACCCTTGGCGACCGTGTGTCAGCCCCCGTGACCCGCTGGGGCTGAGGGCTGAAGGACCATTGCCATTTCGCGCCGTTTTGATTGACGATGGAATAGCTGTCGAACACGACCTCCATCCCGGGCGTGGCGGAGATGTCCCCGTTTCCGATATTGAGAGCCATGGGTTGCGCCACAGGCCTGAACAGCCTGTCGCGGAGCGGTGCCTCCCATATTCCCTGGCTGGTGGCGGCCCGCAGCAATCCCTCCTTATAGAAAGGCTTGAGCCGTGCCATGCGCGCCCCGGAGGGAAGCCCGTCGGAATATTCGATCCAGTCGGCCATCGTGTCGTCCTTATAGAACACCCTGGCCTGCTCCTGCGTGCCCAGATAAACGCCGTTCTTCTCGTTGCCCGTAAGGATAATCCAATTGAAGCGCAGGCTCTTCAGACGATCTGTGAGCGGATAGTGCCAGGTCTCACCCTTGTCCATGGTGTAAGCCACACGGCCGGGAAGCGTGCCGTTGGTGTACCATATCTTGTGTTCGTCGCGCGGATCGACGGCAATGTCTATTCCCACGCTGCCGTTCGACTCGTCGTCGAAGGGCCGGTTCTCAAACCAGTCCCAGCTGGCGCCATTGTCATAAGAGTAGTAGATGTTGTACTTTCCTGCTACATAGACGTAGTCGGGATTTGATCTGGCAAACTCGTAGTCGGCCACATCCTCTCCCTCGAGATCACAGAACAGCCGGAAGGAGCGGCCCTCGTCCTCGGAGACATAAACCTTGTCGCGGTCGTCCTGCTCGTTGGAGCTCATCATCAGGCGCAGGGCGTAGCGCGGATCAAAGCTCAGCTCATTGCTTGTCATGAGCGTCTCGTGCGGTTTCTTTCCGGCAAACTGTTCACCGTAGGTTGTCGTCACCTTTCCGTCCAGCCGGTCTGGGACGACACTGGTTCCCGCGTCAGAGAAGTACACCTTCCTGGGATTGCTGAGCAGCACATGGCCGGTGGCATACTCCACACCGCCAACGTGCAGCGTGTTGCCCTCGCTGTAGGCGGCAGCGGCCACAATGTCGCCGTTGTGCCAGCGCCCGCCGGCCATGATGTCCTCGTTCCATCCTTGTCCGAAGCCGTGGAAGTCGCTGGCATAGATGCCGGTATTGCAATCGGTGCCTGGCGTGGCAAAGAAGTTGGGTGAGTATTTTACGCCTCCGTCGGTGCAGATCCATGTATCGCTGCCGCAGACATCAATGTCCTGCATATCGGGATGCATGCCGTCAAGGTTCTGATACCCCCCCTATTGCGGTGCTGCGCATTTCGCCCTTTCCGCCCTCTGTCGACCGGTAAGCGGAGCAGAGACCGAAGATGACATGGTCAGGGTTGGACGACGACGCTCCGACCATCATGTCGAAATAGCCTTGCCCGCCCTTGTCGTTGTCGATATAGTCGGAGAAGGTCTGCCCGCGTCCGCGGCGCGTGGTATTGTCAGCCCAGCTGCGTCCGCCGTCCTTGCTCTGCAGGATATAGGGCAGGCCCAGTCCGCCGTAAGGACCCTCATCGTAGGTGCCGTCTTTCGCGTTGACAAGGGCATAGACATAGTCGCCGCCTGCCGGCGCGTCGGAGACACAGATGCGTCCGGCGGTGATATTGGCTACGGGCAGCGCGGAGGGCTGGAAATGCTCTCCGCCATCCTCTGAGATGTAAAATCCGAACTTATCCTGCCCGTCAGCCTTTGCCAGCAGATAAACACGCCCGCTGTTGCCGGGCTGCAGTTCGTGGTCGTGACAAATGCCTGCAAATGTCTTGCGGAAGGAGGAGCCTCCGTCGGTGGAGACGAAGAACCCGCCGCCCTGTCCGTCATTGATACCCGCCGCCACGGAAATGCGGGATGGCTGTCCGGGGGTGCAACGAATGCTGTTGACACGGTGTTCCACGCCCGGCAGCATCTGCCAGGTCTGTCCTCCGTCGGCACTGCGCCACAGCCGTTGTCCCCCACCCGCGAAGACAAGGTCGGGATTGTCCGGCGACACCTGCAAGGCATAGATGGGGCCGCCGAAGTTGTGAAGGGCATTGCAAGGCTTCCAACTCTTGCCTTTATCGGCAGTCTTGAATATTACGCCGGTCTCGGTACCACAATATACGATAGAGGGATTGCTTCGCGCCACGCTTATGCGATAGACGCACACTTGTGAGTCTTTCAGCCGGAAGCCGCCGGCGTCATTGACATAAGTGGCGTTGGGTCCTATGTTCCGCCATTTCCCGCCCGTTGAAGCCTCGTCGCGTGCCACGGCCCTTCGCCTGTTGAGCAACGCGAGGCTGTCGGAAAAATGTTGTTGTGAGGGCAAATGTATCATTCCGTCGGCGCCGACAAACGGGCGGTAGGCCTTCATCCACCGGCGGTAGAAGTTCACGGCCGGTTTCCGGTCCACCGTCTTTACCCGGGCATCCACATCCTCGGCCAGCCAGCCGCGGTAGAGGCTGTCCATCAGGGCATAGCTCACGCCCGACGGGTCGTCGCGGATGGCGGCCATCCAGACCGGCGCCCCCTCTGGAAGCGGTTCACGGCTGTATGGGTCGTAAACACTTTCACTGTCTTCATAGCCATAGACACTGCCCGCAAGTGCCAGACCTAACAGGGATAATGGTATCCATGGTCTTCTTTTCATTGTCAGATGAGTTATGTCGGTTTTAGAATGGCACATAGTTAATTAATAATCTTTTCAATACCAAATAAAATACATGAATATTCAGTGATAACAACAATGCGAAACAAAACGGTATCGCGGGACAAGCGCAACAACAAAAACTCGGGGCATGATACGGAATCGTGACACAACTGAGGCAGGATCGTGACACAACTGAGGCAGGATCCTGCCACGGGCGAAGGCGATGGCAGAACTGAGAAATAACGTTTCTATATAACAAAATAGTTCGGCCTGTACGGTAATGTTTTGCAGTGGCCGCCATTGGAGGCGGCCACTGCAACCAATACCTCCCTGTTCATTCCTCACTTTTCATTCAACAGTCTACAGTCAACATTCAACATTTAACAGTCAACATTCAACATTTAACATTCTCTTCCGCTTCCCACTCATCCACCGTGTGCTTGTCGGTATCGAAGCGGATGCCGACCTTTATCACCCGTCGGTCGTCGGAGAGATAGGGCTTGGCGTAGCCGTGGGCGTCGATCTGCTCGAGGGCATGCCGGGCCGTGTCGCCGACCTTCAGCTCCATCACGTAGATGGCGTCGGGCATGAGTATCACCATGTCCGTGCGGCCGCCCGCCACCTTCACCTGCGTACGGACATAGACGTTGAGCATGGAGAAGATGAGGTAAAACGTGTATTCATAGAAGCCCTCCCGGGTCTTTGCCTCGGCGAGCTTCTGCTTGAAGCGGGAAATGCTTTACCAAGAGGCTGGTGCCGGCCACCGGCCGCCGGTTTGGCAGTCCCGTCAATAGTCGCAAGAAACGGTACCCGATAATCACCTGCGGAAAGGAAACAATACCTGCGGAAAGGAAACAATACCGGCGGCTGGTGGCCGGCACCAGGCCGGCCACTACACTATCACCGGGGGCAATCCATTCCTATCACCGGCGGCAATTTCACTGGTCGCAAATGGGGTGTTGTTGACCTCTGGGCCCCGGCCGCGAATCGGGTATTGGTGTAGTGGCCGGCCTGGTGCCGGCCACCAGCCGCCGGTTTGGCAGTCCCGTCGATGAACCCCGCCCCTACCAAATTTTATGCTGTCTTTTGCAGTGCCACAGCGGTTTGAGAATAGGACGCTTGACCTCCGAGTATCCGTGGATACCATGTGGGCTTAGGGCGGGGATGAACCCCGCCCATACGGTGAGACCAAATCAATTACCGCAGTACTTCATATGGAGTATTCGAGTAATTCGGCCTTGATTACCGCAGTACTTCATATGGAGTACGCGGGTAATTCAGCCTTGATTACTGCAGTACTTCATGTGGAGTACTCGAGTAATTCGTCCTTGATTACTGTAGTACTTCAGGTCTAGTACTCATGCGGGATGGCCGAGGCCCCCTGTTAATCCTTATTGCCCGCAGGTGCAACTTGGCGGCCGCGCATCACTTTTTACACTTTTTAACTACGTGTATCCACCTTGTAACTATTCAGCGATAGGTACGGCAGGGCTGTCCGTAGCACCAAACAGTGCTCGGATTGCCTCAAATGGTGTCTGCTTATGTTTCTTCGCAGTTTCTATTATTGAATGCAGGTCAAAGAAAGCATC
>Ga0256404_1007026_pt1 | contig 18097 bp, 19 predicted proteins | sample RumenRJG_01DNA_FD_185990 | JGI IMG/M metagenome (GOLD analysis project Ga0256404, IMG submission 185990) | Bovine rumen microbial communities from Lethbridge, Alberta, Canada - RJG_01 | ecosystem: Host-associated > Mammals > Digestive system > Stomach > Rumen | place: Canada: Alberta | collected...
TTGGCTTGTAGTCCTCGGTCATGGAGATGCTGATGTCATAAGCCTGTAGCAGAGCCACGTATGCATCACAGCAGTACTGCACCCCACGGTCGGAGTGATGAATCAGGCTCCTGAGGGACTCGCTGCCAGACATTGCGACAGCCTGCTCGATGGCCATCTTCAATGCTTCCATGCTGATGGCGGCCTTGAGTGTCCTGGCAAGTGCCCATCCCACGATTTTGTGCGAGTAGGCATCGGTGATGAGGTGCATGACTCGTTACAGACGGTTTGTAACGCCGTTACAAATAGTCTGTAATGGCATTACAAAGGCTTTGTAACGCCGTTACAAAGGGTTTGTAATGCCGTTACAAAGAATCTGTAATAATTTCGACTCGTTTACCTTGAATATTAGGCGAAATAGCAAAAGAATGTCGCTCGCTTTCCTTTAAAATAGGCGAATATGCTATAGATTTTCGCACAATTTCATCGAGAAAAAGCGCAAAAAGCAGCCAAATCTAACCAAAAATCGACGTATTTCCCTCAAAAAAGCAGTTTGTTGTCATATTTTCATTTGTTGTTATCATTCGCAACCATCAGTATATCAATTGATTAACTAATAAATAACAACAAAACAACAAATCTGGCAAAATATTTTTTGATATCGCTTCTCGTACAACTCGAATCTTGGCGCACCTGTCAAGTCAAACGGGTCGTGAGTATCGGCAATCCCATCCAGACTGCCGTAGTTCTTCGCATAGCGAAGCGGCCGCTCGACCTCTGGTCTTGCTACCGAAGGGACGCAAGAAAGCCGAGCGCTCCCATCTGTCCTGCATCTGCGCCAGCAGATTCTCTTCGTCGTGCAGCTCGTTTACGTCCATATATCTTCAATCTATTATAATCTTTATTTCACCTGCTTTTTGAACAGCTGGAAATCGTAGCACCTGACATCTGTAACTATGGTGTCTTCGATGCAGATGTCCTGTAGCACCAGCATGAGCGAATCGTTGCGATAGGTGAGCAGCTGGTCTGGATGATGCAGGAGCATGGTGTCCTGCCTGATGATGGAATTGATCGGGTATTCAAGAACCACCACGTCATTGTTCTTGACGATGACTTTCTTGTATACAAAGTTGCAAGTATATTTGTTTTCCGGAAGCATAATGCTGTAGTCGCCCAAGTCAACAGGCTTCTTCCTTTCATACCAATTACCATTATCATACAGGTTCTTGGACTTGTTGTAATTGAAACCATATTCAGGGTGCGACCATTCTCCATACTGCTTCTTGAACTCATCGTTTCCTATTTCATTGCGTACATAGTTGACTACGCTAGTGAAATCCATGTACTGTTCGCACAGCAGACTGTCTTGTTTGATACGTCTTATGTCGATATCATCGCTCAACTTTCCAGTCTTGGCATCTGCCAGTTTGAGCTCACTGATGAGCTGGGTGAGTCGCTGCTTCTGGCAACTCAGTCCGATGCTCTTGGCAGAAATGCCAGGGATGTAGGTGAAGAGGATGATGGCTGCACCAAAAATGAGTGCCATAAGCTGGTACTTACGCGTACGTTTCTTCCATAACATTAGCACGAAGAGCGTCATCAGTACACCAGCCACCATCAGGTAGAAACGGCTCTCAGTAAAGCTATAGAGACGGATGCGGTAGATGGAACCGATCCAGTACATGATGAGCGGTGGAATGGCTATCAGCGTGAAACGGTTGTAGAACCAGTCGTAGTAACGCTGACTGAGAATAGACTGTGCCACGCGTCCTACCAGTGCTACCGTGACGAATCCCATCACCATCCATGCTACGCCGCCCTTGGGCAAATCCCATTCGAAGACTATCTTTATAAAATAAGTATAGAGGATAACGGTGTAGATGATAACGGCTGGAGAAAGGATAAAGTTCAGGATGAGCCGAAGCACCTTGAAGGGTTCTGTAACCTCGTCCTCGTTCTGGCGTATAAGGGTGCAGCAGACCTGCGGAGCCAGTACGAACCAGATGAACTGGATGATATGCTCATAGAGATGCTTGGGTTCTTCGATGCCGAAGATATAGAAGAACGAGGCCACAATGGCCATCACTGCCATATTGAGAATGCCCGTAATGAGCAGACCGAAGAACATCTGAGTGGCCACATGCAGGGCATGGGCCGCAAACGGACGGTTGTCCATTCTCTTGTTGCCTACTACCAGCAGAATGCCTGCCAGAACGTAGGTGAACGCAAAACCGTATGTCCAAAGGAACGGTTTCAGATCGAGTGCCATTAGGGGCAGGAATAGGAAGAACGAGGCGAAGTAAGCCCAGCGGTTGACTCGATGGAGCCAGAATGTCAGCACCATCAAGGGGACGAAGAACCACAAGATGTCACTGTTTACTGCGCTCTCCATCCGTGCCGATGTCTCATTCCATGTGGATGACTCACTGTCCCACACTGCTATGACAAAGAACACTATTCCCAGGGCAAACTCAACAGGAAAGCGCCGTGGGCTTTGCAATAACTGCTGTAGCAATGATTTCAGTTTCGTATTCATCGTTTCTTTCTATTTATTGATTCTTAGTCAATGAACAAACTCGTAAAACATATCTTTACCTTTTCAGTTTGCCTTTGCTGTCCAAATAGGTAACGAAAGACTCCCACTGCTCGGCGTTCTTCTTGATGTTCTCCATATCTTCAATGATTTCATCTTATTATGATATTAATATTTCTGCAAAGGTACGAAAAACATAAATACCTCGTCATTTTTGTTGGCAAGGCTGCGATTAAGCGAGGGCAATGATGCTTGCATCGATTGCCGAGCGTGAGCAGGCTCGCAGACATTCGTCTGCAAAGATACGAATAATCTCCCATATTATGCGAATATCGAAGATTCTTTTGGCATTTATTAGGAGATAATACCTACTTATGATTAATTGGTTTGGGATGCTGTTGGGGTGTTACGGCAAAGAAAAAGCCTAACTTTTGAGTATTGCATTGTTTGTAGAATAGCCGTACCTTTGCAGCGTGATTTTGATCACACTGCGAAGTCAGGCGGCACCTCGGCAAAGAGCAAGCTCTCTGCGCTCGGTTTGCACTGACTTTGTCACCCAGAATTTTTAGCCATTTTAGATAAGATAGAAATGAATAAAACTATTGTTGTATTTGGTTCCTCGACAGGAACGTGCGAGGCTATCGCAGAGAAGATAGCCCAGAAGTTAGGTTGTGAGGCCATCAACGTGCAGGACTTGACAGCCGAGATGATCGAAAACAACCAGAACCTGATTCTCGGCACCTCGACCTGGGGCGCTGGTGAGTTGCAGGATGACTGGTACGACGGTCTGCGCGTGTTGCAGGCTGCCAATCTCTCTGACAAGACTATAGCACTCTTCGGTTGTGGCGACTGCGAGTCGTATGGTGACACCTTCGTTGGTGGCATCGGTGAACTTTATAATGGTATTAAGGAGAGCGGTGCAAACTTCGTTGGAGCTGTCAGCACCGACGGTTACACCTTCGATGACTCTGAGGCAGTCGTGGATGGCAAGTTTGTGGGGCTGCCCCTCGACGATGTGAACGAGGATGACAAGACGGATGCCCGCATCGATACTTGGGTAGCCGAGATTTCTCCCAACCTTTAAATTATCGGGTATATGCAGCAGACGGTAGAAAGACAGATGACAAGTGAGGCAATGTCCCCCGCCATGAAGGTGCTGGGTGAGCGAGAGAAGAGTGATGCTCGCATCGACTTTTCCGAGCGTGAAGCAGCTCGGCCTGAGGCCAGGGTGTTGATGAACCACATCTATGAATATAAGAAAGGTGTGCGCAGGATGATACTCTTCACCTGCAACCGCCGTTTCGAGGCTTTTGCCACGAACCGTCTGTGCCGCCAGTCCATCGACTACGTGGTGCAGCCCGCTGGCAAGGAGAATGTCAACGTCTATTTTGGTCGCAAGGAATGTCTCGATGCCATCCGTCTGTTTATCACCCGTCCGCTAAATGAGCTGACGCCCGAAGAGGACTTCATCCTCGAAGCCATGCTTGGCTACGACATCTGTGTACAGTGTGAAAGATACTGTGAACGTAAGGGACGGTGCGCTAATTGCAAGCACGCTCAATAGACATTTCAGGTACAATGAAAATTCTTTGCAAGCAAAGCGACCACAGGTCGAGCGCATAAAGAGTATTTGACCTTTGGTCGAAGCTGCTTACGCTCGGCAGACTCCAAACAAGTTTGGGTTTGCACTCGCTAAAACGCAGCATTGTTTAGTTTAGTAAGGAAGTGTTCATTTTAAGAGACCTTTTTCGTCAGACCTCAGAAAGTAGATCGTATAAAAATTGCATCTAAACAAGTGCAGTTTTATTAATAATTTGCACTCGTTGTAGTGCAACATTATTCGTTTAAGATGCCAAATTTGGCATATCAAGATTATTTGACAAATTATCTTTAAGGCAAACGACATACCTGCCGGACATACTAAAGAGGACATAAAAGCAAGAGAGAAGCTCATCAAAGACTTTTATGCCCAATGGATAGCCGAACATCTTGAGAAAAAGATTTGGAACCAAAGCCTTGGTGCATACATCAATGTGAAATTTCTGTCTATCAACGAAACCTACGAGAAAGCATCCCGCAGTTATGAGTCAACACTAGCTGTATTCCGTCTTACAGAGATACTGGAAGGTGCTGTCAAAACAGGCGAGCAACCTGCAAAGCGGAACACGCGGAACCAGAAGCAGTTCGAGAAACTTCTCATCATGAAATATGGGGAGGTTAAGTTGACGGTGGGGCTGCAGCGTTCCAACCAAGACCTGGTCCAATATTGTATCACCGTTCCCCAGCAGCCTAAATAAACAACAAAGCCACCACTCATGGAGTGATGGCTCGTTATACTTGGGGCTCGAAACGACCTTTACAGGCCATAAAGGTTGTCATCCTTTCAGCGAATTCCCCTTTTGACGCTGCAAAGATAAGCATATTTCTCTTATCTTCCAAACTTTTACGCAGTTTTTTCTATTTTGAAGGTAAAATTACAAATAAAATTTGTACCTTTGCCCCTGCTTTCTGCCTAATGCGGCTATGATGTCATCTGTGGATGATTGAGCCGATAGGTGGAGCACTACATATTGAAAGGCGTTACTGACGCTTTGTTTTAGGCTGTTCGAAACTTCCACAATCGAATATACAGACCATGGGTTCTCGGCATCGGTTGGCAGCTCAAAGAAACTGCTCGCGCGTATAATCCTTTTTTATCTGCATATTCTGCCTCCTATCAAAAACGAACAATATTCCAATTTGTTCATAAAAAAAAGAGGACTCACGCTAACGTAAGTCCCCTTGGTCTTTACCATAACATTCTGTTGCCTGTTACTTCTTATCATGATTTATTCAATTTCAAATTCCGCTGCAATGATGCGATTAAGCAAGAGCAAAAGAGAGCGTGCTCTCATTTTGCCGAGTGCAAGCATCTTCGCAGTTTTTCGACGGCAAAGGTACTGCGAAAAAACGAAGTGTACAATACTCAAAAGATATGATTTTAAACATCGTCTCCTTTTCTTTCAAAAAAATGTCGTACCTTTGCAGCATAGTTATGGATATACAGAGTTTCTTCACATCACCATTCCCGCTATCGCGCCTACCCGTAGCCTTTTTGAACGTGGTTTGCGAGATGGCTCCCTACTTGTTGTTGGGATTCCTGATTGCAGGGGTGCTGCATGTGTTTGTGCCGCAGAAGTTCTATGCCAACTATCTGTCGCGCAAAAACAGGCTGTCGGTGCTATGGGCTGCGCTGTTGGGCGTACCACTTCCGTTATGTTCGTGCGGTGTGATTCCAACGGCTATCGGGTTGAAGAACGAGAAGGCATCGAAAGGAGCTATCGCCTCGTTTCTCATTGCCACACCGCAGACGGGTATCGACTCCATCCTGGCCACTTTCTCGCTGATGGGACTGGGCTTTGCCATCATCCGTCCCGTGGCGGCATTCATTATGGGTGTCTGCGGCGGTCTGTTGGTAAACCGGCTGGTTCGTGAGGATGACTTGACGGAAGAATCAAACACCTCATGCCAGGTGGAACGAGGTAACAGGATTTGGCGTGTCGTGAAGTATGCCTACTATGACATGATTCGCGACATCGGTCTGCGACTGCTTATCGGACTTGTTGTTGCGGCATTGATTCAGGTTGCAGTACCCGACGAGTTCTTCCTCTCCTTTGGTAGTCAGCCGCTCATGCAGATGCTGGTCATTCTGGCCATTGCCGTACCAATGTATATCTGCTCAACAGGTAGCATCCCTGTGGCTGCAGCACTGATGATGAAGGGACTGTCACCAGGCGCGGCACTGGTGATGCTGATGGCAGGGCCAGCGGTCAATCTGGCCTCCATTCTCGTGGTTCAAAAAGCGATGGGACGGCGTTTCACCTCCATCTATTTGATGACCATCGTGGGCTTTGCCGTACTCTTCGGTCTGCTGCTCAATGCCACCGGCTTGGATTTCTCCCTCGCCAGTCACGATGCATGCTGCATGACATCTGCTTTGCCAAGCCCGTTTAAACTGATATGCGCCACAGTATTAACCCTACTCATACTATTTGCTCTTATGATGAAACTTTTTAGCAAGTTTACCACCAAGAAACCGTTAGCCCCCGACGTTACAGTTTACAGGGTCGAGGATATGCATTGCAGCCATTGCGAGGCTGCCGTAGTCCGCGCCGTCGAGGATCTGCCAGGTGTTGAGAAAGCCAAGGCCAGCGCCTCTGCCAACACCCTCACCATCAAAGGCCCTGCAACGGAAGAAGCCATCCGCAAGGCGGTAGAAGGGATTGGTTATACGTTCAGAGGAAAGGCTTGATGACAACATCGATCATAGGTCTATTAGTTCCGATGCATTATATAAGTTTGTGGGGCAGTCTGTCGTGAGACAATACTTCCCCATTTATCGAGTCTTCAAAGAAATTGGAATATGAAACATGAATCAATCGTTGTCGTGTACGACAGCTGTCAGGCTATTGCTGAAGAGATAGCCGACAAGTTGGGCGCTGAGACAGTCAGCGTCCAGAGTTTGAACAACAGGCAGATAGAAAACTGCCAGAGTCTTGTCCTTGTCGTTGAATTCCAGGCCGATGGCCCGCTTTCACCACATTGGCAGTATGCCTGTCAGATGCTACGTGGTGCCAGTCTGAGTGGTAAGAGCGTAGCTGTCATGGTGGCTTTGGGCAATAGCCGAGACAACAGTATCTATGCTGAGTCATTTTTCAGTGAACTCAGGCAAAACGGCGCACACATCGTTGGCGAACAACTCTATGCCGGCTCGTCTGGATGGAACACCGACAATTGGATTTGCAGCGTATCCCCTAACTTGTAATCAATAAAACTCCTTTATCATTATGAGCTATATCTTTATCGTCGCCCTGGAATTCCTGCTGACTTTCTGCGGCGTGGCAATGCTTATCAGATACTATAACCATAAGGCATAGAACTGACAAAAAAGGAGCGGCACCCTCTATAGATGCTGCTCCCTGCTGTTTTATTCAAGATAGCCCTTCATTACGAGACCTCGATGGCCTTGGTGACCTTCTGCTTCGGCTCCATCTTCGGCATGGTGACGGTCAGGATGCCGTCCTCCACCTTGGCAGAGATCTGGTCTTTCACGACATCATCAGGCAGCGTGTAGCTCTGCTCGTAGTTCGAGCAGCTGAACTCGCGGCGCAGATAGTGATGATGCTTGTCCTCATGCTTGTGTTCGGCCTGGTACCCTCCCCGAGACTCACTGGGTCTCGTGGTCCCTCCCTTCTCGATGGCGATGGTGAGGTTCTTGCCTTGCAAGTGTCCTTCGGCCGAGCGGCCCTCGTCGTTGATGCTGACTCGGCAATAATCTTTCTTAATGCCTGGAGCTGCAAGTTCTTCGACGAGCGAAGCGGCAAGCCGGTTACCATCGTGTAGGCCTTCTCACTCTCCTTGACATTGACTGCGGGTGCTGTACTGTTGGCACGTTTGAAGCCCCTTGATAAGGGGCTGGCCTAAGCCAGGGATATAGTCAAGTTGGCACGGAATTTAAACTCACTTAAACTTAACCGACGATCCTTTAAACTCGTTTAAACAATGGATGTCAGCATTTCAATGCCCTGGCAGGACAGACCTTTGTACAGCTTTGGCACAAAATACATTCTGTTGCGTTCTTACGATTACGGGAGTCATTGCAAACCTCTACATTCATCGGACATACTTTAAGGCACTTGCCACACTTGATACACTTGCTCTCATCACAATGAATACGTAACCGCGAGTAATAGCTCATCGGTTTGAGGAATACCGTAATTGGACAGATATACTTGCAGAATGCGCGATTGTCTTTAAACAGTAAGGCCAAGGTGATGCCTACCACATAATAAAACACGTTGCCAGCCACAAAAAGCGTAAACATGGTGGAATGATTGGCTTCTCCCATAAATAACAAGCTTGCAACAATGGCCAGCGAGAGTGCAAACATGATGTAGCGGATAAAACCAAGTTTGCGTCTCTCACCTTTTGGCGTTTTATAAGGCAGCAAATCGAGGATCATTGCCGTCCAGCAGGCATAGCCGCACCACCCCCTACCGAAAAGTAATGGGCCAAAGATCTTTGCAATGAGATAATGGAGTGTGGCACCAGTGAAGATGCCGGATACGATATAGAACCAGAATCCCTCTATCTGCATATTCTCCCTGCAAATCAGGCCGAGGAATACCAGCATATACGAACCGACCAAGAACTGGGTCAGTTCGCGGCCATACTTCCAACCTGCAGCTAACAAAGCGGCACCGCCACCAATGGAGACGCCTAAATAGGAGAAGTTGAGCAGGAAGAACAAGTTTCCTGTCGAAAGCCAAAGCCATACGGCAATGACCTCGAACACCAGAAACAAAATGATGGCAGTACGAAACTTCTTCATATCAGATGACAACGGCTGTTCCGCTGGTGGCCACCATGAGCATCGAGCCATTGGCTCCAATGGTCTCGTAGTCGATATCGATGCCTACTACAGCATTGGCTCCAAGAGCCTGGGCGCGTTGCATCATCTCCTGCATGGAAGAATCCTTGGCCTCGATAAGTACTTTCTCGTACGAACCGCTGCGGCCGCCGAAAAAGTCGGTGAGACCAGCCATGAAGTCTTTAAGCACATTGGCACCAATGATGACTTCGCCTGTCACCACGCCCTTGTATTCGCGAATGGGGTGACCTTCAATCTGTGGGGTTGTTGATAGTATCATAATCGTTCTTTTTTTAAAAGTTTCTATCTGTTAGACGTGATTTGGAGGCAAAAAGTTGCATTATTTCTCCAAATATGCCCAAGTCAATCCAGGGCCAACTTCCTCGCTCCTGTAAGGTTTGAACCCTTCACGCAGATAGAATTCGTATGGAGGCCTTGGAACCGATGATAAGCCCTTCGTCGTTTTGTACTTTCAATGTCGTACATCGTGCAAATTCCTCGTAGGCATATTCCAACGTTTCAGTCAAGACTGGCGCATCCTTCCAGTCCAATTCCTCGCACAGAGGACCAAAAGCCTTGCGCTGCAGGTCGAGCAGAGCAGGAACATCCTGTATCGTTGCAAGTTCTATTTTCATATTACTTTAATGCCTAGCAGGGATTAACATCGAGGCGGTAGATGGCATCTTGAAACAGATGGTGGGATTTAACAACATGTTTGACCCATACTATCTGCCGAGGACGTCAGTAGAAGAAGTGGACGTTCAGCAAGTGCTGGTGATATGGGCACCGTCGGGCGTGAACCGTCCGTATGCGATACCGATGGACGTGCAGGCCAAGGTGAAGCAGATGAGATATTATGTTCGCAGCGGATCGAGCAGTATCATTGCAAAGGGCGAGGTACTGGACGAGTTGAGGGACATGGCTAACCGCGTACCTTTTGACGAACGACCCAATCCGAACATTGCCATGAGCGACATTTCAATGGTGCTGCTGAGGGACTATCTGGCTACGATAGGAAGCAAGGGAGGGGAGTGGCTGCGCATTGATTATTCCCCCTTTTTTTCTCATGTCCTGACTTTTTAAAGTGGACTCAATTTTTAATGTTTTAACGTCATAATCTTCGAAGGACAGGCCAGCGTTCATTTGCCGCATTTCAGACAGTCGGGATCGAGATAGCCTATTTCCTGACCACGGCTGTCATAAGGTGTGAGTTGCATCGGACAGACGCGGGCGCAACTCTTACACTTGGCTTTGCCTTCGCCAGACGCGACTCGGCCATTCTTACGTCCCTGCGGTAGCAAGCGACCAGAGGTCGAGCGCAAGCGAGCTTGATGGCTCTCGCTGCTCCTGGCGTTCATCTGACAGGCACTTGATACGTGAATGTTCGTAAAGGCCTTGGGCAGTGGTGCCTTCTTCGGAACCACCCAGCGGGAGATGGTACCCATGGGACAGAACGAGCACCATGTGCGTGGCGCATAGATGAAACTCAGCGTAACACCGACAATGGTTGTCACCACGATAATCGTCTAGAACACGCGACCAATGCCACTCCACATAGCCATTCCGCCCTCGCTCCAGGGAACGGTTAATGTGAGTTGGATGCCGAACATACTGAAGATAAAGAACACCATGAACAGGCGGAAACCGAAGGTACGCACGTCCTACCATCGCGCCTTATATCCTGCCTAAGTTCATTCGTCATTATGTGGAAAACTATTCCACCGTAAAACTTTCTATCCGCGAGATGAAGGCCGACGTGATGCTCAGCGAACTACAGTTGGGGCATCTCGATGCTGGTATAGCCATCAGCGGCAATTCGCGTCAGGGCATCCTCGAAATACCGCTATACACAGAGCGGTTCATGGTCTATCTGGCTGAAAGTTGCTGGCGCAAGTTGCCCGTGTTCAAGCCCGAGAACCTAGAACACGAGAAGATGTGGATTATGAAAGAGGCCCAATGCCTACGTGAGAGTGCCTTTAGCTTCTGTAAGGCACGTACCAAAGGCAATCGCGTATACGAGGCTTGCAGTATCGAGACGCTGATCCGCATCGTTGATGAGAACGGTGGCTTCACCATTATCCCAGAGATGCATCTGCCATTCCTTTCCGATCGTCAACGGGAGAACGTGCGTCGCATAGAAGGTGACTATCTCTCACAGCGCCGTGTGTCGCTCTACATCCGCGAGGACTACATCCGCCAGCGCATGCTCAACACCATTACAGAAACGCTCCTCCGATTTATGCCAGATGGGATGATGGAAGAGCAGATTGTGAAGTACGGGATTAAGCTATGAGATCAATAGTGGAGATAAGATATGGATGTGCCGGCCTTCAACACGGATAACACCTTCCTGTTTCAATTCGTTCAGACAGCGCAATAGCGAATATTTCTGTATGCCGAAGTGATTGGCCAGTTCTTGCCGTGACAAGGGTAGAATAATATTCTTGGTCTGTTGAAGCCTGCTCTGCTCTATCAGGTAAAGACTTACTTTCTCGCGTACACTCATGGAAAGCATGCGAACTTTCTTAGTCAATTGAGCAATGATGTTTGATAGCAATTGTAAATAGTTTCTCATTATTCTCTGCTCGCTATGAAACAGCTTTTTAAGATCGGTAGGCGATAGACGTAAGATACTGGTGTCACTAGTGGCCTCGACTGTCACGGGGTAATGATTGTCTATGGCAAAGAGAAAAGCAGGAGCCAACAGTTTGCCTGACTGATGGGCTGTCATTCTGATAATACGTCCAGAGGGGCTAGTAATGTATGCCACCATCTCGCCGCTGATAATGATGTCGGCATATTGGCAAACAGAACCAGCACAAGCCAACATATCGCCTTTGTGAAAACGGATGACCCGATAATGCACCGTGTGCATCAGGTCGATGATTTCCGACTCTTCTAAGTCTTTGAATAACGGGCATTGTTTCAGCCCATGTAAGGTGTCTATATCCATAATTGCCACAAAGATAAGGAAATAATGTGAATTATTCTAAAAATTAACACGAATTATAGGGTTTGGGGCACAAATGTTACCAGGCTATATCCCCATAAATGATTATATTTGCCGCAAAACTTGAATAATCTACGTATGAGTTGGAAAAAGTTATTATCACTTAAAGATATATTCTCATACAGGCAGAAGGTAGGTTTGCTGGTCGTGGCGGGTGTGCTCTGCGGACTTGGCGGGTTGTTTATGTACCTGCTCAGGTCACATACCTATTTTGTAGGCGACAACCCGTCGGCCTGCGTTAACTGCCACATCATGACACCTTACTATGCCACGTGGAGCCACTCCTCGCATGGGCGTGATGCCACGTGTAATGATTGTCATGTGCCACACCAGAATCTGGGATTCTACTACGGTTTCAAGGCAATGGACGGACTGAAGCACACAGCTTACTTCGTGACACACTCTGAACGGCAGGCCCCGATGGCCGAGGCACTGACAGGACAGGTGGTGATGGAGAACTGCATCCGATGTCACACCCAGTTGAATCAGGAGTTTGTGAAGACGGGGCGCCTGAGCTACATGCAGCAGCAGACCCAAGGAGGCAAGGTGTGCTGGGACTGTCATCGCAACGTGCCCCACGGCGGTATGAACTCGCTGATGGCTACACCGAATGCGGAGTTTGTGACGCCATTACCGCCGTCACCCGTTCCAAATTGGTTGCAAGGAATGCTTGGCAAATGAAAAGTGAATAATTATAATAGAAGATATTATGGCAAAGACATTAAAGAAATGGCAAGGGTGGGTCCTGTTTTTAGGCTCAATGGCTGTGGTCTTTGTACTGGGACTGCTCGTCTCGTCGTTGATGGAGCGCCGTGCAGAAGTAGCCAGTGTGTTCAACAACAAGCGCACTGTGTTTGAAGACAGTATTGTGGCCCAGAATGAGAAGTTCAAGACTGACTATCCGCGTGAGTATGAGACGTGGGCAAAGACTGAGGATACCTCGTTCGAGTCGAAGTACAACGGTTCTGAGGAGGTTGACGTGCTTGAGCTGCGTCCTGAGATGGTGGTACTGTGGGCTGGCTATGCTTTCTCGCGCCACTACAACACGCCTCGCGGACATAAGCACGCTCTGGAGGATATGCGCAAGATTCTGCGCACGGGTAATCCCGGTATCGATGGCGACGGCGATATGCAGCCCGCTACCTGCTGGACATGTAAGGGTCCTGATGTGCCTCGCATGATGCGTGAGTTGAGCGAATCAAAGTCGGTGTTCGATCCTGCTAACTTCTATGCCAAGAAGTGGAGTGAACTGGGTGCTGAAGAGATGAACACCATCGGTTGCTCCGACTGTCACGATGCCACGACGATGGATTTGCGTCCTGCCCGTCCTGCGCTCTATGAGGCGTTTGCCCGCAGAGGACTCGACGTGAAGAAGCAGACTCATCAGGAGATGCGCTCGCTGGTGTGTGCCCAGTGCCATGTGGAGTACTACTTCATCAAACCCGATGATCCCAACAATCCCGGCAAGGCCAATTACTTGGTATTCCCACACGACAAGGGTCTGACCTGCGAGGCTGCTGAGGAGTATTACGACTCAATCGGCTTCTATGACTATATCCATGCCGTATCAAAGACGCCTATCCTGAAGGCTCAGCATCCAGGTTACGAGATTTCACAGCACGGCATCCATGCTCAGCGTGGCGTGAGCTGTGCCGACTGCCACATGCCGTATAAGCAGGAGGGTGGCGTGAAGTACAGCGACCACCAGATTATGTCGCCGCTGGCCAAGATCGACCGCACCTGCCAGACCTGTCACCGTCAGGATGCCGAGACGCTTCGTCAGAACGTGTATGATCGTCAGGACAAGTGTACGGAGATCCGCAACCGTGCTGAAAAGGAGTTGGCCCGCGCCCACTTCGAGACTAAATTCATCATCGACAAGGGTGCTACCGAGGCTGAGTTGAAGCCCATCCAGGCCCTGCTGCGCAAGAGTCAGTGGCGTTGGGATTACTCGATTGCCTCGCATGGAGCTACCTTCCATGCACCACAGGAGGTTATCCGACTGCTGGCTGCCTCTATCGACTATGCCAAGGAGGCCCGTATCCTGATTGCCCGCACAGCTGCCAAGTATGGACACACCGGTGAGATTCCCGTGCCTGACTATTCTACGAAAGCTAAGGCTCAGCAGGCTATCGGTCTCGATATGCAGAAGTTGAACGAGAAGAAGCAAAAGTTCCTCGACGAGATAGTTCCCAAGTGGATTGACGAGGCCAAGAAAAATGGCAAGTTAATTGAAATCTGATGTGGACTAAACCATACGGAATGAAAGAAGGCTTCCTCATTGGAGGAGGCCTTATCATTGCTGGACTGATGCTTGAACTGAGCAGTGGCCCTGTCGATTGGGATGCCTTCCGCTGGCCTATCAATGGCATTGTACTGGCAGGAGTTCTCGCGTTTATCGCAATCATCTTCCTGCTGAGGGAACGGGTGTATGGCTTACAGTTCATCGGCACCTATAAGGCCGCGATACCCGCACTGGTCTATGCCGTTGTACTCACCATCATTATGGGACTGACGCGGCAGGAAGTGAATGGAGCGTGGCTGAACAATATGCTGTCGTTCTGGCCCTTCGTACTGATATATGTGTATGTTGCCGTCATTCTCGGGCAAATCATTCTCCGACGGACGTTGCATTTTAACAGTTGGCATCGCGATATTCCCTTCTTGCTGAACCACCTCGGACTGTTTCTCGCGCTGACTACCGCAACATTGGGCAATGCCGACATGCAACGGCTGAAGATGATTACGGTGAAGGGAGAACCCGAATGGCGTGCGCTGACCTCACAGCAGCAGACATTCCCGAGCAAAGCTCGCCTACCCGTAGCCTTTGTGGAGATGCCCATCGCCATCGAACTGAAGGAGTTTATCATGGAGACCTACGATGACGGCTCGCCCCGCCGCTTTGCCTCCGACATTCAGATCCTGACGAAGACAGGCAAGAACATCCAGACCACCGTCGAAGTGAACAAACCCGTAGAGGTGGACGGCTGGAAAATTTACCAGTACGGCTATGACACGCAGATGGGTGCCATGAGTCAATACTCGATACTGGAACTGGTGAGCGACCCGTGGCTGCCGCTGGTTTATACCGGCATCTATATGATGCTCGCCGGAGCTGTATGTATGTTTATTTTGGGAGGAAGGTCGCGAGTAAGCGAGAACAAAGCTGAGTGTACTCAAGCTTTGTCGAGCGCGAGCGAGCTCGATGTGAAACATCAAGAGCGCGTATGACTTGGGAACAATTTATATATTTCGCAATAGCAGCCGTCTTGCTGTGGGCCGTAGGTGCCTGGGCGGCATGGCGCGAAAAGACGGCCTTGGCCTACGCATCGACTATCATCGGACTCGCCGTGTTTTTTAGCTTTATCCTGATGATGTGGATCTCTTTAGAACGTCCGCCACTTCGTACGATGGGAGAGACGCGCCTCTGGTATTCGTTCTTTCTGCCGCTGGCAGGCATCATCGTCTATTCGCGCTGGAAGTACAAGTGGATACTCTCGTTCTCTACCGTCTTGGCACTGGTGTTCATCTGCGTCAACCTCTTCAAGCCCGAGATCCATTCCAAGACGCTGATGCCGGCCCTACAGAGTCCGTGGTTCGCCCCACACGTCATCGTCTATATGTTCGCATACGCCGTATTAGGTGCTTCGACAGTGATGGCACTCTATCTGCTATTTTTCAAGAAAAACGGCATTGCTGACGAAGAATTCAACATTACGGATAATCTGGTGTATGTCGGCCTGGCCTTTATGACTATCGGTATGCTCTTCGGTGCCTTGTGGGCCAAGGAGGCTTGGGGACATTACTGGTCGTGGGACCCTAAGGAGACGTGGGCCGCCATCACCTGGTTCGCCTATCTGGTGTATGTACATTACAGACAGATACCCACTCATAAGCCAAAGCTCGCTTTGTGGTTACTGCTCATTTCCTTCGTACTATTACAGATGTGTTGGTGGGGTATCAATTACCTGCCCGCCGCCCAAGGCTCCAGCGTCCATGTCTATAGTTTGCCGTCGTGAAATGACTTTAATTCATTATCTTCCATATCGTTTCATTCTTTTCTCAAACTTAAACAGACCGTCCTCCTGGTCAAACTGCTCAGAGGCATATTGGGGTCAGGATGATGCTCATTGAAGCGCTCGACCTCTGGTCGCTTGCTACCGAAGGGACGCAAGAACTCAACGGCATGGAATCCGCAGCGGTTGATATAGAAGTGGATATTCCGGCGGTCGAAATACGGGGTACAGGTTTCCCATACTTCTATCTCCGGATGCATCGCCTCTATGGCTTTCCAGATGGATTGGCCAATACCTTTGCTCTGGACACCCACCTTCACATAGAGGAATGCAAGTTGACCTACGGTCTTCCTCTGTCGCGACTCGGCAGAGCTGATGCCATCACGTGTTGGGATTGCAATTAACTTCATCATTTTACTGTTTTTTATTTGCAAAGGTACTCATTATTCCCTATTTTTTCGTATATTTGCAGCCATATTTAGGATAGTTTATGATGAAAGGCAGAATTATATCGGCATTGTTGAGCATATTCATGATGCTCATGTCAAATACATTGCGAGCTGACAACGTCATTTCACAGTTTCATATTCTCGGCGGTGAGCTGAGCAACTCGGCAGCGACGTCGGTGAGTGATATTGACAAGGTGTTACCTCGCATGAAGGTGCTGGGGCTGAACACAGTGCTGGTACCTGTCTATTGGGAGTTCCTTGAACCTGTTGAGGGGCAGATGGACTTCACACTTTTTGACCGCACCATCGATGTAGCCCGTCAACAGAGACTGAAGATTGTTCCTTTGTGGTTTGGAGCATGGAAAAACTCAATGTCGTGCTATGCGCCGGCGTGGTTCAAACGCGATGTTAAGCGGTTCCCTCGGGCCGTGACGGCAGAAGGAAAACCATTGGAGATAGCCTCGTGCTTCAGTAACAACGTGCTGCAGGCCGACCTGAAAGCCTTTTCTGCGCTGATGCAGCACATCGCTGAGAAAGACCCGCAGCGCGAGGTGGTTATCATGATGCAGATTGAGAATGAGATTGGAATGTTAGAGTCAGCACGCGACCATTCACCGCTGGCCGAGAAAGCCTACAAGCAGCCCGTGTCCCAGGCATTGCTTAAGGCGTTGGGGCTCAAGCAACAAGGCTCATGGGAAGAAGTGTTTGGTACTGATTGTTATGCCGACGAGAAGTTCATGGCCTGGCACTATGCCTGCTATGTGGAGCATCTGGCACAGACTGCAAGACGTATCCATGATATGCCACTCTATGTGAACGCGGCGATGAACAGCCGAGGCCGTAAACCAGGTGAATATCCGTCGGCTGGTCCGCTGGCGCATCTCGCTGATATTTGGAAAGCAGGTGCTCCCAGCATCGATATCCTCGCCCCTGACATCTATGATACAGGCTTTAAGTCGTGGGCATCTCAATATGCTATGCCTTTGAGACCACAAGATGGTGGTAAAGTAAAGAACCGCCTTTTTATCCCTGAGAGCCGTTGCTGCGAAAATAGTGGAGTGCGTGCCCTCTATGCCTTCGGTGAACATCAGGCACTCGGCTTCTCGCCTTTCGCCATCGACCAGGCATCACCTAAAGAGACGGAATCGGTAACGCAGGCCTATAACCTCTTGTCTCAGGTATTCAATGTGAAACCGCAGAATACATGGGGTATGCTTTTCGATCAAGACGATAAGGAGCGTGTCATCGAGGACGAAGGCGTGTTGATGACTTGCCGCCACTATTTCACTTTGCCTTGGGATCCTCGTGCTACTGATGGCTCGACATGGCCTGAGGGTGGCGCCATGCTGATCCGACTGAGCAAATACGACTATCTGTTGGCAGGCAGCGGCGTGGTGATTGACTTTAAGACTCGCACAGAGAAACAGCAGGAACAACAGAAAATATTGGGCGAAGACGGTTTCGCAGAAGCAGGCAATAAGACCTCAAACTTCAAATCTCAAACCTCAAAGTTCACAGGTTCCCGTCTTGGGCTTCTTTCTGTTGATGAAGTCACTATCGACCATCAAGGGCAGATGCAATTCCTTCGTCGTCATAACGGCGACCAGAGTCATCAGGGCCGCCATGCCCGAATCAGCGTAGGCGATTGGAAACTTCTGCACATTCAACTATACGAATACAAATAAAGCAAGGTTGACTTTT